>ERZ773210.3054-NODE-3054-length-12478-cov-15.091363_pt1 | contig 12478 bp, 8 predicted proteins | sample MGYA00580528_ERZ773210 | MGnify/ENA primary metagenome ERZ773210 (study PRJEB29015, sample SAMEA2737769) | human gut metagenome | biome: human gut; feature: human-associated habitat; material: faeces | place: China | collected 2012 ...
CATTTTGGCCGGAATATCCTCTTTGATGTTCAGCTGTGCCAGGGTGATCGGCAGCTTTACGCTGTGGCAAAGCGCCGCGACGGTCTCAATTTCTTCTACCGGCGCGTTTTCCAGCACCAGCTGCGTCAGCGTACCAAACGCCACTTTCTCCCCATGATAGAAGTGATGCGCGTCCGGCACCGCCGTCATGCCGTTATGAATAGCGTGTGCAGCCGCCAGCCCGCCGCTTTCAAAGCCGACGCCGCTGAGATAGGTGTTGGCTTCGATAATGCGTTCCAGCGCAGGCGTCACCACATGCTGTTCCGCCGCCAGCATCGCTTTTTCACCCTCTTCAACCAGCGTGTTGTAGCACAGCTCGGCGAGCGCTAATGCCGCCTGTGTGCATTTACCCCCGGCCATAGTGGTCGCGCCGCTGCGCGAGCAGGCGCGTGCTTCAAACCAGGTCGCCAGCGCGTCGCCAATCCCGGCGGCCAGCAGACGTGCAGGCGCACCTGCAACCACTTTCGTATCCACAATGACCATGTTCGGGTTGTGCGGCAGCATTAGGTAGCGATCGAACTCGCCGCTGTCGGTGTAAATAACGGAAAGGGCGCTGCACGGCGCGTCGGTGGAAGCGATAGTCGGCGCAATGGCGACCGGCACGTCCATAAAGTGAGCCAGCGCTTTCGCGGTATCCAGCGTTTTACCGCCACCAATACCCAGCACCGCCAGGCAGTCGGCGCTGTCGGCCAGCTTTTTCAGACGATCGATTTCATTTTGCGAACATTCGCCGCCAAACGGCGCAATTTCGGCATGCAGTTCGGCTTTTTTAAAACTCTGGCGCAGGGTGTCTTCGGCAAAACCCAGCACAAACTTATCGCCGACGACCAGCCAGCGGTTTGCCAGGGGTTTCAGATAGTCGCCGAGACGGGTCAGCACATCCGCGCCCTGGATATATTTCCCCGGCGATTGAATGATACGGTCCATAACAGTTCTCCCTTAGAGGTTGAGGTTACCAAACGCGTTTTTCCAGTCCTGCTCGAACTTCTCTATGGCTGACTCTACCGCCGGCGTACCGAGCATGTGTTGCGCTACGTCTAAGGGAAGCGTGATTGCTTCACATCCTGCCAACAGGCAGTCGAGCGCCTGACGCGGCGTTTTGAAGCTGGCGGCCAGCACTTTACTGTCCGGCGCGTGCAGCTCCAGCAGGGACTGCAGTTCCTGAACCATGCGAATGCCGTCACCGCCCTGCGCGTCGACGCGGTTGACGTACGGCGCGACATATTTCGCCCCTGCGAGTGCGGCGAGCAAGCCCTGCGCCGCGCTGTAAACGGCGGTGCCCAGCGTGGTTATCCCCTCTTTTTTCAATGCCTTAATTGCGATAAGTCCCTGAGCCGTCACCGGGATTTTCACCACAATGCCCGGAATGGCGTTACTCAGACGTTTGGCTTCTGCCACCATGCCTTCGGCATCGCGGCTCATGGTTTGAGCAAACAGCGTGCCTTCCGGCCCGATGGCTTGTTGCAGGCGCGGCAGCACGTCCCAGATGGATTCACGGCTGGCGGCAATGATGCTCGGGTTGGTGGTGACGCCCGCAATGGGAAAAATGCGCGCCAGGCGTTCAACTTCCGCCACGTTGGCGGTATCCAGGTACAGTTCCATTATTTTTCCTTAAGTCAGAAAGGTTGAATAAAGGATACGGCGCACCCAGGCGCGGCGAATACAGGTCAATTTTGCCAAATACTGGACAAATGTAATGTCCTTGGCGAAGTGAGAGAGCGATCACAATGCTACTTTTTGGCGATCAGCTGGCTATGGTACTGGCGTCGATATTCGGAAGGGGAACGTTCGGTGTGCTTGCGAAAGAGACGGCAAAAGTAGTTGCTGTCCGTAAATCCACAGCGTGTGGCGATATCTTTAATTTTGAGATCGTAGCCTTTCAGCAGCTGACGCGCATGTTCCAGGCGCGTTTTTGTTAAATATTCATTGAATCCGACGCTGCCGACTTTCTGGAATAGATGGGAAAGGTAGTTTGGTGAGATGTAGAACGCCTGTGCCACGGATTCGCGAGTTAACAAAGAGGCATAATTTTCTTCGATATAGCTCCGAACGGCTTCGAACAGTGCCCGGCTGCGGCTGTCGGTGTGAATTTCGCTTCCAAGCAGATCCCGGCAGTGGCTGAGCAGGCTTAAAACCACCAGCCTTGCTGTGTCCTGCTCTTCTGGCTGCATCTGTAATTCGGTGAGCGTTTGCAGAAGAAAAGCCCCCGTTCGCGGACCACGTCGGGCAACCTGGAGTTGTTGTAAGAGCACATTGTCATGCTGTAACTCGATTGTAAGCTGCTGCTTACCGAAATGTATGCTCAGGGCGTGAGGCGCAGGATGCGTAATTTGTCCAAAAAAAGAAAAAATCGCCTCGCAGGGTGTGTCAAGGGTAATGCCGAGGCAGGGAGAGGTTCGGGGATGCTGTTCAGCCAGCGCTGAGAAATGAATCTGACCCAGCGGTAACGTGCGGTTCACCAGGTCTGTCAAAATCTGGGTGATATCGGAATGCATAAGGAGACTACCGAAATTTGCCGGGTGGCGCTAACGCTTACCCGGCCTACTTATCGTAGGCCCGTGCAAGCGCAGCGCCGCCGGGCGTAAAGCATTAGCCGGTGTTACGCATACCCGCCGCAACGCCCGCAATCGTCACCATCAGCGCCTGTTCAACGCGTGGATCCGGCTCTTTCCCTTCTTCTTCCGCCAGACGTGAACGGTGCAGCAGCTCTGCCTGCAGGACGTTCAGCGGGTCGGTGTAGATGTTACGCAGCTGGATAGACTCGGCAATCCACGGCAGATCCGCCATCAGGTGTGAGTCGTTAGCGATGTCCAGCACCACTTTGATGTCGCCTTCCAGCAGTTCGCGCAGCTCTTTGCCCAGCGCCCACAGCTCGGGCTTCACTAGGCGCTGATCGTAGTATTCCGCCAGCCACAGGTCGGCTTTCGAGAAGACCATCTCCAGCATTCCCAGACGGGTAGAGAAGAACGGCCAGTCGCGGCACATGGTTTCCAGCTCGCTCTGTTTACCGTCTTCCACCACTTTTTGCAGTGCGGCACCGGCACCCAGCCAGGCGGGCAGCATTAAGCGGTTCTGCGTCCAGGCAAAGATCCACGGGATTGCACGCAGGGATTCAACGCCGCCGGTCGGACGACGTTTTGCAGGACGCGAGCCCAGCGGCAATTTACCCAGCTCCTGTTCAGGCGTGGCTGAACGGAAGTAAGGCACGAAATCTTTGTTTTCACGCACATAGCCGCGGTACAGATCGCAGGAAATAGCCGACAGTTCGTCCATGATGTGGCACCAGGAGGCTTTCGGCTCCGGCGGTGGCAGCAGGTTGGCTTCGAGGATCGCGCTGGTATAAAGCGACAGGCTGCTGATGGTCACTTCCGGCAGGCCGTACTTGAAGCGGATCATCTCGCCCTGCTCGGTCACGCGCAGGCCGCCTTTCAGGCTTCCCGGCGGCTGTGACAGCAGTGCCGCGTGAGCAGGCGCGCCGCCACGGCCAATGGAGCCACCGCGTCCGTGGAACAGGGTCAGCTCGATACCGGCTTTTTCGCAGGTTTTGATCAGTGCGTCCTGCGCCTGATACTGCGCCCAGGATGCCGCCATTACGCCCGCATCTTTTGCGGAGTCGGAATAGCCGATCATCACCATCTGTTTGCCCTGAATAAAGCCGCGATACCAGTCGATGTTCAGCAGTTGGCTCATCACGTCGTTGGCGTTGTTCAGGTCGTCGAGGGTTTCAAACAGCGGAGCAACTGGCAGGGCGTAGTCGATTCCCGCTTCTTTCAGCAGAAGGTGAACGCCCAGCACGTCGGACGGGGTTTTCGCCATGGAGATCACATAGGCGGCGACCGATCCTTTCGGTGCGTCCACGATCGCTTTACAGGTGTTGAGCACTTCGCGGGTATCGTTGCTTGGCTCCCAGTTGCGCGGCAGCAGAGGGCGCTTGGAGTTCAGCTCGCGGATCAGGAACGCCTGCTTGTCGGCTTCGGACCAGCTTTCATAGTCGCCGATGCCGAGATAGCGGGTCAGCTCGCCCAGCGCTTCGGTATGACGGGTACTTTCCTGACGAACGTCGATACGTACCAGCGGCACGCCGAAACACTTCACGCGACGCAGGGTGTCGAGCAGTTCGCCGTTGGCAATGATGCCCATCCCGCAGGCCTGCAGCGATTTATAACAGGCGTACAGCGGCTCCCAAAGCTGTTCGTTCTGGCTGAGCAGGCCTTCTGGTTTTGGCAGACGCTGGCCTTTCAGGCGCGCTTCCAGCCAGGCCTGAGTGGCCATCAGCTGACCGCGCAGTTTTTTCATCAGGAAACGGTACGGCTCGCTGGCGCCTTCTTCACCGGCCAGCGCGCGCAGTTCCGGCGTCGCTTCTACCATCGACAGCTCGGAGATCAGCACCTGAATATCTTTCAGGAACAGATCGGTCGCTTTCCAGCGGCTCAGCAGCAGGACGTGACGGGTGATTTCTGCGGTGACGTTCGGGTTGCCGTCGCGGTCGCCGCCCATCCAGGAGGTAAAGCGGACCGGCACAAAGTCGACCGGCAGACGGTAGCCCAGGTTCGCTTCCAGCTGTTCGTTCAGCTCGCGCAGGTAGTTCGGTACCCCTTCCCACAGGCTGTTTTCCACCACCGCAAAGCCCCATTTAGCTTCGTCGACCGGGCTTGGGCGATGCTTACGAATTTCATCGGTGTGCCAGGACTGAGCAATCAGCTGGCGCAGGCGGCGCATCAGCTGGTTGCGTTCATAGTCGGCAATGTCTTTGTTATCCAGCTGCTTCAGGCAGTTGTTCACTTCCACCATTTTGTGGATCAGGGTGCGACGGGTGATCTCGGTTGGGTGAGCGGTCAGTACCAGCTCCAGCGAAAGTGACTCCACCGCTTTTTTGATGGTGGCTTCGTTGAGGTCTGGCTGGTCTTTCAGTTTACGAAGGGTGCGGGCAATGACTTCCGGGTTGCTGGCCGCTTCGCCGTTTGGCGAAATGCTGTGGTATTGCTCAGCGGTATTTGCCAGGTTCAGGAACTGGCTGAATGCGCGTGCAACGGGCAGCAGCTCGTCGTTCGAGAGGTTCTGCAAGGTGGTGAGCAGCTCCTGACGACTGGCCTCGTTACCGGCACGGGAAGATTTAGACAGCTTGCGGATGGTTTCAACGCGGTCGAGGATGTTCTCCCCCAACGCATCTTTGATGGTATCTCCAAGCACTTTGCCGAGCATACTGACATTACTACGCAACGCGGAATATTGTTCGTTCATAAAAACCCAGTCACCCCATCATTTTTGTTTATGCCCAGGCGAAAATCTTCTGGACATTATTTTGTCATCTCCCTTTATAAAGCCACGTAAAACCCCCGTCGTCAATTGCTGCGAAAACGGTTCAGCAAACGAATAAATGTGGGCAATTTACGAAATTTAATTCGCATTGCGTCAGATAAGAGATGCTTATGGAAATGTGAAGGAGATCGCGGGATTTTCCCCTCTCTTCCGAGAGGGGAAAGGTCATTAATGCCAGCAGAAATGATGTACAACCTGGGTAATCAGTTCGCGGGTGGGCTTGATAAAGCGGGTTTCAAGATATTCATCCGGCTGGTGCGCCTGGTTGATGGAACCAGGGCCAAGAACCAGCGTCGGGCACAGCGTCTGAATAAACGGCGCTTCGGTGCAGTAGTTCACCACGTCAGTCTTTTCACCGAGCAGCTTTTCCACCACTTCGACCAGCTGATGGTCCGGCGGGCATTCATAACCCGGGATCGGCGGGTGCAGTTCCGAGACCGTCAGGCGGCCAGGCCAGCGCTCACTCACCGGGGCCAGCGCTTCGTTCAGTAAACCATCCAGATCGCTCAGGGTCATGCCCGGCAGCGGTCGGATGTCCATGTGCAGCTCGCAGCAGGCGCAGATACGGTTCGAGGCATCACCGCCGTGCAGGCTGCCGAGATTGAGCGTTGGATACGGCACGGTGAACGCCTCATAGTGGTAACGCTCTTTCAGATCGTCGCGCAGGGTCATGATGCGGCCGATGGCGTCATGCATCAGCTCAATGGCGTTGACGCCGCGCGCCGGATCGCTGGAGTGGCCGGACTGGCCGAGCACGCGCACGGCGGTAGAGATATGGCCTTTATGCGCGCGAATCGGTTGCAGAGACGTCGGCTCGCCGATGATCGCGCAATCCGGACGAATCGACGTGTTTTCTGAGAAGTAGCGCGCGCCCGCCATGCTGGTCTCTTCATCAGCGGTCGCCAGAATGTAGAGCGGTTTTTTCAGCTTCGTCACGTCCACGTCACGCAGCGCGTCGAGGATAAAGGCGAAGAAGCCTTTCATGTCTGCGGTGCCCAGACCGTAGAGCTTGTTGTCGTGCTCGGTCAGGGTGAACGGATCGCGCGTCCAGCGGCCATCGTCAAACGGCACGGTGTCGGTGTGACCGGCCAGCAGCAGGCCGCCCGCACCGGTTCCGGTACTGGCGAGCAGGTTAAATTTGTGGCGAGTGCCGGGGACGGGCTGAACCTCAACGTTAAACCCAAGATCGCTAAACCAACCCGCCAGCAGATTGATTAAAGACTCATTGCTCTGATCCAGCGCTTCTTCCGTTGCGCTGATGGACGGTGTGGCAATCAGGGCGCGGTAGATCTCGATAAATGGCGGTAAGTTCATTTTCATTGTTGACACACCTTAGGTCGTGATAGTATCAATATTCATGCAATAAATGTGAATAAAAATACATTAACGTTGAGCATAAAGGAACCCGATGTTGAATACGCTGATTGTAGGCGCTAGCGGTTATGCGGGCGCAGAGCTTGTAAGCTACGTGAATCGCCATCCACATATGACCATAACCGCTTTGACCGTGTCAGCGCAAAGCAATGATGCAGGAAAGTTAATTTCCGATTTGCATCCGTGGCTTTTGGGCATTGTCGATCTGCCTTTGCAGCCCATGTCTGACATCAGCGAGTTTACCGACGGCGTTGACGTGGTGTTTTTAGCCACCGCGCACGAGGTCAGCCACGACCTGGCGCCGCAGTTTCTGGCAGCCGGATGCGTGGTCTTCGACCTCTCCGGCGCGTTCCGCGTTAACGACGGCGCGTTCTACGAAAAATATTACGGTTTCACCCATCAGCATCCGGATCTGCTTGAAAAAGCGGTGTACGGCCTGGCGGAGTGGAGCGCAGATAAACTGAAAGAAGCGGACCTGATTGCCGTTCCGGGCTGCTACCCGACGGCGGCGCAGCTTTCCCTGAAGCCGCTGATCGACGCGGGTCTGCTGGATCTGAACCAGTGGCCGGTGATCAACGCCACCAGCGGCGTGAGCGGTGCAGGACGCAAGGCGGCGATCTCCAACAGCTTCTGCGAAGTGAGCCTTCAGCCGTATGGCGTGTTTAACCACCGTCATCATCCTGAAATCACGACGCATCTGGGCGCGGACGTCATTTTCACCCCGCATCTGGGCAGCTTCCCGCGTGGGATCCTCGAAACCATTACCTGCCGCCTGAAGCCGGGCGTGACCAAAGAGCAGGTGAATGAGGTCTTCACGCAGGCGTATGCGGACAAACCGCTGGTGCGCCTGTACGACAAAGGCGTGCCGGCGCTGAAAAATGTGGTCGGCCTGCCGTTCTGCGACATCGGCTTTGCCGTGCAGGGTGAGCATCTCATCGTGGTGGCCGCAGAAGATAACTTACTGAAAGGCGCTGCCGCTCAGGCAATGCAGTGTGCAAATATTCGTTTCGGTTTCCCGGAAACGCAGGCTCTTATTTAAGGTGTGATGATGAACCCATTAATTATCAAACTCGGTGGTGTACTGCTGGACAGCGAAGAAGCGCTGGAGCGTCTGTTTACCGCGCTGGTGAACTATCGCGAATCACACCAACGTCCGCTGGTGATTGTGCACGGCGGCGGCTGCGTGGTGGATGAGCTGATGAAAGGGCTCAACCTGCCGGTGATCAAGAAGAACGGCCTGCGCGTGACGCCTGCGGATCAGATTGACATTATCACCGGTGCGCTGGCGGGTACGGCGAACAAAACCCTGCTGTCCTGGGCGAAGAAACACCACATTGCCTCCGTTGGCCTCTATCTGGGCGATGGCGACAGCGTAAAAGTGACCCAGCTCGACGAAGCGCTCGGTCACGTTGGACTGGCGCAGCCGGGTTCGCCTAAGCTGATTAACACGTTGCTGGAAGGCGGTTTCCTGCCGGTGGTGAGCTCTATCGGCGTGACCGAAGAGGGCGAGCTGATGAACGTTAACGCTGACCAGGCGGCAACTGCACTGGCGGCAACGCTGGGTGCGGACCTGATCCTGCTCTCCGACGTGAGCGGCATTCTGGACGGTAAAGGCCAGCGCATTGCGGAAATGACTGCGGCAAAAGCCGAGCAGCTGATTGCGCAGGGCATCATCACCGACGGCATGATCGTCAAAGTGAACGCCGCGCTGGATGCGGCGCGCACGCTGGGCCGTCCGGTTGATATCGCCTCCTGGCGTCACGCGGAGCAGCTTCCGGCGCTGTTTAACGGCACGCCGATTGGCACGCGTATTCTGGCTTAAGATTCTGTGCCGGATGGCGCTTCGCTTATCCGGCCTACGTGAATTTTGTAGGCCCGGTAAGCGCAGCGCCACCGGGCAAAAATATCATCATTAAGGAAATTCGTTATGGCACTTTGGGGTGGGCGTTTTACACAGGCAGCGGATCAGCGGTTCAAACAGTTCAACGACTCTTTGCGCTTCGACTACCGCCTGGCCGAACAGGATATTGTCGGCTCTGTGGCCTGGTCCAAAGCGCTGGTGACCGTTGGCGTACTGACCGCAGACGAACAGCAGCAGCTGGAAGAGGCGCTGAACAATCTGCTGGAAGAAGTGCGTCTGGATCCGCAGCAAATTCTGCAGAGCGATGCCGAAGATATTCACAGCTGGGTGGAAGGCAAACTGATCGACAAAGTCGGCCAGTTGGGTAAAAAGCTCCATACCGGGCGTAGCCGTAATGACCAGGTGGCGACCGACCTGAAGCTGTGGTGTAAAGATACCGTCGCGGAGCTGCTGGCGGCTAACCGTCAGCTGCAGACCGCGCTGGTGGAGACCGCACAGAACAATCAGGACGCGGTGATGCCGGGTTATACCCACCTGCAGCGCGCGCAGCCGGTGACCTTTGCGCACTGGTGTCTGGCCTATGTAGAGATGCTGGCGCGTGACGAAAGCCGTCTGCAGGATACCCTGAAGCGTCTGGACGTCAGCCCGCTGGGCAGCGGCGCGCTGGCGGGTACCGCTTACGAAATCGACCGTGAACAGCTGGCAGGCTGGCTGGGCTTTGCCTCCGCCACCCGTAACAGCCTGGACAGCGTCTCTGACCGTGACCACGTGCTGGAGCTGCTCTCCAATGCGTCTATCGGCATGGTGCACCTGTCGCGCTTTGCCGAAGATCTGATTTTCTTTAACTCCGGTGAAGCGGGCTTCGTTGAGCTGTCCGACCGCGTGACGTCAGGCTCATCCCTGATGCCGCAGAAGAAAAACCCGGACGCGCTGGAGCTGATCCGCGGGAAATGTGGCCGCGTGCAGGGCGCGCTGACCGGCATGATGATGACCCTGAAAGGGCTGCCGCTGGCGTACAACAAAGATATGCAGGAAGACAAAGAGGGGCTGTTCGACGCGCTCGACACCTGGCTCGACTGTCTGCATATGGGCGCGCTGGTGCTGGACGGCATTCAGGTGAAGCGTCCGCGCTGTCAGGAAGCGGCGCAGCAGGGCTATGCGAACTCTACCGAGCTGGCGGATTATCTGGTGGCGAAGGGCGTACCGTTCCGTGAAGCGCACCATATTGTCGGTGAAGCGGTAGTGGAAGCCATTCGTCAGGGTAAACCGCTGGAAGATCTGGCGCTGGCCGACCTGCAAAAATTCAGCGCGGCTATCGGGGATGATGTGTATCCGATTCTGGCGCTGCAGTCCTGCCTGGATAAGCGTGCGGCGAAAGGCGGCGTGTCGCCTAAGCAGGTGGCGCAGGCCATTGCGGAGGCGAAAAACCGCCTGATTTGATGCCTGAAACGTCGGGTGGCGGCTTCGCCTTACCCGACCTACAAAACCCCAGCCCAACCCTGAGTTGGGCTTTTTTACGCAAAAAAAAAGCGGACCACGGGGTCCGCAAAAGTTCACGTTGGCTTTAGTTGTTCGAGTTTTGAGAGAAACTCGCTGACGGTGCGGGGACGTCAAGGGTCAAACACGTGCCGCCTCGTCTATGTGGTGTATTATTCAACAGAATGCTTGATAGGGATAATCGTTCGTTGCTATGCTATCTATCGCCATGAACTATCGTGGCGACGGAGGATGAATAATGAATATTCGTGATCTTGAATACCTGGTAGCGTTAGCCGAGCATCGTCACTTTCGCCGCGCGGCAGATTCCTGCCACGTCAGCCAGCCCACGCTGAGCGGCCAGATCCGCAAGCTTGAAGACGAGCTGGGCGTGATGCTGCTGGAGCGCACCAGTCGTAAGGTTCTGTTCACACAGGCAGGTCTTCTGCTGGTGGATCAGGCGCGCACCGTGCTGCGCGAGGTCAAAGTGCTCAAGGAAATGGCAAGCCAGCAGGGGGAGGCGATGTCCGGCCCGCTGCATATTGGCCTGATCCCAACCGTTGGCCCGTACCTGCTACCGCACATCATTCCGATGTTGCACCAGACGTTCCCGAAACTCGAAATGTACCTGCACGAAGCGCAGACGCATCAGCTGCTGGCGCAGTTGGACAGCGGCAAGCTCGACTGCGCCATTCTGGCACTGGTAAAAGAGAGTGAGGCCTTTATTGAAGTGCCGTTGTTCGATGAGCCGATGATGCTGGCGATCTATGAAGATCACCCGTGGGCGAACCGCGATCGCGTGCCGATGGCCGATCTGGCGGGTGAAAAGCTGCTGATGCTGGAAGATGGCCACTGCCTGCGCGACCAGGCGATGGGCTTCTGTTTCGAAGCGGGTGCTGATGAAGATACCCACTTCCGCGCAACCAGCCTGGAAACCCTGCGAAATATGGTCGCGGCGGGAAGCGGTATTACGCTGCTGCCTGCGCTGGCGGTGCCGCACGAGCGTAAGCGTGATGGCGTGGTCTACTTGCCGTGCATTAAGCCAGAGCCGCGTCGTACGATTGGCCTGGTTTATCGCCCGGGTTCACCGCTGCGCAGCCGCTATGAGCAGCTGGCAGAGGCCATCCGCGGTGCGATGGATGGCCATTTTGACAGCGCGTTAAAACAGGCGGTTTAAGCCGTTCAGCGCGGCTACCCGATAGGCTTCCGCCATGGTCGGGTAGTTAAAGGTGGTGTTGACGAAGTACTCAATGGTGTTACCACCACCTTTCTGCTCCATGATCGCCTGGCCGATATGAATGATTTCCGCGGCGCGTTCACCAAAGCAGTGAATCCCGAGGATCTCTTTCGTTTCGCGATGGAACAGGATCTTCAGCGTTCCCACGCTCATCCCCACGATTTGCGCCCGCGCCAGATGTTTAAACTGCGCACGACCCACCTCGTAAGGCACCTTCATTGACGTCAGCTGCTGCTCGGTTTTGCCGACTGAGCTGATTTCCGGGATGGTGTAGATACCCGTCGGGATATCTTCGATCAGATGCGCCGTCGCTTCGCCTTTCACCAGCGCCTGAGCCGCAATGCGTCCCTGGTCGTAAGCGGCGGAGGCCAGGCTTGGGTAGCCAATCACGTCGCCGACCGCGTAAACGTGCGGCAGGGCGGTCTGATACATGCTGTTGACCTTCAGCTGACCGCGGCTGTCGGTTTCAAGCCCGATATTTTCCAGCTGCAGGGAATCGGTGTTGCCGGTACGGCCGTTGGCGTACAGGAGGCAGTCCGCTTTCAGCTTCTTGCCTGACTTGAGGTGCATGATCACCCCGTCGTCGCAGCCTTCGATCTTCTCGTACTCTTCGTTGTGGCGAATCACCACGCCGCTGTTCCAGAAGTGGTAGGAGAGGGAGTCCGACATCTCCTGATCGAGGAAGGCCAGCAGGCGGTCGCGGGTGTTGATCAGGTCAACTTTGACGTCCATTCCGCGGAAGATCGACGCATATTCGCAACCAATGACCCCTGCGCCATAGATAATGACGTGGCGGGGTTCATGGTGCAGGCTCAGAATCGAGTCGCTGTCGTAGACGCGCGGGTGCGAGAAGTCCACGTCGGCCGGATGGTACGGGCGTGAACCGCAGGCAATCACAAATTTTTCAGCGGTGATGGTTTCAACCGATCCGTCGTGGCATTCGAGTGCCAGGGTGTGTTCATCAACAAAATGCGCGTTGCCCTGCAAAATTTCACAGTGGTTACGCTCATAAAACCCCTGACGCATGCGCGTCTGCTGGTTAATGACGGTATCCGCGTGATTCAGGATGTCGGCAAAAGAGGAACGAAGAAGTCGGGAGTGGTCGCTGTAAAGAGGATTCTGGTTAAATTCGATAATGCGGCTAACGGCGTGGCGGAGGGCTTTCGAAGGGA
>ERZ773210.3059-NODE-3059-length-12448-cov-3.539175_pt1 | contig 12448 bp, 7 predicted proteins | sample MGYA00580528_ERZ773210 | MGnify/ENA primary metagenome ERZ773210 (study PRJEB29015, sample SAMEA2737769) | human gut metagenome | biome: human gut; feature: human-associated habitat; material: faeces | place: China | collected 2012 ...
ATAGGTGTTGACACTATTATCGTGTCCACCTTGCGCCTTTACCAATCCTCCATTAATGGCCACTAACGAACCGTTACTCAATCCGCCGATACCAACTTGGCCACCACCACCATACGCCTCAATTACTCCATTATTTATAATTAAAGTACCAGAATTATTAAGCCATATCCCATTTGAGGTCCTCGCAGCCCTTACTTGAAGCTTACCTAAAGTATCGCCTGAACTATCTATTGTTAAAGATGCCCCATCACTAACAGATACTCCTGCTGCACCTTCACCACATAAAATAGTATTACTAGATCCTTCATCAAGATTAATGGTCCAATTACCACCCCTAATTTCAGCTGCAACAAGATTATTGGCAGCAGTTTCAATCGAAATACCATTAAGAGTTACTGAACCTACGGAATTACTTCCCGCATCAAGCATTATCCTGTTTGATGTCTTATCCTTTCCTGGAGCCATGGAAATCGTGACATCGGCGTTAGCTTTTACAGTTAGAACACCATCCTGAAAAGAATGGGTCGTATCATAAATGCCTCCTGTAACCAAAAAATCGCCTGTTGGATTAGAGACAATATAAGGATGCTCGTCGCTCGTAACAGAATCAGTATTTTCGGTTAGCAAATATCCATCAGCTATATCTACACCATAAATCGTTCCACGAGGATGCTCTGAGGATGGCTCACCGTAGCTATTTGCAGGCGCGTAACCACCTTCAAATAGCACACCATCAGCACTGCCATTACCACCAATCTTTCCATTGGTAAGCTCAATATAGCCACCAGAAATAACTACATTTGATGCCTCACCATTTGGCGATCCTATATCTACTAAATCACCATAGACGCCAGGAGTGCCAGTTGCGATTACTCGTGCATTATCTTCAATAAAAATGTTTTCTACAGAAGTAAAGCGTGATGCACCAATTCCTGCAGCACCCGGCCCGCCTTTAGCATTCACGACAGCATTGTCGCAAATTAGAATATTTGATGGAGCGGGCGCATTCATGCCTGACGCAGCACTGCCAATTCCTGCACCACCACCATGAGTGCCATTTTTAGTATCTCCACCAATCGCATTAACATGCACCGATTCGCAAATCGTAATGTTAGCGTATCCGATACCAGCACCATTTGGACCACCGATAGCCGTAAGCGTACCCGATCCCTTAATGACTAATTTATTTGTTTCGTTTTGAAGACCAGAACAATTAGTACTGGTTGTCTCTAAGCTATTATCAGAACCTTCTGCAAGCGTTAGCTCCAACGCACCAGAAGAAACCAAGAAAGGATTTACCGAAGTTTCATTATTAAAAGGCCACCCACTAAATTCACTTTCGGTCCATATCTTCACTCCGTCAAAAGTGATATGAGCGGTCTTTCCGTCTCCTGGATTAATAACAATATGATCCTTAGTAGAGTTACTTTTATCGATATTTGAAATGATCATTGGATTTTCGGAAGCGATAGTTAGTGTTGCCCCTTGGCTATCATTGTCCGACCACGTGTAATCCACGCCTTCTTCAGGATCGCTACCATCCGAAAGCGTGACATTGAAATCACCCACCGTAATAGCATATGCAGGGGTCACAAATAAACCAATTGAAACTAACGCCAAAAGAATAACCGAACTGGATATCAGTATCTTTTGCCGTAGGCCAGAAAAAAGTATTGCTAACATCAATAACCCTTTCTTTATATTGATGTGAATTTAATCCATAATAAGGAAGAAACACATTACTGCCGCAAATGCTTAATGCATAACGACCCTGCAATAAAATAATTACTTCCTAAACAAATAACAATGATTTTTGGCAGAATTTAACACCAGAAATATTTAGTTTCGTTACTTCAAAATGATTGTTGGTAACAATTTTCTTTGGGTTATTCCCGTTTAATGACCTTAATTTCATGTTTTATCAGGTCGAACAAACAAGAGTTTTTGTCAAACAATCTAAAACTAAATCAGGAGTTCTTATTCGACCTTGGAATTCCCTATTCAGCCTTGAAAGCACCTAGAAAAAGCCGAGTTGCTGTCCGATTACTTTCACCGCAAGAAGACCCAAAGCAAGAAGAATGCACGGTTTTGCAATATTGATTCCTTTTTCCATGATGAGCCCCGCACCAATCCAGGAACCCAGCATGTTTGCAACCCCGCAAGCAAGTGCCAACAAAAGTAAAACCTTTCCATTTAGAGCAAATACAACTATTGCTCCGATATTGGTTGTTAGATTCAACACTTTCGAATGTGCATTCGCACGAATAATTCCCATGCTCACCGCAAAAGTAAATGCAATTGTTAAAAAGGTGCCACTTCCTGGGCCATAAAAACCATCGTATGCGCCTATCGCAAAAGCAGCCAGAACACACATTAATCGCTGTTTCGACGTAATGGGCTCTTTCGAATCCGCCGCCATGCGCTTAAAACGCTTACTTAAAGTAATGAAAGCAACAATAGGAAGTACAAACATCAGCAGCCACGAAAGAAGTGAAGCATCAACATGAACAACTAAACTTGTTCCAAGGACTGAACCAACAAGAGCCGCTGGAATTGCGGGAAGAAGAATACCCCAGTGAATAAGCCCTCGGGCAATAAAACGAATACTTGCTGTTGTCATACCAAATACGGACTGAATTTTATCGGTGCTCAACGCATAATGCGCTGGTAATCCCGCAAGCATTAAGGCGGGGACGGTAATAAAACCGCCTCCGCCGCTAATCGCATTAAGAAGTCCCCCCAGAAAACAAGCGGGAAGTGCGATAAGAAAAGTAATTATTGATATCGTTGGCTCCATGCGCACTAATGTAGCAGCACTCATCTTTTAGGAAAAGCGTAAATTTAACCAATCACACTTCATCATTATCAAACGCTTCATTACCAACTTAAAGTTAGTTTCGCACTTACCCAGAATGGCATAGCCCTAAAGGATTAGATTACAGATGACTTATTTGCAGAACCCCTAGCAAATGCCACGCAAGCAATAATAGAAGAACCAAGCGCAATACCACCTAATACCACAGCAATGGTGAACATAGCATCTTTTGTTTCTGGTATTGAAGATACTTCTTCGTTCTGCGATTCATTACCTTTGTCGTGCTCAGCAGCGCTAGGAGCTTCTCCTCCATTCAGATCATCGTCTGCTCCCGAATCGTCCACTCCTGGAGTTTGAGAACCACCTGAATTATTACCGCCAGAACTACCGTTGCCGTTATTACCCGCGCCAGCATTAGTATCATCATCGGGTTTAGCGCCTTCATCACCACCAGTACCATCTCCAGATCCAGCGCTGCCTTCGCTGCCAGTGTCCCCATCTGCATCGCCGTCACCAACATCATCTGATCCACTGCCAGCATCCGAAATAATAGTAAACGTCACGATCGATTGCATATATTCATTCCGAGCAACCAAAGTATAGATACCTTCTTCGCTAACGGGATCCCCGCACTGATAATCTTCAACCTTAGTTCCCCAATCACTTGAATCTAAGGAGGCATTCATTGCATAGCTCTGCTTTGAAACACCCCTTGAACTAGAAGAATCATTATCATCCGCATCTGCATCCACCACCACGATGCCACTATCAGGATCAACTACGGTCGGCAGATTCTTGCGATAAAGCGAAACTTCTGTAGCGCCTTCAATAACAGGAATAACAGAATTTTTATACACTGCCCCATCTTCAATATTCGAAATAGCAGGAGCTACGGGAACCTCATCTAAAATATCACTCGTAAAGAAGCGAGGATTACCCCAGCGAGCATGACCATTACCACTTCCAAGCGAATTGCTCGTAAGAGTTATCGTTAAAGCATTATCAGGAATCTTCACCAAAACATGTTCCTGGATGGTATAACGAGTCATATCGGGCGATGTATAGAGCACCTGTTCTTCTGTTTCGCCCGCTTCGTTCGTTACCGTTGCCTTTACATAAAAGCGAACTTTTCCATATATGCCATACTCGCTATCGCGAGTAGAGCGATGGAGCCCTACCCAAGCATCTAAATAAGTCAGACGTGTTGCATCTCCGCGATCAACCTTGTAAGTAACGGATTTGCTTCCGTCATTTTGGCTAATGCCATAGCTATATACCACCTCACCTAAGCCATTCCATAGACTAGGCAGGTTGTTATTGCTATCAGGAAGAAAGGTGCTCCCCGTGTTCGTTTCGCAATTTTCGGCGTTTGCTTTAATGACCTCACCATCAACTACTTGAACATTTACTGCTCCTGTCGCACCGTTACCTCTAGTATCGCGCGCAGTGAAGGTAAGCTTGTAATAACCAGGATCAAACAATCCTTCTTTATTCGCTTTAAGACCACCTAAATCGATAGAAACAGAGTCCGCAATATTGCCATCATAAATACTGGTAGCAGACTTAATTAATTTAGATGCATCAAAAGTGTTGGCATCATCAGGCGAAAGAATTACCCACGAATCCTCAACAGAAACAGTAACATTCGGCCATGCAGTCCATGCGTATGGATACCCTTCAGAAACCATGTTGGGATAACCCTTCATGCGATTAAAGTAAATTCCATTGTGATGGCCATGAAATCCTATATGCTCTGAATCCTTCGAGATAAAACAGCTGCTTCCCGCCAATAAATCAATGCGATAATAGTTGCCGTCTTGGGTGGAAATACCGCTGTCATCGCGATTTAACTTAACATTGCTCCAAGCATGCGAATCAGTACGAACCCAATAGGCTTTTATTCCCATTCGCTGAGATAAGTAAATGCTTCCTCGCGCATTACCGCCACATACCGAAGCACCACCAGCTAAGGCTTCGTCCATCACTTGCCCACCACCGGCGTATTGAATCCAGTTTGCATACGGCAAAAGCACTGCGCGCAAACGTTGAGAATCTTGCATTTTTAGATCAATATTTGATAAAAAGCGCGAAGCATTAGCTTCAGCCTGCAAAAGCCTTGTGTGATAGTAAGATTGACCACTTTCGTTTATTTCGCCATATCGTTTAGCCACATAAAACGTTACCGTATTTGCAATGCCCCCTTTAGAGGAAACCTCAGTACCCCAATCCTTTACATGAAAGGTGCGTGGTTCGCAGTCCATAAGCGTACTGCACAAATATGCTGCATCAGCGCTGGACATATATATGCCTGCATCCTGCAAGTTCACCGTAACTTTATATACTTGTTCCCCCCAATGACTTGTAACTTGGTATTTGTCAACTTCCTTTCCAAAGTCAAGTAAAGTTTTCACCGACAAATCAAAAGCAGCCTTACCTTGTTCGTCGAAGTAGTCTCGACCCGCATACAAAAAGCTAGCAAAAGGGGTTGTTAGATAATCAATATCCGCATTCGTGTGAAAAACTTCGTCGCTAAGTACGGTCATCTTCACTGTACGACTACGTTCTAAGCCTTGGGCATCTTTAACCGAATAAGTAATAGTGAAAGTACCCGTTTCGCCCTCAACATAATCCGTCGTGTAGGTAATATCGTCCGATAGGTCGTTTCCTTCAGTGCCGTTATGTAAAGTGCCATCTTGTCCGGCAACAGGCTTGTCGGTCTCTCCAACAGGACCGGACAGCGTACGCGCAAACGTTCCCTCTAAAATGTTGGCAGGAGTTACCTGCTCTGGGTTAGAAAACTCTTTATCGGAAACCGAAAGCCAGGGAGTTGCCTGCTGCTTGATGAATTTAGCATCAGCCCAAACAGCATGATTATTGGGATGAGCAGCTTTATTGTCAGCTTCAGCTACAAGTTGAATTACTTTATAGCTTGAAATATCTAAAGAAACCTGCACAGCATCACTGCACTCGGTTATTACATCGCTCTTCCAAATTTCTTGTCCATCTGCAACCACTTTAAATACAACGGCTGCACTTTTTCCCTCAACGCGTGCGGTGTGGGAGATGCCAACCCACGCCTCAAAACGTTCGTATCCGTATTCCTGTATATCGTTGCAATAAATACTGGAATCCGCATGCGCCCAAAAGCCATGATCAAAGGTTTGCTCTTGCCCATCTACAAGCAACGAAAGCGATGAGCCATCATAGCTTTCGTCATAATAAAGAGAACCCCAACCAACTAAACTGCCCGTTGGGTTACGATCGGATAAATATTGTTCATATTTTGAGGTATCAGAATCAACTGGATCTGCCTGAGCTGCCTGAGGTGATAAAACACCACCTGCAACAACAACCGCGCTGGCAAGCATGGCAAAAATGAACACTAGAAATAACTGGCATAGGTTTCGCTTAAGCGGAATCCATGTCTGCATTGTATTCTCCTATGTTTGTTGCTTTATCAACGGATTAAAATGATACCAAATAAGTACCATTAATAAATAGGAGAACTATTTCTTCTGCTGATTGAATAAACCCTTCTAGGTCAAGCAGCACGAATACCTTAATCGTGCTAGGGCGCTATCTTTTTGACCGCGCCCTAGCAATTAAACTAACAACGATACCAATCACCGCAACCAGGGCAATTCCTCCAACAATCAAAGCATACGGCGCTACGTTGTCACTAGTCTTTGGAGTTAACGAAGAGAGAACATTTCCATTATCAACATCATCTTTCTGATCCGTAGTAGGTGGAACAGTCTGGCTATTATCTGAATCACCCTGCGAAGAATCATCGTAGGGCTGGACGTCAATGCTTACCTGAACAGGCATCAATGATGAAGTAGAAGGAGCGGAAGTCAACATAACATTCGTGTCGTATTCGTACTTGAATCCTTGCGCAGCATCTTCAGCACTCGCAAAAACAACCGTCCGATTATCTGCGTTGTATTTACCCTTCTCAGATCCAAAGTTCTCTAGACGGTCCGCTACAGAGGATACATCAACAATAACCGATCCATCTTTTTGTTCAACGCCAACAAACTCAACCTGCTGGGATCGAGTTCCATCATCCGGATCAGCTAGAACACAATTGCACAAAGTAGAAAAATCAGAAAGATCTAGTGCGGAAAGGCAGTTTCCATATATCGAGATAGCCTGCAGCGTTGCCTTGCTTGAATCAGGAATGACTAGACTCTTAATCTTATTATTCGATACATCAAGTACTTGAAGTTCCACTCCGTCGGAAACAATAACGTCAGTAACCTGCGTATTGTTTATTTTCAATCTTTGAACAGAACTTCCTGAACCCAACTCAACCGATGTCGTATTAGACAACTCACCCTCGATTGTATAAACGCCTAATTCATCTACGCAGACGGAATTAATCACAAGACTTTGAGGTAAGGAGGAATAAACATTTAGCTTATCAAGGTGAAGCGAACTAGGCAGATCCAGCGTTGCTGTTCCTGTATCAGGTAGTTCAATCGATAAGGATTTAAGAGCCGGAAGGTTTTCTATTCCCGATGATGCATAATCTGCTGCTGGAATGTCCACATAATCCAATGATGTGCAGGCAGCAAGAATAAGTCCGTCTCTAGCAGTAAAGACATAAGAGGGATCGTAACTTTCTGTTTTATTTAATACATCAGTCCAGATAAACTGCCCAAATGAATCCGAGAATACGCTAGAAATAGCCTTTCCAGAAAACTTATTATTCAGGGTATTCGAAACAATCAAAACGGAAGAAGAAGGAACTGTTTTGTCATCACTAGACATGATAGTTTGCAGTTCTCCGAAACCTGCAAGATCATCTATTGTTTCAATCGTTCCATTCTCGGGCTCGCCCAGGATATCCAAAGAACTAATATTGATTTCTTTTGCAATAATTGCAGCGGGCGCTAAAAGATTCGGATCAGCACCATCAGGGCGAGATGCATCAATATCAACAACGCCTTGATTAGATACCTCTATTTCAACCGCACCATAGGGATTGAATATCGCACCGAATTGTGCAGTATTTTGATTATTTACAACAAGAGTAGAACGGCCATCGACGAAATAGTGCCTGACGTATTACCTTCACCCCACACAGCCAGGGATGATGCAAGATAACCATCTAAGGTAACCGATGCATCTGACAACTCAATCGAACCTTTGTGGCTCACAAATCCGTAATAAGTAGCGGCTGGAACTGCAGCAGCTGAGCGGTACTTATTGTTCACGCCTATCAAAACTTCTGAGCGGAATCCAACAACAATATCATTTTCGCTGTCGAACACCGTCACATTACGATCCGCTCCGATTCCTTCGTCTGTGCAGACAACATCCACAAAACCAAAAATATCGATACTGTTCGCCTGAATCAGGTTCGTAGTCTGATTATTCTTGTCCGACACGTTGCCATATACCACCTTCAACGTGGCATCTGACCCCGACGACATGTCTGCGGTGCTAATACTAAGTTTCCCTTCAACTTTGATCGCCCGCTGAGAATTACCAACTGTTATAGAGCTATCATTGTTTCCAAGAACGATATTCAGATCACCCTGACAACTAATTGCACAATCTTCAGAAGCGGAAGGCAGAATATCAATAGATGCCCCATCTAAAGTAAGCGTAGGCGTTCCTTGTTCGTCATACGACAAAGCCATACCATCTTTTTCAAAAGGAGCGTTATAACGAACACCAGCAATCCACACACTTGGCATGGTTTCAGATTCGGCCACCTTAAAAGTGATAGTCGAGGTAAAAGACTGCGAAATATAGCTTTCCGATATTAAATCAACCTCAACGGAAGCAGTGCCGTTTTCCAACGTAACTTCTGTTTGGTTGTTGTCCCAATTAGAAGTTACAAACCCTTTTGCAATACCTGGCGTCGACGAAAGATCTACCTTAATAGTTGCATCCAAGGGAGTACCTTCGGGCAAGGTAACTTCAATTTTGCCGTTGTTGTCAGTTGATACTAATTCTTCATTTCCGTCATTGATACTATAGGTAAACGTATCAATAAAAGGACGGAACCATTTTGTTTTAAGAGATTCGCCTACAGGAACTGAATACGTAACATCCTTGCTAGACCCAGCATAAACAACATTTACTGCCGAAGAGGTGCTGTTTGTAAAGGTTGTATCCGTTCCTGAAATAACATACGAACTAAATGAATATCCTTCAGGAAGGGTGACTGTACGGCTAGCAGAACCATCCTCCGTCAGCTCATAGGAAGAAGATGATCTCAAATCAATTGAACTTGCCTCATACGTATCCGTTTTCAGCGTAAGCGCCACATCTGAGCCAATACCCGATTCGCTACTAAGTGCATCACTAAAAAGAGAATCAGACGTTGCATCAAGCACAAGAGTTTGATCAAATCCTTCGAGAGCACCTTGAGCTACGCCAATCACTTCATAATCAACATAAGAAGCGTCCTCTTTCACCCAAATAGTCGTTCGCAGTTCGTAGAGCGCATTAGTTGCTGGATCAACTACAGGATCCTCCTCCCAGCCAATAAGCTGGACTTTCCCTTCTTCTACCACTTTATATATAAAACCATCACTTGAGAAGGTATCGCCCACCGCGGCAGCATAAGATGCCTTAGGAAAAGCAAATACCATCATCAACAAAACAGCACTGATGGCAAGTGACATAAAAGCAACAAAGCGTCCGTAAAATGTCTGACGCTGCTTAGTGGAGAGTCCGAGCATAAGAGTGCTCCCATTGTTCAATTCGCGAATAGATACAGAATCAGGATAGACGAATATGAGCCACTATCAACGATCAGAATTCAAATTTCCAATGACCTTCAAAACCCTGACCGCCTGTAGCGATCATGACCACAATAAACGCAATAATGAAAATCACCGAAACCACGATAAAAGGTTTAGGACTTTTACTGCTGAACACTGCTACCCCCTTGTAAGTACTTAACTTAGGCTTTATATAACTAGAGGGTTCCCCGTCTCCGAAGAAACCCTCTTGCAAAACAAAATAACGTTTTTCGCTGCGCAACCACAATGGCTTAAATTACGGCTTAAGCTATTGTAAAAATGAAAGCTTAATGCGCATACTTTTTGGCTAATCAACTTGATTGTAGTAAACATCCAGTACTGTTTCGGTCGCGTCTCAAAAAGTGGTGTAAGGGTCGTTTTAGAATCATTAATTACCTAGATTCTAAGCGGCCTTTCTTTTCTTGTCGAATGCCTCTTGGATCAACTGCATAGCCTCAACCCTTTCTCCTATTTGTGGCTCTGGCATAGCCGTATGCTCATAGTCTTCTTGCAGAGTTGCCTTATCTATGATTCCTCGTCCCGTTAGCCAAGTATCGTTTTGATCACAGCATACTGCCCCTACAAGTCTTATTGCTGATTCGATCGAAGGAAAGATTGTCACCACTTTAGTACGACGTTTAATCTCTTCGTTCATTCTCTCTTGTACATTATTGGTTCGGATCCATCGGTGGTGTTCGAGAGGAAAATCAAGATAGGTCAATACATCAGGTTCTGCTTCTTCAAGAAGATCAGCACTTTTCTTGTCTACTTCACTAACAAGTTCTATTGCCCTTTGATATCCTGCCCGAACTAGTGCTGGGTTTGTTTGTTTAAATGCTGCCTTTATAGCCGCTAGAGCTGCCTGTCCGTTCTTTTTTCTTGTGCAGGTATCTAAGACATTGCGCTCAAAGTGAGCAATGCATCTTTGCCAACTGCAACCATTGAATACTTCTTTTATTGCTCGAACAAGGCCTTGGTGACTATCAGATACTACAAGTTCGAGACCAAGCAGCCCTCTTTTTCTTAAGCTTAGAAGAAAGGATCTCCATGATATATAAGATTCAACATCCACTCCCTCGATACCCACAATGCGTCTCATGCCCTCTTTATTAAGGGCTACTGCGGTAACCAAAACCGTTTGCTTTCCTCTTCCTTGGTCTCTGCAATGGTTAGTAGTTGCATCAAGCCAAAGATAAGGCCAGGTGGTATAGGAGAGATTTTCTTTTCTTAACTGCTCTACTTCAAAGTCAAGTGATTCAGCAAGCCTTGATACGCGAGACTTGCTGAGCTGTTCTACTCCGAGTGTCTGTAAGGCCTTCTCTACTTTTCTGGTTGATATTCCTGCTACCCACATCTCGCATACTGCAGAAGCTAAAGCAGTATCAGTTCTAGACCAGCGGGTGACAATATCGTCCGGGAAGTAGCTGCCGCTACGGAGCTTTGGAATCTTTAAGGTGATTTTGCCGATAGCGGTATCAAGACTGCGGCATCGATATCCGTTTCGAGGAACACCAAGTTCGCGTGCCTGTTCGTCCATTACCGTATTGAGAAGATTTTCTAGAAGAGTTCTAGCAGTCCCATTAAGATCCACACTTCCATCTTCTCTAAAAGTAATAGTGTCACTCTTAAGATCTTGAGAAAGTTCTAGTAAAGTGTTCATAGCGGTCGTTTCCTTTCATAGATCGTGGTTTTTGGGTTATTAACGATTCTATTAAAACGACCGTGCCGCCCCGTAGAAATATGGGGCGGCTTACACCACTTTTCGGGACGCGATTTCAAACACGAAAAATGAAGCAGCAAAAGCGACAAGAATCGCCAGCCACCCATCTACGCTATTTAAATTTCCTTCGGAGAATGCCACACCCAAACAAACTCCAAAAAGAATAAAAAGTATTTTTAGTGCATCTTGAGGACGAGGATAAATTAAATAGGCAATTAGCGTTTCAACATTTGATAGATTAGATTTTTCCGAATCCCCAGAAGAGAATTTTTCCGCTCGTTTTTCTTTAGCAATCTCTAATGCGCGGTTGTACATATTTAATGAATTAGAAGTTCCACCAAAATTTGAAAGGAATAGCGCCAAAAACGGAACCACGCAAATGATAGCTAAAGCACCAAAAGATGGATCTTTACCCAAAAAGAAACACATCCCTATTAAGATACACATAGCTAGTGCCATGAATACTGCACTCGCAATGCTGACATAATGCTTTACTGCCCAGCTTGTTCTAATATGGTTAACGTTTAAGGTAATAATTGGTGATGCTATTTCATTCCAACCAAAATGGTTATTCATTCCAGCTATACGAATTATTTCGCTTTCAAGATGTCTCATGTAGTGATATCTAATAGACGACTAGATACCAAGAGAAGTTGCATATGAAAATACCGCTATGATTATTCCTACCGCAAAAACAGGAAAAAGCCAGTTCACACCTTGCAACACAGAACCTTCTTCGCTTGTTGCCAAAGCAAAGACTATAGCAAGCGCTGCAACGCCAGCCGCTATCACCTGCAATATAAGCGTGTTTGCACCGCGATCATCTTCGCGACATTGTTCCAGTTCGCTTATCAAAACTGAAAGCTGCTTACTAATATTATTATCTATTCGATTGCCCATTTGGCTTTGATCAACAATGCTTGCTTTAATAGGTATTAATAATTGTCAAAAATTGGTTCTCTTTTGCATGTCGTCTCGATTTTATGAATAGGGCTTGATTTATCAGATTCTTGTATATAACGAAATTCAAATACTACTTCTAGGGATTTATGCAACCTTAGAGCTACCAATCGCATCCGAACAGACCCATCTGTCTATTAAAATAAGTAGGAAAATCCACTGTTTCTTAATTTTCTTATCCCATATATTTCT
>ERZ773210.3066-NODE-3066-length-12426-cov-4.454531_pt1 | contig 12426 bp, 5 predicted proteins | sample MGYA00580528_ERZ773210 | MGnify/ENA primary metagenome ERZ773210 (study PRJEB29015, sample SAMEA2737769) | human gut metagenome | biome: human gut; feature: human-associated habitat; material: faeces | place: China | collected 2012 ...
TATTCACTTTTTATTTTTTTAAATTTATAAATTTAAAGTTTTCAATTATGAACAAGAAGTTTTTAAGTGTAATCCTGTTCAGCGCCTTAATGGTTGGCACTGCAGGAACGTTTACGTCTTGCAAGGACTACGATGACGACATCAAGGACTTGCAGGAACAAATTGACGGCCAGAAGAGCGATTTAAGCAGCAAGGTTAGTGCTGTAGAAAGCTCAATCAGCAGTTTGCAAGCAGCTCAGGGCAGCTTGGAAAGTGCAATTGCTGCCGCTAAGGACGATGCAGAAAAAGCAGCGCTCGAAGCACAGAACAAGGCCATTGAAACAGCAAAGGCTGAATTGGAAACAGTGAAAGCTGAGTTGCAGGCTGCCATTAAAGCTAGTGCAGATGATGTTGATGCTGTAAAAGCAGCAGTAGCAAATGCAGAAGAAGAAATGTCTAAAATTGTAGGTCGTATTCAGACATTGGAGGCCTTTAAGACTACTACAGAAACAACCTTGGCTAAATTAGCTGAAGCAGATGTAGCTTTGACTGATAAAATCACGGCATTGAATGCAGACCTTGTTGCTTTAGGAAACAGACTGACTGCAGTAGAAGCACAAGTTATTGCATTGGAAAATTACAAAACAAGTAATGATGCAGCTGTATCTGCCAACAAAGACGCTATCGACAAGTTGATTGAAGACTTGGAAGCTTTGCAAGAAGGCGAGTTGACTGAAGCTATGATTCAGAAGATTGCAGAACAAGTAACAGCTGTCGTAGGTGCTAAATTGGATGTAGTATCTGCTGCATTGAATAAGAAAGTTACTCATGTATCCTTATATACGACAACTATGGATGTATATGGTGCACGATACGTGGACTTGAATTTAGTTTCTGCCGAAGCTGTTAGAACTTGGACTTTTGGTGACAAACTGGCTGGTGAACCTATTTCATTTAAAAAGGGTGATAAAGAAACATTCGAAGAATCCTTTATTATTCGTGTATCTCCAACAAATGCAACTTTGGATAAAAGCATGATCAGGCTAGTGAATAGTCAGATGAATGACCTGAATGGTTTGCTGGAAGTTAAGAATATTGAAGCTTATAAAGAACTGGTAACTACAAGAGGTATTTCTGCCAATGGTTTATGGAAAGTCTCCGTGAAGCTCGTAGACAACTATGATGCAGATGCTTATAAAGCAGCAGCAGCTACTTATGGTAAGGATGGTAAAAAAGATAAAGACATCTTGTATGCCGTAATGATAGGCGATAGTGCAACAGATTTAAGACAGGTCGTATCTGAATACGGATTAATTCTTGCTGCCGACAATAAAGAGGCTTTGCGCAAATTGACCTTCAATGTAGACAAGACATCGGTTGCAGAAATCAGAAACCGCTGGGCTGGTGAGGACAACTCCTTCTCAGAAGATGGAACAAAAGTTTCTTATAAAGAACTTGCATGGGATACTGATGAAAAATATAGTCCTTGGGCAGAACCTATCATCAAAAATGATGATGCTTCAAAGATTAATGTAATTGCTGATGCAGATGATCATAGAAATATAGAGGGAATCCCTGCATATAGTGTAAAAGCCGGCCAAGCATTTACTGTAAACTTTGATGAAGCTGTAGCTGAAAATGTTCGCGGTTTCTATATTACATTGGATAGTGATTGTGCAGTAGAAAGCGCTCCTTCTGAAATCAATGCTTGGAAATCTTATGGTGTTAAGGGCTTAAATACAGTTACAAGCGGTTCTTCTTTGGAACTGACTGTTCCCGAAGGAGTTAATGCCGAAGGTGATTATATTGGTTTCCGTGTTTATGCTGTTAACTACGACGGTTCTTTGGTAGATCCTGATGGTAAAGCATTCTATGTATATGTAGGCGAAACAGCTCAGAATGTAGCAAACTTGACATTGACTATGGATGCTAAGATTATTACTCCTCTTGCAACAACTGTATCCAGCAAGACTGATGCATTCTCTACTGCAAACTGGGGACGCGCTCAAGGTGGTACATACAGCATGGTTATTAAAGACGCAGAAGGCACAGATGTAACAACAGATTTCAGCTACACTAACTTCATCTTCAAGAATAATAAGAAAGTTGTGGTTAATTTGTTAGCAGATGACACTAAACTTATTGATGCAGCTACTATCACAAGTGTAGCTACTGTGGAAATGTCCGACGTTGTAGCTTCTAAGATGAAAGACAATATGACTTACACAGCAACTATCACTGCGAAGAATGGAACATCTGGTATTGTAGCAGTTTCTACTATCAAGTTCACGAAGACGTTGCCAGCCTTCCCGGCTACTGTATATCCGTATACCAATATTCTGGTTCAAAATAACTTGAAGATTTATCCGGTTTATAACAATGCCCAAGCAGAATATGACATGAAGAATGTATGGCATGGTATCGCTAAAGATGCAACGGGTACTACTGGATATGCTAATCTGATTTTCTCTGAAATCAACTCAGATCCCTCTAAGGTCGTTGTAGATTACGTTCCTGCTTCAAACATCATCTCTGCTCCTGCTGCTTTGGTTAATCCGAAAGACGAGGCATTTGGAACCAAGTTCCCAATGGCTATTCATTACAATTATGGTAAGATCAGCAACAAGTATAATGCAAAAACTAAAGCTTGGGAAGTTGTAGATCATAATCCGGCATGGGGTACTGATTTCACTGTTGAATTTGGTAACTACATTTACGATTGTACATTCGCTTGGTCTAAAGCTGCTCCTAAGGTAACTTACCCGGGTGCTGTCGGTAAATCAACCTACATTGCATTTAGCGATCTTAAGATTACCGACTGGTATAAAGAAGCTCTTGACTTGACTAAGATGACTACATCTGGTACTAAAGAAAATACTTACATGAAGTCTGTAACCCTGCATTTCTTAACAGGTGATAAGTATGATAGAGTAGATGAATATTATGAATGTGTAGCAGGCGCTACTTATGCCAAATATGATTCTTCGAAAAAAACATATACTACTGTTAGCGATATTAAGGAAGCAACACATATTCAACTGACTTCCAAGTCAAATGCATCACAAGGTTCTGATGTTCCGACTAAGATTCAGTTGGTATTTACGGATAACTTCAATTATGAAGTTGATGTTACCATGAACACTCCGTTCACTATGACGTTCCAACAACAATAATTGAATTGTAGACAAGATTACGTCCCACGATGTGGGACGTGAGATAAATTGAGAGGAGGATGCTCGAAAACGAACATCCTCCTTTTTTTCTCTAGAAACTTTTTTCTCCCTACTTTGCTTCCACCTACTCAAAACGCCATAGTTTTACCATAACTAACTCACTCTTATTTTAATACATCGAACAAAGCTTATAAAACGCTTGCACCAGTTTCCCCATACTTCTACACCCATCCTACCCATAAAATCTGCAATACCCATATATCCCTCCCTTATCTTCATCCAAATCCACAACAGCCTCCTCCTCTCCTCAGCATAAAAAATGCCCCCGTTCATTTCATTCTCCCTCCACTTTCCACTATCTTTGTCCCCACGATGAAAAAGTTCGCCGACGTCATATTGCCTTTGCCTTTGTACAGCTACTTCACCTACTCCCTGCCCGACGAATGGGTGGATGAAGTGCAGACCGGTTGCCGGGTGGTAGTGCCATTCGGACGGAAGAAATACTATACAGCCATCGTGCGCAACGTGCACTATTGTGCCCCCACCGAATACGAAGTAAAGGAAGTGTCCGCTTTGCTGGATGCCCGCCCGATACTGCTTCCGCGGCAGTTCAAGTTCTGGGAATGGCTCTCCGATTACTATCTCTGCACGCAAGGAGACGTCTACAAAGCTGCCTTACCCTCTGGCTTGAAGCTGGAGAGCGAAACAATCGTAGAGTACAACCCCGATTTCGAATCCGATGTCTGCCTGCCGGAGAAGGAACAGAAGATACTGGATATGCTCTCTGCCGACCCGGAGCAATGCGTGACGAAACTGGAGAAGGAGACCGGCATCAAGAACATACTTTCTGTCATCAAGTCACTGCTCGACAAAGAGGCCATCTTCGTAAAGGAAGAATTGCGCCGTACCTATAAGCCTAAGACCGAAACCCGTGTACGCCTCACCGCCGCCGCCCGCAACGAACACCGCCTGCACATCTTCTTCGACGAGTTGCAGCGCCGTGCCCCCAAGCAACTGGACCTGCTGATGAAATATCTGGAACTCTCCGGCTACCTCAGCGGACGAGATATAAAAGAAGTCTCCAAAGCCGAACTGCTGCAACGCACCTCCACCACCCCTGCCGTATTCAACGGTCTTGTGGACCGTGGTGTATTCGAAGTCTACCAGCAGGAAATAGGTCGCATAGACAAAGCACTCCTCAAAGAAGTCATCCCCGTCAACCCGCTGAACGAGCACCAGCAACGCGCTTATCACTCCATCTTAGAGAATTTTCAAAGCAAGAACGTCTGCCTGCTACATGGTGTCACGGCAAGCGGCAAGACCGAAGTCTATATTCATCTGATAGAAGAAACCATCCGGCAAGGAAAGCAGGTGCTCTATCTCCTGCCCGAAATAGCCCTCACTGCACAAATCACAGAGCGCCTGCAACGCGTATTCGGCTCCCGACTGGGCATCTATCACTCCAAGTTCCCCGATGCCGAACGGGTGGAAATCTGGCAGAAGCAGCTGTCGGAAGCAGACTATGACATTATTCTCGGCGTCCGCTCCTCCGTCTTTCTTCCTTTCCGCAACCTCGGTCTTGTGATTGTGGACGAGGAGCACGAAAACACCTACAAGCAGCAAGACCCTGCTCCCCGCTATCATGCCCGCAATGCAGCCATTGTACTCGCCTCCATGTATGGCGCCAAAACTCTGTTGGGCACGGCAACCCCTTCCGTAGAGACCTGGCACAACGCCACTACCGGTAAGTATGGCCTCGTGGAACTGAAAGAACGCTATAAAGAGATACAACTGCCGGAGATTATCCCCGTAGACATCAAGGAGCTGCACCGCAAGAAGAAGATGAACGGTCCGTTCTCCCCACTGCTCCTACAATATATCCGCGAGGCGCTGGAACAAAAAGAACAAGTCATCCTCTTCCAGAACCGCCGCGGCTTCGCCCCCATGATAGAGTGCAACACCTGCGGCTGGGTACCCAAGTGCAAGAACTGCGACGTCAGCCTCACCTACCATAAGGGGCTGAACCAACTGACCTGCCACTACTGTGGCTACACCTACCAACTGCCCCGCATCTGCCCCGCCTGCGAGGGCACTGACCTGCGCAACCGCGGCTTCGGCACGGAAAAAATAGAAGATGACATCAAAGCCCTCTTCCCCGACGCCCGCGTAGCCCGTATGGACTTGGACACCACCCGCACCCGTACCGCCTACGAGCGCATCATCTCCGATTTCCAGCAAGGCAAGACGGACATCCTGATAGGCACGCAAATGGTGTCCAAGGGTCTGGACTTCGACCACGTCAGCATTGTGGGCATACTCAATGCCGACACCATGCTGAACTATCCCGACTTCCGCGCCTACGAGCGCGCCTTCCAGCTGATGGCGCAGGTTGCCGGACGCGCCGGACGGAAGAACAAGCGCGGCAGGGTGGTGCTACAAACCAAAAGCATCGACCATCCCATCATCCCGCAAGTCATTGCCAACGACTACGAAGCCATGGTAGGCGGGCAGCTTGCCGAACGCCAGATGTTCCACTACCCGCCCTACTACCGCCTGGTGTATGTCTACCTGAAGAACCGGAACGAGACCCTGCTCGACCTCATGGCACAGACTATGGCCGCCAAGCTCCGCACCGTCTTTGGCAACCGGGTACTGGGACCGGACAAGCCGCCCGTAGCACGCGTACAGACCCTGTTCATCCGAAAGATTGTCTTGAAGATAGAAACCAATGCCCCAATGGCACGTGCTCGCGAGCTGCTCGTCCAGGTGCAAAAGGAGATGGTGGCGGAAGACCGCTTCAAGTCGTTGATAGTGTATTATGATGTAGACCCGATGTAAATAACTCGTAACTAAAGAAATATGAAGAAGATACTTTTCGTTTGCCTCGGCAACATTTGCCGTTCCTCCTCGGCAGAGGGAGTCATGAAACATCTGGTAGAAGAAGCCGGACGTGCGGATGAGTTTTTAATCGATTCTGCAGGCATTCTGTCCTATCACCAGGGCGAACTGCCGGACAGCCGGATGCGTGCCCATGCCGCCCGCCGTGGATACAATCTGACGCATCTTTCGCGACCCGTACGTACCGAGGATTTTTACAACTTCGACCTGATTATCGGTATGGACGACCGCAACATCGACGACCTGAAAGATCGTGCCCCTTCAACCGCCGAATGGAGCAAGATACACCGCATGACGGAATACTGTACAAAGTTTACCCATGCCGACCATGTACCGGACCCCTATTACGGCGGTTCCGAAGGTTTTGAGTATGTGCTAGACATTCTGGAAGATGCTTGTGCGGGGTTACTGCAGAGCATTTAATCCAGCGGCATTACATGATACAGTGTCCCCTGCCTTGACTTCTTGTTCGGTATTTCAAGCTTCTTGAGCGTCCGCCCGAATACGGCAACCTTGTTGATTGCCAGACGGTCACGCGTCTTTGTCTGTAAAGCGGAAAGAATCTGCATGGGCATCATCCATTGCCCCTCTTCATCCTCTTCTGCCGCGCGGAAATGGCTGTGGAAGAGTTGTTCCAGTGGGGTGAGCTGTTCAAATTCCCGGTTCGTCCGCTTCAAGATGGCTTCATCGGCATCATCCAGCCAGTAGCGCTCACCTTTGGCTACGGCATTCAGAGCCTGCGCATAGAGCTGGCGGTAGTTGATGGTGACATTTGTATCGATGGGGCCGGTGACCTCAATGCAGATGAAACGGCGGCTGCCACTGGGATCGGACAGCAAGTCCTTCTGATTGCTGGTACCGATGAAGGAGGCATACCGCCGCATCTCACGGATGGTGCTGCCGTAGGGTTTGCGCAGGTTGGCAGCCGGTTTCTGCAGCAGATGCTTCAGGAAGCCCTGCTGGTTGATGTTGATTTGATCGAACTCGTCAATGTTGACGAGCAGAAAGCGTCCCAGACTGCGTTCTGCTTCCTGCCTGCTCTTGAAGTCGATGCTGTCCGTATAGCCGAAACGCAGCTCCGGTGGCAGCAAAATGCGGCAAAAGGTGGATTTCCGGAACCCTTGAGAACCGACAAGCAGAGGAGAAGTATTGTTTCCGTGTTGCCGGTCCATTCCACGCCAGTGTGCCACCATGCCCAGGAACCAGCGGTAGAACAGCTCCCGCCAATGAGGATTGTGGCACGGGACGAGGTCGGCCAATGCCCGGATGCGGTCTTTCCCATCCCAGCGGCCGGTGTCGTAAAGGTATTCTTCGACGGGATTATAGAGTGGCACGTAGTCTGAAGTAAGGAAACGGTTGATGTCGCGGTCCCATACGCGGATACCCTCCTTCAGGGCATTCATGGAGACCGTACTGCGGGCACGCTGGTCAGCAGGCTTGAAATAGAAATGGACGGAGTCGCGCTGACGGTATTCCAAATCATCCAGAACGGTGTTGTAGCGGAACTCATACCGGCGGCCCATAAACTCTTCCAGCCGGAAAACGCTCTCCTGCTCTTGCGTCAGACTGCTCTTTTTCCCGAAGCCTTTAAGCTCTTGATATAGGTTATGAATCGTTTGACGGACAATGAATTCATCCGCTTCCCGGTAATAGTGCATCAATGTCTGGCGGACTACTTCCTCTTCGGGGATGCCTGCCTTGAAACAATGTTCGGCCAGAGGCACCAGCAGTATCCGTAAATCCCCGTCCCGTTTCCAGCCGTCCAATTCGCGGAATGCACGGTCAAGGGCCGATTCGAAAAGTATGGCGAAGGTGTCCGAGGCTTTACTGTCCGGATGCAGCCGCAACAGCGGATTCTTTTCTGCGAGTTTTCGTTGCCGGAAGTTCTCTTCCTCGGGCATGCCGAGGGGTTGTTCCAAGCAGAAAGGCACAGCGGCAGGATTGTAGTAAGGATATCCATCCAGAGTCATGCGGCAACTCTGTGTAAGGGAAGGTTCTTTCAATGTAATGGCAAACGGCAGCAAGGGCTGGTAGCACTTCACCGCCATACGGTAGGCGTGGGCATGAAACAAGGCGGCATCGCTCTCCCGCTTCGGCGTCGTGCCGTCGGGCAGGGCAAACAATACCCATATCTTGGCACTCCGTCCGCTGGAACCGCAGAAAGCGGCAAAGGTCTGTGGCAGCAGGGCGGCTTGTTGCTTTACATATTCCGCTTCGGCAATGCCCGACAGACGGTTTACTTCCAGTTGTACGAGTCCGTTATAGTTCTTCATCCGTCGTTCCCCCTCTTGTGTACGGCTATATTCCACGGCGGGATAGATGCGGGGCAACTTGTCTATATGTTCGTATTGGGCGCAAGTGCCCTCCAGTTGAGGAAGGATGGCCCGGAGGGTCGATACATGTCCGGCTTTGGTTTCGGTTTTTAGTTTTTTAATCAGTGCATCCGCTTCCAGGGTGCTGAGGGCTTCCTTTCCGCTCTCTTTTTCTGCTCTAATCAAGGTAATTTTCATTCTGTTTGTCAGCTTGTTTGGGTAAATATAATTCTCGTAAAGATACGACATCAGGAGGCGGAAAACAAGTATTCAGCAGAATAATTATTAAATAAATGCCTGCTTCCACAAACTATACAGCGTGGTGTCGGAAACCTTTGGATTTCTTTTTTTAAACATAGGCATTCCTTTGCTTTTCTCCCTTTGTTTGTCTACTTTTGTATAGGGAATAGATGACGCCTAACGACCATGAACAGCTCTGCTTACGGCCATGAAGCAATCGCTTGACGACTGTAAGCAGAGCTGTTCATGGCCGTTAGGCGTTTCTCTTCCCAAAGCTTTTACGGATGAAGTACGTAACCCGCACCTATTCCGCATAGGGCGCGAACGTATTGTACAACAACTTAAAAGACATTGAACTATGGCAATTTTATTCGATTGGTATGAGCTCCCGGAACCTAAAGACAAACAGCGGGAAGAAAAGATACTTCATCCGCGCATCCGCTTGAACGGCTCTACCACTACCGACGAACTGCGTCGCAGAATTCAGGAACGCAGCTCGTTGACGGAGACTGATGTCTCGGCGGTACTGGATGCCTTGTCGCACGTCATGGGGGAAGACCTTGCCGAGGGGCGGCAGGTGCATCTGGACGGTATCGGTTACTTTCATCCCGTACTGACGAGCACGGAGCCGGTGACCGCTGCGACCAAACGTAAAACCACCAAGATTAAGCTGAAGGGCATCAAGTTTCGTGCCGACCAGGTACTGAAGAATGAGATAGGCGCTATCAAAGCTAAACCACTGGGGCTGAATGAGCATTCCCAAAAACTGAGTGACAAGGAGATTGACAGGCGGCTGACGAGCTACTTCTCTACGCATCAGTTCCTTACGCGCAGTGATTTTCAGAGCCTCTGCGGAATGATGCGCTCTACTGCACAGCTTCATATTCGCCTGCTTCGCAGCGAAGGCAAGCTCGAGAATACAGGAAAACTGAACCAACCGATTTATGTGCCTTGTACGGGGTATTACGGTAGAGACGAGTAGGTTACGGTAAAACTTAGGCGTTTTGAGTAGGTGGAAGCAGATTTTGCTTCCACCTTTTTGGGTTGCTTCCACAGCGGGGCAAATGCCGATGGATAGGGGGATGCAGGAGGTGGGTGGAAGTGTGGAAGCAAAGTGATGGAAAATAAATTTCTGGAGGGGATTTAGAAAAAGAAAGCAGGAAAGTAAAATTAAAGATTAAAAAAATCCCTGGCCTCAAAGAAGCCAGGGATTCTAATGTTATTTCAAGGTTTCTCTAAATAAGTCCTCCATAATAAAGGACTTATTTAGGAATACATTGATTAGCGTTTGTTTACAGTCATGCCAAGTTCGATAACACGTTCGTGCTTGTACATGTCAACAACTGTAATCTTCAATGTAGAAGGAACAGCAGCTGTCGGGTTAGTTGCCTTAGAATTTACGGTGAAACCAGTGATTTTACCTTTCTCGATGTTTACAGTGAAGTATTCATCCACTTCACCGTTGGCATTGGATACCAAGTGGGCTTCCTTAATTTCCAATGACTTTTCATAAGGTGCGCTCAAAAGTGCACTATATTCACTGTCACGAGAGCTGATACCCTTAATATACTTAGCATACTCTACAGTAACATCTTTACCATAAGTCAGTTCTGTGCTATAAGGTAATGTCGCAGTAGCTTTCAAACCAAGGTCATCCTTAGTAGCCCATCTCCAAGTGTATGTATCGTTGTAGATGCAATTGAATACAGTCGGGAAAGAAGCAGCGTCGATAGTGTAATTAACAAAGGCACCATCTTTCTTCTCAGAAGAAATCTTACCATAGTTGTACACTGCAGTTGTAGCATGCTGAGTCTTATTGTCAATGTACTTTTCAACTACAGACAAAGTTTCTGCACCAGTTACACCATTGTCAACAGTCTTATCACCGTTTACCATAGCAGCAGCAAATGTTATCAGATAATCCTCTGCTTCACCCTTACCGAAGTTGAATACTTGTTTCATTTCCATTGTACCTTCTATAGCCTTCTTAGCAGTCCAATCGTTAGGAATCAAGTAGCAGTTGTAAACGCCTTGAGCATCCAGCTGGTTAGTCTTGATAGAGAATCCTTCCGGCAATGTAGTCGGCAATACTTTCTGTACAGAAATGGTACTTTGTGACAAGAATGTACCTTCAGCATCAAAGAATTTAACGATACCTTCGTAAACCTTGTCATTCTTCATTGTCTGGAGGTCAACTGTAGCTGTCAATTTAGCGTTTGCGATATCTTCAATCTTAGTAGCCTCAGTCTTACCGTCAGCTTTGTAGAATGTGAATACAATACCATCAAGTACATTAGCAGTTTCTGTGATATTAATCTCATCCTTAGCATAAATGCTCAAGTCGAACTTGGCAGCACCGGCAGGAACTGTGAATTTAGCCAGGCCTGCATAAGCGTAAGTAGTCGGAGCATCGACATATGCAGTCGGAGTGATTACGTATTTAGCTTCACTAGCTATTTCAGAACCATTACCAGCCTTCACCCAAACGATTACTGATTGTTCAACTCCGGTATAGTCGATAGTAACCACCTTCAAAGGTACTACTACGCCCTTGGCATAAGCACCACTAATTGTGATATCGAATTTGTTGTCTTTGCTAACAGTTTCTACACCTGCAATAGTCAAGCTCTTGATAGCAGCTTTGTCTGTTGTAGAAAGAGCCTTATTATCAATATCAACAACAACATAGCTACCCATGATAGGGCTGGTTCCTTCTTTTGAAGCAACATTGATTTGGAATGCTTCACCACTTGCTACAGGGTAACATTTCTCAGTATTAGGTGTCGCAGTAGCAGATGGATTTTCATAAGCTGTCAAATCCTTTTTAACTTCTATCGTAGATTGAATAGTTGAGTTCTTTGCAATCTCATCTGCCTTAGTATAAGTTTTCAGTGCTGATTTCGCAGTAATATCATAAGTTGATGTTACAGTTCTTGCATCCTTAGTTGCTGCAAGTGCAAATAGGACGCTCTTATCCTCACTTACTACTTTTTTACCAAAAGCTTCGAGATCAGCCTCTTTGTTCAGTTCTACTTTAACTTCGTAGAGACCGTTAGAAACAGATCTGGTCAACAAGCCGTCGTATGCTTCTGTGCTGAGTGTAATATCACTGAGAGCTTCACCCTTGCTATTGATAAGAGAGAACATCTCGTTTGTCACAACAGCATTTACGGGAGCTACAGAAATCATGAAACTAGCCGGAGTTGTGTAAATCTCATTGGCATTGATTGTGAAGCTGCCAGTAAATCCTTTACCGAATTCGTATGATTTTGCATCTTTCACGCTGGTGTTCGGATTCAGCTTAGCAGGAAGCTGTGCATAGTTCAGTTCCAGTTTCGGATTTGCTGTCTGAAGATCCAGACTTGTAATCATCTCCGTAGTCAAGCCTGTCAGTTTCGTAACCTTTTCAGTCAAGTCATTGATTGTTGCCGCAAGTTCCTTCTTTGCAGCATCGAACTTAGAATCGATAGTAGACTCCAACTGTGCCTTTACTTTGGCTACTTCATCTTGAGCAGCCTTAATTGCCTCTGTTTTTGCATTAGCAGCATCAAGAGCGGCTTGAGCGGCAGCTTTCTCAGCTTCTGTTGCAGTAGATGCAGCGTCATTAGCTTTCTTCACAGCTTCTTCTGCTGAAGTCTTTGCAGCTGCAGCTTCTGTTTTTGCGGCATCCAAGGCTGCTTGCAAAGCTGCGATTTGAGAAGTCATATCTTCCTTAGTCGCAAGCTTGTCAATTTGTCCTTGCAAATTCTCGATGTCATCATCGTAGTCCTTACAAGACGTAAACGTTCCTGCAGTGCCCACCATTAAGGCGCTGAACAGGATTA
>ERZ773210.3079-NODE-3079-length-12382-cov-3.615478_pt1 | contig 12382 bp, 8 predicted proteins | sample MGYA00580528_ERZ773210 | MGnify/ENA primary metagenome ERZ773210 (study PRJEB29015, sample SAMEA2737769) | human gut metagenome | biome: human gut; feature: human-associated habitat; material: faeces | place: China | collected 2012 ...
TGATTTGCAGATGATCTTTTTTATCAGTAAATGTTTTGCAATTTATATATTTTAATTCTTTGTCTAAAAGTCCACCGAGCAATTATATCTACTCAAAAAAATTCATAAATGCAAAACATATTAATATGATTTATGAACAATATTCTTCTATTGTATCTCTTATGTCATTTTCTTTTTTTAATGTCTCAAAGAAGAAATTTTTGTCCACAATAGGTATCTTGTCCATACTTATTAATAAATAATACTTACTCTGCTTCATTATGCCAAATGCTTCAAGATGAAGAAATATATAAAAAAGTTAATTTCAATTCCCCCTATATTGGCGATAAGCATTTCATTGCTTACTGCGTGTTCTGTTCCGCAGAGCGAATCGACTCCTTCTCCTTCGGAGAAATCAGCAAATGAAACCGTCTATGCTTTTGTCGGAAAAGATATACAAAATCCTTACAACCAAAAAGTTTTTGAGGGTTTTGAAACCGCTTGCAACGAAATCGGCATTGAGGCGGTTTACAAAGCACCGACTTCCGCAACCGCTGACAAACAAATTGAAATTATAAATGAACTTATAGATAATAACGTGGACGGAATCGCCATTTCCGCCAACGATGCCGACGCACTTGAATCTTCACTTACCGAGGCTCTGAATTCAGGCATTGAAGTAATATCGGTTGATGCACCCGTAAATTCAATTTCACGAAAAACACATATTCAACAAGCCGATCCGGAAGTACTCGGACGAAATTTTATAAAGAGTGCGTATGACGTTTCAAACGGTGAAGGCGGTTTTGCGATTTTAACTTCCACAGGCAGTGCACCGAATCAAAATCAATGGATACGCTATCTAAAGCTCGAAATAGAAGAAAATCCCAAAAAATACAGCAATATGCCTCTTATCGAAATAGCTTACGGCGATGATGATGCAACCAAATCTTACACGGAAACACAATATCTTTTGCAAAATGACGCTATTAAAACTATTATCGTTCCTACGACAATAGGCTTGAGTTCCGCCGCCAAAGCGCTTAAAGAATCCGGCAAGGATGTAAATCTTATAGGACTTGGTTTTCCGAGTGAATTATCCGAATACATAAAAGACGGAACGTGCGACAGATTGTACATATGGAATACGACCGATCTCGGCTACCTTACCGCCTACACGCTTAAAGCCCTTGACGAAAATGAAATAACAGGCAGCATAGGTGAAACATTTACCGCCGGTTCACTCGGCGAAAAGACAATCACCGCTGACAAGGACAATGCAAGCGAAATAATACTCGGCGACCCGATTATGTTTGACCGCACAAACATCGACTCATTATCGGATATATATTAGTGTAAAATCTCCAAAAAAACACATTTATATGTGTTTTTTTATTTGAAATTATTGCACTGTTCTGCCTATTATGATAATATAATTATACTTATAATTTAATTATTCATATTTTCTTTTTTGGGGAGGCACAGAATATATGTATAAAAAAACAATATCAAAAAGTTTAGGTCTTTTAATTGCCCTGCTTGTCACTATTGCTATTGTTATAATCAGCTATGCCAGTTATATTACCTATGCGGCAAATCAACGAACGATTTCTACTCTTTCTGAAATTTCACACCAAAATCAGACTATTTTCAGTCTTGAACTCGGAAGAGATGCAAAAATCATAGAAAATGCGGCATCTTATATAGAAAAATTGGGTTATACCTCTTTTGACGATATTCTTACATTTTTAAAGCATAGCCAAATCGCTAATCAACAGCATCTTTTAGGAATTGTAACACCTGACGGCAAGCTTACCGACATAAACGGAGTCGAAATCGACTTATCGCAATCTCCTAATACAAAAGAGGCTTTGAGCAGCAAAGAAACTAAATTCTTTTGCGATTCATATAATAATTTTACATTTCTTGTATGCACTACACCCATAAGAATAGACGGCGAAAATAAATTCGTAATTTTCTCTACATATCTGACTTCCCGATATGCAGATTCGATTTCAACTCCTACATTTGAAAACGAAGGATATTCTTACGTCATTGACAGTGACGGAAAAAGAATTGTCGGTTCATCTCATAACGGTTCATTCGGATTGACATTCGACAATCTGTTTGACGAAATGAGTCAAGCGTCAAGCAAAAATGACAGTGCCATACAGCAAATGCAAGCCGATTTAAAAGAAGGTAAATCAAACGGAATAATAATGCTCAACGGCATTGAAAAATACATTTATTATACACCGCTTAACATAAACGACTGGTACATACTTACCGTTGTGCCAAAAAACGTTGTGACAAAGTACACAACTCAAATTCTTATATGCTGTTACCTGTTCATCGTATTTTGCTCAATCGTATTTTTCTACCTATTGCATACGGCAATCAAAGCAAAAGCCACCGGTCAAAAGCAGCTTGAGGAAATGGCTTACGTTGACAGTCTTACAGGCGGTATGTCATACACAAAATTTGTTTTTGAGGCTGAGAAAATACTGAAAAACAATCCTGATGAAAATTATGCTTTAATTAACCTTGATATAAACAATTTCCAATATATCAATGACTTTTTCGGCGATGACGAAGGCGACAGAGCTTTAAAATTTTTGTGGTCTGCTATTTATAAACGACTTGAGCCAAAAGAATTGTGTTCAAGAATTTTTGACGACCACTTTGTCGCATTAATCACATACGACAATACGAAGTCGTTAGATAACGCTTGCGCAGATTTCTTTAACTCGCTTAAATTATACAGTCCGGCAGGCGGTGTATATAATATGACGGTATCTGTCGGAATTTATCTTGTGGATGACAGAGATATGAAGATAAATTCAATGCTTAATCGTGCAAGAACAACACAAAAGCATTTGAAAGGACAGTCCTCACAATCGCAATATGCAATATATTCTTCAAAGCAACGTGATGATATTATGATGCAGAAAACGATTGAAAACGGCTTTGAGGATGCTATTAAAAACAAAGAATTTAAGGTTTATTTCCAACCTAAATTCAATATTAACGCAAACAAATTCAACGGTGCAGAGGCACTTGTACGTTGGCAAAAGCCTGACGGAACAATAATTTCACCCGGTATGTTTATACCGCTGTTTGAAAAGAACGGCGATATTGTTAAGCTTGACAAATATGTACTTGAAGAAACTTGTGCCAAAATAAGAAAATGGCTCGATTTAGGCTATGACGTTTCGCCAATATCGGTAAACGTATCACTCTTGCAGTTATTGGACGAAAACTTTGTTGAGGATCATATCAAAACAGTTGAAAAATACGGAATACCGCTAAATCTGATTGAAGTTGAATTTACCGAAAGTATTCTTGCAGAAAACGAAAGCTTGCTTATTTCGCTTACAAAGCAATGTAAAAAGCACGGAATTAAAGTTTTGCTTGATGACTTCGGCAGCGGATATTCTTCACTTAATATGCTTAATCTTCTGCCTTGTGACGTCGTTAAACTTGACAAACGTTTTGTCGATAAACTTGAAACAGACGATAAGTCAAAGGCTATTGTTTTGAGCGCAATATCGCTTGCACATACACTTCAAATGTCGGTTACGGCAGAGGGTATTGAAACAAAAAGTCAATACGATTTATTAAAAGAAATGCATTGTGATACAATTCAAGGTTTCTATTGTGCAAAGCCAATGCCTGAGGACGATTACGAAAACCTAATCAAAGGCTGATAAATTACAGACATTATAAAAGGCTGTCGAAATTCGACAGCCTTTGTTTTATATTTGCCCTTTCATCTTAAGCACTCGCTCTACTGCACTGTTTAGTGTCTCTTCACTGATTTCGCCGCATTTAACCGCATTTAAAATCTGATTATAACCTGTTTGATAATCGGTCGTTATAAGTAAGTCGTTACCCGCATTTACCGCTTTAACGTACACATTCTCCATATCTGCGACTGCGCCCATAGCAATGTCGTCTGTCATTATAACACCGTCAAAACCGCACTCATCTCTGAGCATATTGTGAATTGTCGGCGAAAGTGACGCGGGGTTTTCACTGTCAAGTGCATTGACCGTATTATGTGCCACAAGCACACTGCTTGCACCTGCCTCAATTCCGGCTTTAAACGGAAGCAAGTCGTTTTCGCGTATGCTCTCGGCAGTTTTGTCGTCATAAACAGTGCCTTGATGACTGTCACCGCCTACACCGCCATATCCTGGAAAATGCTTTAATACGCTCATAATTCCTGCGTTATTCATTGCCGTTACCGTCTTTGAAACGAAATCAGCCGTAACTTCCGCATTTTGTCCAAGACTTCTGTCATACATATAATCAGACGGATTTGTCGAAATGTCCGCAACGGGCGCAAGGTTCATATTAACTCCCAAGCTCAAAAGGAGTTCCGATTTTTCCGTTGCATTTTCAACTACTGCGTCCATTCCGCCCTCATTGTAAATCTCTTGCGGTGATTTAAATTTTTCGGGTGCAAGATTAGGGTTTGAACTTACTCTTACAACCGTTCCTCCCTCCTCGTCCGCACCGATTATAAGCGGTATGTCGCTTTTATCTTGATAACTCTGTATTTTTTCTTTTACTTCGTCTTTTGTAAGTCCCTCAAAGTCACGTCCGAACATCAATATTCCGCCCGGTTTTATACTCATTAAATCATCTGTTTGTTCGTCCTCAACGCAACGCACAAACAGAATTTGTCCCACTTTTTCTTCAAGGCTCATTGTATCTATGAGCGTCGGCTGTTCTGTATCAGATACTTCGTTCTTCACACCGCCGCAGGACGCAAGCATTGCACACATTGCAATACTTATAATTATAGATATTATTTTTTTCATCACTTTTCCCCTATTTCACATACAACATTCCGTTTTTATCTTCAAGTTCAAAATACGCAGGACGTTCAAGCGGATGCTTGTTCGGCGAATGTAATAATAACAGTAATTTGTCATCAAACGTTTTAAAAATCATACCATGTCCGCCGTCTTTTTTAAACAGCAGTTCGTCACGTTGTACCCAATTACCGTCTATGTCGCCATTATCCGACACTGCAATAGCCTCTGTATATCCTTCTTCGCCCATACTTGACCATAACAAAAGTAACGTACCGTCAGCACATCTGTACGGAAACGGACCGTCCGTAACGTATATACCTTTGTTTTTCTGTGCCTCGGCAATCCAGCTCGCCTCACTCGCTTTAAACAACAAAATCGGTTCACCGACTGCTCTTTTTAAATCTGCACTCATTTCAATCGCACACATTTCACCGTCATTTACCTGTACCCATTCATGGCAAAAAATCATATACGGCTTACCGCTTTTGCTTATGTATAACGTGCCGTCAAGCGATTCCCAATCCGGCGGTGTAATTGTACCCTCACTGTGTACCGTAAATTTGCCGTCCGGCTTGTCTGCCTTTAATACCATAGTTCCACGACATCTGTCCGCCGATTTGAATGACGCAAACATATAGAACGCGCCGTTGTACGCATAAACTTCAGGCGCCCAATAATGTCTGTCCGCCCAAAAATCTGCCGTTCGCGTAAATATCTCTTTTGGTTCAGACCAATTTTCAAGGTCGTCACTGACGTATACGTCAAGCCCTGTCGCATTGTCCTCCCACACTTCACTTCCGCGTGAGCCGTATAGGTAATATTTGCCCTCATACGGCAATATGAATGGATCACGTATGTTTATATCTTCTCTTTTCATTGTGTTTCTCCTTTTATTTTTGCCACCTCTCCTTTAAAGAGTGGCTTTCGTAGGAGCGATCATCGGTCGCCCTTTTTGTGTTTTCTTCAACGGGCGACCAATGGTCGCCCCTACGAGGGAAATTAGTGGACTACTTTCCCTGTACTGCAGTCATAATTTGATTATACGCCCAATGATTTGGTGAAACATCACCGAACGGATTTTCTGCATTTTCCGCTATCGGATTACCAAGTACTTTATTCATCATTGTAACCGCTTCCGCACGCGTTACCGAATTATCCGGCTTAAACGTGCCGTCCTCATATCCGCTTACGATATTTTCATCATACAACGACTTTATATATCCTGTTGCATAATAATCGTTTGGCACATCTGAAAATTCTGTACATATTCCATCTCCGTCAAATGAGCCGTATTTACTCAAAATAACTGCCAATTCTCCACGTGTTATATCTATGTCAGCCTTAAATGGACCGCCATCGTAACCCGAAATATACCCCTTTTCAGTGGCATATCCGACATAATTCGCATACCATTCATCACCCGATACATCGGTAAAATTACTTGAATACGTCTTATTTTCGTCAAAATCAGCCGAACATCTTGCTATAATTGCCGCCGCCTCAGCACGGGTTATTGTATTATCCGGTCTGAACGTGCCGTCCTCATATCCCGAAATATACGCCTTACTTCCACCGTTTCCTGTTTTAAGTCTTATAATACTGAATGAATCGGCAGGTGCATTATATGTAAAGTTATTGCTTGCGTTTGTGAGTTCGATTTCTTTCGGTACGATTGCATTTTTATTATCAAGACTGTTTTCCAAATTTGTATCGCCCGACATAACAGTTGTCTTTGCGATATTTGACGTTACCGTTTCGCCCGATACATTCATTCCGATATTTACGTCACTGTCCATTGTATTGACAACCTTAACGATAACGTCACCTGTTTCCTCATCATATACACTTGACGAATACACAGGGCCGTATTCCTTAGGCTTTTTATATGAGCATATAAATTCATCATTCAAATATGCTTTGATTTCATCATCAGTCACTTCAACCGTAACGTCATACCATTCATTATCATTTATATGCACGTTACCGACATACGACTGTTCCGCAACGTTACCGGAAGAAGAACTTACACCGTTTACAATGTGCTGTACCTTTGCGGTTGTATTGCCCCAACCGCCTATATTAACTCTGTAATAATTCAATGCATCATCTGCCGCAACTCCTATTTGGAAACCCTCGCCGCCGCTCAATTTGCGTGCTTTAAGCGACAAAGTATAGTTACGCATATCAGGACTTGCATAATAGCATACCGCACCCGTATTATCCGACATTTGAGAAATCACACCTTTATCGTCTATAGACCAATCACCGTTTGTTGTTTCCCATTCAGATTTATCAACAGTTACAGTTGAATTTTCCGTTTTTACCTCTATATCTTTAAATTCGTTATGTGTTCCCCAACTGCCGACTGCAACACCGCCTTTAAGTGCGTCGTCTTTTTCGATACCGTTCAGTTTAACCTCTGTCGGCAAAGAATAATTGCCTTGATTATTTGAGAACAGTGACTGAACATAATAATTTGGTGTAAGAACGTAATCCGAATTATTAAACCAAATCATATCCGCCGCCGACCACTGTGTATTGCCGTACTTCGCAAACATAGGCGCGTAGCTCGCCATACGCACAACGTCCGCATTTCTTTCAAGACCTGTCATAAACGCCGCCTCTGACAGTGCGTTATACCAAGCATTACCCTTTGACGCATATTCACCCAAAAATACCTTTGTATTTGTGTCACGTCTGTAATTATCATATCTGTAAGCGTGCTGTCTGAACCAATCGGCTGTTTCATAATAATGCTCGTCCATACGATCGGCAAGCTCCTCATGCTCATTCGCCCAATTCCATGCAAGGTCATTTGAACTTCCGCTTGACGCAGTACCTGACGTTGTTACAAGGTTAATATCGGGATATTTTTCGTGTATCTGCTTTGCAAATTCTTCATATCTTTCAAAGTAAATATCGCCGTACTGCTCATTTCCGATACCTATATACTTCATATTAAACGGCTCTTTATGTCCCATTTGAATACGCTTTTGCACCCATTCATTACTTTCATCAGTGCCGTTTGCAAATTCGATAAGGTCAAGTGCGTCATCAATATACGGCTGTAATTTGTCCATAGGAACAAGATGTTCTTCGTCTGTTGCACTTCCGCTGCGGACTTGACACGCAATACCGCAATTCAAAATAGGAACAGGCTCCATACCCAAGTCCTCGCACATTTGGAAATACTCATAAAAACCAAGTCCGTAAGTCATCATATACGGCTCTGTCGCAGACGGATTCCATATGTTTATCATTTCCTTACGCTCCGACACATCACCGATTGTATCTTTCCAGTTCCAAGCCGTATCCATTGTCTGTCCCTCAACGGCACAACCTCCCGGAAAACGCAAGAATTTAGGGTGCATTGCTTCAAGCTGTTCCATCAAATCCTTACGCAAGCCGTGTCCTTTGTATGTATCCTCCGGCATAAGCGAAACCATATCTACATCAAGGTCACTGTCGCCTGTATTTGTAACGATAAGTCCGCTGCCGTCACTTTCAAGTTCTTCGTCGGCAGTGAATGTAACAGAATACTTTTTCCAATCGTCTTTTGAATTACATTTTATAACGGCAGCAGATTCATTAAAAGGTTCAACCTCAAAACTAACCTTATGTTCATCTATTACAATTCCCAACGACACCGTCAGTTCACCCTCGCCGCGTGCATATACCGAAAAATCATATTTTTCGCCATTTTTAAATTCCATTCCGCTGAAAGATGTACCTTTATCGCAATCCCATTCGGTTCCGTCATAAAAACCGTCATTACAAATCATTTCACCTTTCGGAATGGTAATATATGTAGGATTATTTTCGTTCATCGGTTTATCTGTTTTAACCTGTATATTTTCGGCGGTATAATATTTGCCGTCCTCTCTGTTAGGCTCTTTATATATTGAATACAGTCCCCAATTATATAAATGTCCTTCTTTTTCATCACTCTTTTCAAAAGAACGGTTTTGCACCATTTCCGCATAAAGTCCGCCGTCTGCGGCAGAGTTAATATCCTCAAAGAACAATCCCCACATATCGTCCGAAACGTCCTTACTTCTGTCCGAAGCGTCAATATCAATCGAATAAGGTTCTTCCTCACTGCCCGTCACATACAGTGTATACTCTCTTTCTGTGTTGCCGTATGACTGCACAAGTGTTACTGTTTCGGCGGTTTTATTATGCTTAACCGCACCTGTTTCAGTGTTTATAAGTCCGAGATTATCCGTTTCATTCCACACAATGCCGTCTGCCTGCGGTAAAGTTATACTGTCACCTGTCACAATCTGTTCATCGTCTATCGCATATGAATCAAGCATAACATCGGCATTTATTTCACCGTCAGCCATAACTTTTAATATTTCGTCCTGTGAAAGTGCGCTGTTATAAACTCTGAAATCGTCCACTACCGCCGACAAATATGCGTCACCGTCATAGTGCGACTTACCTATATAATTAGCAGTGTTTGTAAGCTCGGATATATCCTTTATACCCGACTTACTCTTTATAAGTCTGCCGTTTCTGTAGTAAGAAACAGTATCGCCTTTAATTGTTATCGCATAGTTTACCCAATCTTTTGCGGTTTCCTGCGTACAATCCATTGTATCAACGGTTGCACCGTTTTTTATCTCCACTCTTGAAGCACCGCCGCTGTATGGTGCAAAGAAAAAGTTTTGGTTTGAGTCAGTACCAAAATCGAAAACTCTGCCCCATGTTGTGAATTTATTAATCTTCACCCACGTTGTAATCGTCATATCGCTTGACAGAATATTATCCGGCAATTCGGCATAGCCGTCAGTACCGTCAAGCAAAAGACCTTTACCCTTGTTACCGTCATCAGTTACACTTGCATCGCCCGACAGTTTCAATTCATTCTTGCCGTTTTGGTCGGCAAGCTGTTTGTTTCCGTCAAACGTGTACTGTACAACGGGTTTCGGTACATTTTCCGTCGCAATGCTCACACACGGTAATGACGTAAACGTCATTGCCAACGCAGATACCACTGCAATAAGTTGTTTTTTCATAATTTCTCCCTCTTTTTATATAAATTTTATTTGTGACTTCTGTAAATACATTCCGCAACATATTGTTCCAATGCATTCCAATCTTCAATACGTCCTTCTTTTATCGCCAAGTCAATCTCCGCAACTCGCCTTACCATCCAAACAAGCGAATCCTCCGAAAAGCCTTTTGCGCTGTTTATATATTTTCTTGCAACGAACAACGGAACGCCTATTTCCGATGCCACCTCAGCTTGTGGCGCACCGTTCATTAATTTTACACGAAGCATTTTTTCAAATGTCGAAAGCATTAAATATATAAGCGTAAACACATTTTCTTTGACCGTTTTTAAATCGGCAAGCGTTTCCATTGCCTTTTGTGTATTGCCGAGCATAATCGCGTCAGTAAGTTCAAAAACGATAACTTCCATTGACTTTGAAACAACTCTGTCAATATCGGTTTTATATATTTCTTCGTCACAAAAATCAATCAACTTTTTAATTTCATTATTAATGTTCGCCAAACCTCTGTCACATATGGTTATAAGGTAATACGCATTTTCTTTTGAAATCTTCTTTTTTGCGTTCAGAAACTGCTTGACAACCCACGTCACAAGGTCAGCCTCACTCAAATAAGTAAATTCAACCACTGAGCCGACCTTTGCCGCCGCCTTATACAAAGCACTTCTTTATCAACCGCCGTTTCATCGAAAATCACGACTGTATCGTCAGATATTCTTTTAAACTTTTCGGTCCAAAATTCCTTTTTTTCTTCTGTCGATGCCTCATCTTTTCCGCTTTTCAACTGAAAAATACCGCTGTCCTTAATGTGTATCAGCTTTTTATCCGTCATCATCGGAAAGCTTTCCCATGCATCGTCATATTCCGAAAATGCAACATCACGGCCTTCTATTTTTATGTGGTTAAAGTCCGGAAAACCGCCGTCCGGAACGCAGTCTTTTACCCTATTAACGTACATTTCACGCAGGTAGTCCTCCTCACCGTAAAACACATATAAAGGTGCTAAAACACCCTCTTTAAGCTGTTTTTTCAGTTTTAACAAATTTCCGTTTTTCTTTTCCGCCATTCTTATCTCCTATTATATATATCCGTTTCGGCACTGCCGTTTTTATGTATTATAAATTTTATATCGCCGTCATAATCAGTACGAAAAACCTGTGCATTTTTCAGTCTTTCAAGTACATCGTCATTCGGCAAATTATATGGATTATTCTCACCGACGCTTATAACCGCATATTCGGGAGTTAATTTTTCAACCCATTCTTCACACGTTGCGGTATTCGAGCCGTGATGTGCAACCTTTAACAAGTTCGTTTTGTCTGCTTTTCCGTCATCAATCAAATTCTTTTCGGCAAATGCTGACATATCACCTGTAAATGTTGCAGAAAAACCGTTATACTCAACGTAATACACATATGAAGTATCATTTTCATCATCACTTAACCCTGTCTTATTTGACGGAGGAATAATTCTTATTGTCATTCCGTTACTATAAGTAAGAAGTGTTTCCTGTGAAATGTAATGCACTGTTGTGCCGTTTTCCTTTGCGGCATTTTCAAGTGCCACACGCCATTCACTGCCCTCCATATTATCGGGCAGAAATAAATTTCTTACCTTTATATTCTCCATTGCCGCTATAATTCCCTGCACATGGTCTTGATGATAATGACTAACAAACGCACTGTCTGCCTTTGTTATCCCCTCTGTTTCAAGATAATCAAGGTACACCTTTTCACCGGGGTTGTAATCAGAATACGAATTACCACCGCCGCCGTCTATAAGCACATTAAATCGGTACGGTGCTTGAATTACCGCACCGTCACCCTGACCGACATTGACGAATGTAATTTCCACATTATTTGTACTAATCACTTCGCCTATTACATACGAAGTCATCAATGCCGCCGCAACAAAAATTGCAATACGCATTTGACTGTTTTTCTTCTTAATATATTTCACTCCCGAGGCAACGGCAAGAGTGTATATAATAAGTAATAACAAATTCGGTTTTGCAACTGTATGCGATACAAGACCGAGTTTATATGAAATTGTCGGCACAAGTTTTAGTATAAACAGCACGCAGTCAACCGCCTGTTTAATCAGCGGTGCGGTATTGAATATCGCAAACATTACAAGCAAAATCGGTGCAAGCACCATAATCACCGTCACACAAGGCAACATTATTATTGACAAAACAATAGAATATATCGAAACAGCACCGAAAAAGTACGCCGAAACAGGCAAAAGTCCGATTGTACAAATTATGCCTATCGCAAAAAGTCTGCGAATGTATTTTATATGTATAAATTTAAGTTTACCGTGCACACAGTCGTAAAAGTAATATATGATAATTGCCGACAGCACCGACATCACAAAACCTGCGTCAAACAGCATTATCGGGTTTGCCGCTCCGACCGCAAGCAACGTTATACCGACTATATCCGGATAATATTTACGTCCGAATTTACTTTCGGTAAATATTATTACCGCTATCATCACAGCCAATCTGACCGAAACGGTATTGTTTGCATTTGCGAAAGCATATATAATAAGAAGAAACAC
>ERZ773210.3085-NODE-3085-length-12363-cov-5.557524_pt1 | contig 12363 bp, 10 predicted proteins | sample MGYA00580528_ERZ773210 | MGnify/ENA primary metagenome ERZ773210 (study PRJEB29015, sample SAMEA2737769) | human gut metagenome | biome: human gut; feature: human-associated habitat; material: faeces | place: China | collected 2012 ...
ACCCAGAGGAGAATCCTCGAAGTTGGGAAAAAAGAATTTCTGGAAAAAGGTTTTAAGGACGCATCTCTGAATAAAATCGTCGCGGAGGCAGGCTTCACGAAGGGTGCCTTCTACGGCTACTACCCGGATAAGACCGCTCTGTTTGAAGATTTTGTGGGAGAGACCGCAAAAGAGCTGCTTACCCGCTTCAAGGCGGCACAGGACGTTTATTTCGACCTCGTGCCGGAGGGGAAAGCAAAAGACAGTCTGGCACTCTCCACCCAGCATCTGCACGAGTTTGTCGCGTTCATGTACGACCATTTCGACGAATTCAAGCTAATCCTCTGCCGGGCGGAGGGAACGGGCTATGCGGATTTCATCGAGGTGCTGGTAGAGCTGGAGGTCGATCGATCCGAAGAATACTACGCCCTCCTCAGAAAAAACGGTATGCTCTCCGGGAGCATGACCCGTCAGCTTCATCACATGATCACAAGAGCTTACTTTACGGCGGTGTGTGAAACCATCGTCCACGATATGCCGAGAGAGGAAGCTATGAAATATGTCGATGAACTGGCTATCTTTTTCCACTCCGGCTGGAGCGGACTTTTAAGGCTCGAATGAGCCTTAAAAAAATAACTGTCGGTTAGTTGCCTCTAACCGATGCGGCGCATCCTCCAACAAACCTATATATTTTAAGAAAGGAACACGGAATATGAGCAAACAGAAAAAAGAAAAGCAGCCGCCGGTGCTGGGCAGGCTGCTGGCGTATGCCGGAGGGCATAAGTGGCTGTCCGTCTTGGGCTGCGGGCTGTCCGGCGTTTCGGCGGCGGTCGGCATTTTCCCGTTCGTCTTTGTCTGGTACGCGGCCAGAGGCATTTTAACGCCGGGAGGCGGCGTTCCGGCAGGACTTGCCCGCTACGGCTGGTACGCGCTGGCGGCGGCACTTCTGAGCGCGGCGATCTATTTCGCCGGCCTCATGTGCACGCACCTTGCGGCCTTCCGGGTGGCGACAAATATGCGAAAGGCGGCGGTCGCCCATCTCATTGACCTGCCGCTGGGGTACTTTAACGCCAACCTTACGGGGCGGCTTCGCAAGCAGATCGACGACAACGCGGCGCTGACAGAAACGCTCCTTGCCCACACCATCCCCGACGCGGTGGGCGGGATCGTAACGCCGATACTGGCGGTGGGGCTGCTCTTCGTCTTTGACTGGCGCATGGGGCTTGCCTGCCTGATCCCCATGATTATCGGGCTTGTCTGCCTGATGACCATGATGACGGGCACCAGCATGAAGTTCTTTGAGGAATACCAGCGCGCCGGAGAGCGCATTTCGGCTGAGGCCACGGAGTATGTCCGGGGTATCCCGGTGGTGAAGGTATTCCAGCAGACGGTTTACTCCTTCAAGAGCTTTCATGCCGCCATCCTCAGCTACCGCGACCTTGCCAGCGGCTACGCCATGATGTGCCGTATGCCCTACACCCTGTTTACGGTGGTTCTGAACAGCATGTTCCTGCTTCTCATGCCCTTGGGGATGGTTCTCGTAGGCGGGACGGACGGCTGGGCGGTGCTGGCCGATCTGGTGTTTTACATCTTCTTCGCGCCCCAGCTTGCCTTTATGATGGAGCGGCTGATGTACGCGGTCAACGCACAGATGGAGGCCGCCGAGGCAGTGAACAAGCTGGAGGCCATATTGAAGGAGTCCCCCCTTCCCGAGCCTGCGGCGGACAGCGGAAGCAAGCCCGCGGACAGCAGCATTTCCTTTGAAAACGTCACCTTTTCCTATGACGGCGCAGACAGGCCGGCGCTGACGAATGTGAGCTTCCACCTGCCGCAGGGGGAGGCGTGGGCGCTGGTGGGCCCCTCCGGCGGCGGCAAGACCACCATCACCCGGCTGATCCCGCGCTTTTTCGATGTGCAGGCAGGGGCGGTGCTCCTGGGCGGACGGGATGTGCGAAGCATCCCCACCGCGGAGCTGATGGAGCAGATCTCCTTTGTCTTTCAGGAGGTGAGGCTCTTCAAGAAGAGCATCCGCGACAACATCCGCGCCGCTCGGCCGGACGCCACCGAGGCGGAGATATTACACGCGGCGCAGCTTGCTCAGTGCAGCGATATTCTGGAAAAGACGCCGGGCGGACTGGACGCCGTGATCGGCGCCAAGGGCGTGTACCTCTCCGGCGGTGAGATGCAGCGCATCGCGCTGGCGAGGGCAATCTTAAAGGACGCACCCATCGTGGTGCTGGATGAGGCCAGCTCCTTTGCAGACCCCGAGAACGAGGCGAAGATACAAAAGGCCTTCGAGGCGCTGATGAAGGGCAAGACCGTGCTGATGATCGCCCACCGCCTGTCCACGGTGCGGAACATGGATCGCATCCTCGTCATCCGGGACGGCGAGATCGCCGAGGAAGGAAAGCACGACGAGCTTCTTGAAAAGGGCGGCGTATACGCCGCCATGTGGGAGGAATACCAAAAGGCCGCGCAGTGGAAGGTGGGAGGTGCCGCATGATCGAACGCATCAGCAAAAAATACGCCATGACGGAGAAGGGCGCAAAAGACTATGTGGCCGCCGTGTTCTGGTCCGTACTGGTCAACATCAGCAAAATACTGCCGGTAGGCGTGCTGGCCACGGCGCTCTCCGGCATCGTAGAGGCACTGACAAACGGCACCGACCCAAGGGCGGGGCTTACGCGCTTTCTGGTCGCGGGCATGCAGGTCGAATCCGACGAGGTACTGCTGAGCTGACGGGCGCGTCTGCACGCAAAAACATCCGCATATCCAGCCGCTCCGGCGCCGGTCGCGTACCGACGCCGGAGATTTTTTCTTCCGCCGGCTGAGATTTCCTCCCACGCGGCAACTACCACGAAAACTACCAAAATTCGACCAGAAAGTTTGTGCAGTTTTTTTGCCGGAAAACACACACAAACACCGAAATTTATGATACCCTTTCCATGCGAATTTGTTATGTAAATTTGCTGTTTTGTTTTTTGAGGTTCAGGAGGAAAGGTCCGTGGTTTTCAGCAGCCTGTCGTTTTTGTTTTGCTTCTTTCCGGCGTTCTTGCTGGTGTACTATCTGACACCGTCGCGGCCGGCCGGCGCGCGCAATGCCGTGCTGCTGGTGGGGAGCAGTGTGTTTTATATCATCGGGCTGGACGGTCAGTGGGCGTATTTTGCGCTGCTGGCCGCATCGGTGCTGGTCAACTACGGGCTTGGTCTGGCCATCGTGCGCGACAAGCCGCGCGCGAAGCTGTGGCTCATCCTCGGCATCTGCTACAATTTCCTGTGGCTGTTCCTATTTAAATATCTCAACTTCGTGCTCACCGGCGTCAACGGTGCGCTCGGGCTCGTGTCCGGCGGCAAGGCGGCGATCCCGCTGCTGCGCTGGGCGCTGCCGGTCGGCATCAGCTTCTACACGTTCTCGGCGGTGGGCTATCTCATGGATGTCTACCGCGGCACGGTCGCACCGGAGCGCTCACTGCTCACGTTCGGCACGTACCTGACCATGTTCCCGAAGCTGGTCTCCGGCCCGATCGCGAGCTATACGGAGCTGCAGCCGGAGTTCGGCGCGCGCAATGTGTCGCTGCGTCAGGCGGTCGACGGGCTCAAGCTGTTCGTGTTCGGCATGGCGCTCAAGGTGCTGCTTGCAAACCAGCTCGGCGGCCTCTGGAGAGATGTGACCACCATCGGCTTCGAGAGCCTCTCGACGCCGCTTGCGTGGATGGCAGCGTTCGCGTATTCGTTCCAGCTCTATTTTGACTTCTGGGGCTACTCGCTCATGGCCATCGGCATCGGCCGGATGCTGGGCTTCCACATCCCGGAGAACTTCCGCTGCCCGTATCTGGCGCTGAGCATGACGGAGTTCTGGCGCCGCTGGCACATCACGCTCGGCACGTGGTTCCGCGAGTATCTGTATATCCCGCTCGGCGGCAGCCGATGCAGCCGCAGGCGCATGATCTTCAACCTCCTCGTCGTCTGGCTTGCGACCGGCCTCTGGCACGGCGCGCACCTGAACTTCCTGCTCTGGGGTCTGGGGCTGTTCGCGGTGCTGGTCGTGGAAAAGCTCTGGCTCAAGAAGTATCTCGACCGCTGGCCGATACTCGGGCACCTGTACATGCTCGTGCTCATCCCGGTGTCGTGGGCGGTGTTCTCCGTGTCGGACTTCGGGCAGCTGGGTGCGTATTTCGGCCGCCTGTTCCCGCTGTTTTCGCGCACCGCGGCAGCCTACCCGCTCGATTTTCTCAAGTACGGCAAGACCTACGGTGCGTTTCTCATCCTCGGCCTGCTGTGCTCGACGTCGCTGCCGGCGTATCTGTACCGGCGGCTCAAGGGCACCTGGGTCGGCGCGGTCATTCTGGCCGTGCTGTTCTGGCTGTGCCTGTACTGCCTGAGCAAGGGCATGAACGACCCCTTTATGTACTTCCGATTCTAAGGAGCGTAGACGCATGAAACGCATCAAACCGCAACATTTCCTCATCCTGCTGCTGGTGGCCGCGCTCGCGGCGGCGCCGTTTCTCATCCGCGGCCTGATCGACCGCAGCGACACCGGCAAGGAGCCGACCGCCGCCGTCACCCCCACGCCGGAGACCACGGCCGAGCCCACGCCCACGCCCGAGCCGACCCCGCTGCAGTTTACGACCGTGGACGCGTCGTATTTTGACGACGCGCTCTTCATCGGCGACTCGCGCACCGTCGGCATCGCCGAATACGGCAACCTGAAAAACGCGACCTATTTTGCCGACGTCGGGCTCAATGTCTATGTCGCGCAGACGAAGGCCGTCGCCGTGAAAAACGTCGGCACGGTCACGCTGCCGCAGCTTCTGAGCCAGAAGACCTTCGGCAAGGTCTACATCATGCTCGGCATCAACGAGCTCGGCAACGATCTGGATGACATCACGGCGAAGTTCTCGTCGCTGATCGACACCGTGCGCGCCGCGCAGCCGAACGCCATCGTCTATGTCGAGGCGAACCTGCACGTCGGCCCGTCGCGCTCGAGCACGGACGCGACGTTCAATAACCCCCGCATCAACCGCCTCAATGAGAAGCTTGCCGCGCTGGCCGACGGGAAGGACATCTTCTACATCGACATCAACGAGGTGTTCGACGACGAAAACGGCAACCTGCGCGCCGATGCCAGCGGCGACAGCACCCATGTCTACGCAAAGTACGATCTGGACTGGTGCGACTGGCTGTGCACGAAGGCGATCGTCCGCTGAAAACGAAAAAAGCCAGCCGGAAACCGTTCCGGCTGGCTTTTTTGTGACTGTGCGGTCACTGTGCTCTCTCATGGTTCTCTCGACGCGATGTGTGTCAGCGCTTGAGGATGTACCACACAAATCCACCGCAGGCAAGGATCATACCACCGCCGACTGCTGCAAAGATCATGTGTCTGCCTCCTTTCCCCCGAAAGCTCCGGCCGGTGTCCGGCCGGGGCAACAAAGTGACTTACCTTGAAGTTACTTCATTATAAGATGAACCCGCGCTAAGTTTCCGGAAAGGCGCGGCAAAAACGGCACGCAGTCGTTAAGAAGGCGGAAAGAAATCGGCGCTGCGCTGCAAAGACAGTCGCGCACAGGCGCACATTGTGCTATGCTGAGCGTGGGAGCGGAGACCAGATAACGAGAGGGACAAAGAGGGGTGCTTATGCAAAGAGCGAGCAAACGCGCGCCGCAGTGGCTGCGCGATCTGGGTGTTTTCATTCTTGTCATGGGCGGCGCGGTCGGCATCTGTATGCTGCTGTCGGCGTGCTATGACGACAACAATCCGTTTGCCACGTCGGTGTTCATTCTGGCGGTGGTGCTCATCTCGCGCTTTACCAACGGCTATCTGCCCGGCGTGCTGGCGGCGGCGGTCGGCGTGGTGGGCGTGAACTATCTGTTCACCTACCCGTTTCATGAGTTCAATCTCTCCATCGACGGCTACCCGCTGACGTTTGCGGTCATGTTGGTCGTGAGTGTGCTCGTGAGCACCCTCACCACGCAGATCAAGCGCCAGGAGCAGCTGCGCTACGAGGCGGAAAAGGACCGCATGCGCGCCAATCTTCTGCGCAGCGTCTCGCACGATATCCGCACGCCGCTCGCGGCGATCATGGGCCTGAGTGCAACGGTCGAGGAGGGCGAAACGCTCTCGGATGAGGGGCGCGGCATGGTCGAGGAGATCCGCCAGAACGCGCAGTGGCTGCTGCACCTGGCGGAAAACATCCTGTCCGTCACGCGCTTCAGCGAGGAGGGCGTCGTCATCGAGAAGTCGGACGAGGTCGTCGAGGAGATCGTCGGCAGCGCCATCCGGCGCTTTCGCAAAAACTGCGCCACGGACATCCCCATCGCGGTCACGAAGCCGGAGGAGATCCTGCTCGTGCCGATGGACGCCACGCTCATTGAGCAGGTGCTGCTGAACCTGCTGGAAAACGTCGCCCGGCACAGCCCGTCGGCGACGGAGATCTTCATCGAGATCCGCGACGAGGGCAGCCGCGTCTGGCTGACCGTGGCGGACAACGGCGACGGCATCCCGCCGCAGCTGCTCGGCGTGCTCTTTGACGGCTATCTGCCGCTCGGCGCGGTGGAAGCGTCCGACCGCAGCCGGCACATGGGCATCGGCCTGAGCGTCTGCCGCGCGATCGTGCGCGCGCACGGCGGGGAGATCTATGCAAGAAATCGAGTCGGCGGCGGCGCGGAATTCCGCTTCTGGCTGCCGGCGGAGGAGGAACACACATGATCCGCAACAAAATCATCATCGTCGAGGACGATCCCGGCATCAGCAAATACCTGCAGGCGGCGCTGCGCGGCCACGATTACGAGCCCATGCTCGCGACCGACGGCAAGACGGCGCTGGAGATGATCGCCTCGCACTGTCCGGATCTGCTGCTGCTGGATCTCGGCCTGCCGGATATGGATGGCAGCGAGATCATCCGCTCCGTCCGTTCGTGGAGCCGCATGCCGATCATCGTCATCTCGGCGCGTAACGCGGAGCTCGATAAGGCTGCCGCACTCGACATGGGGGCGGACGACTACCTCACCAAGCCCTTCGGCACGGTGGAGCTGCTGGCGCGCATCCGCACGGCGCTGCGCCACACGCGCACCGACGGCACGAGCGACGCGCTGGCCATGACGGGGGAGTACCGCGTGGGCGACCTGTGCGTGGACTACAACAAGCACCGCGTCTATCTCGCCGGAGAGGACACGCACCTGACGCCGAACGAGTATAAGATCGTCGCCTTGCTCGGCCGCCACGCCGGACAGGTGCTCACGTATAAATCCATGATGAAAGAGCTCTGGGGTCCCGGCGTCGGCGGGGACAACAAGCTCCTGCGCGTGCACATGGCCAACATCCGCCGCAAGATCGAGCCGAACCCGGTCGAGCCGCAGTATATCTTCACCGAGGTCGGTGTCGGCTACCGCATGGCCGACAGCCACTGAGCCCATATCGAGAAAAAACGCCCGGAGCACTGCTCCGGGCGTTTTGGTGTTTTGGGGTGCTTTAGTTTGCTGTGATCGTGATGCTGCGGGAGATGGAGCGGGCCATATCGTTGCCGCCGAGGATGTAGGCGGTCTGGCGGTACGTGCCGGGCTCGGTGGGTGCCTTGCTACTGATGTACAGCCTGTGCGTGTCCGTCGTGCCGACATAGCGGTAGTGCACGCCGTCCTGATTGTGGGCGGGGCTGTCACCGCGCATGAGCGTGGCGCCGAGCGGGCTGCTTTCCAGCTCGCTGGTGGTGAAGGTCGTCTGGTCGTTATTCCAGACCAGGCTTGCACCGGTGGCGCGCATCTTCACGACGAGCGTGCCCGTGCCGACGCCGGTCTTGTAGTTCGGGTTGGACGTGATCGCCGTCACGAGGTACATGCCCGCGCGGTTCGGCGAGCCGATGGCCACGCGCGTGCTGTCAAACACGCCGGGGATCTTGTTGATCACCTTGAGCAGCTCCGTGAACGAGGAGATGTCGATGTTGAAGAGCTTCAGGAGCTTGGCGAGGTCATCCGTCGGCTTTTCGAGCTGCTGCAGCAGCGCGCGCAGCTCGCCGAGGGTCATGCCGTCGTTGAGGATGTCCGTGAGCGTCTTGCCGTAGAGGAGCTTGACGACCGGGTTGATCTTTTCCAGCGCCTCCGGGGAGAGGATGCTCTCCGGCAGCTGCAGGTAGATCGCGCCCTTGACGTTGCTGGTCAGGCCGCTGTAGACCTTGAAGATGGTGAAGTCGTCCTCCGGCTTCGTGGTGACGTACTGCTGCGTGGTCGGCTTCTCGTCATAGAAGATCGCGGCGGGCTTGACGTGCACGCGCACGAACGCCTTGTTCACCGTGAGCGTACCCTCGACCGCGTCGCAGCCGAGATAGTCGGCCGTGGTCGGGAAGCTCGCGCGGATCTGCTGGTTTTCACCGGCGCCGATGCTCGGCGCGGTGTAGGGGGCGGACAGGAAGGTGACGCTGCCGCCCTCGACCGGATACCAGTCGTCGTGCGGAGCCGACATGCCGAACACTTCCTTGCTGTAGCCGGTGCCGTAGTATTTCAGCACCATGCTCTGGGCAGCGGCTTCCTTGCTCACGGTGGTCTGCGACCAGTCGATGAGCTTGTCGAGGATCTGCGTGCGCATGGCGGCGGCGTCCTTCGTGTAGGTGAGGGAGACGCCCTCCTTGAGCACGATCTTCGCCTGCGTGCGCGCGTCTTTCAGCGTCACGGTGACGATGGTGTCCTGACCGTTCACGGTGAGCTTGACGTTGTACGTGCCGACGGTGATGGCCGGGAATTCACGCAGTATGGGGTTGCTGTCCCAGCCGCCTTTCAGCACGACATAGCGCGGTTCGTGCGGCGGGAGCGTTGCCTTCGCCTCATAGGTCACGGTCACGTCATTGACGTCCGTGCCGGGCAGGACGGCGGCGACGATGGCGGCGCGCAGCGCGTCAAAGTCGATCTTGCCGTCGGCGGTATAGGTCATGTTGAGCGTGTAGGTGCCGGGCTCGTCCTCGGCCGTGCCGGCCGCAGGGCTCAGCGCGGCATCCGGCGCGGTGTCAGGCTCGGTGTCCGGCGTCACGGCGGGGTCAGCGCCGGGCGTGGTGCTCGGGGCTGCGCTCGGCGCGGCGTCCGGCGTCACGGACGGGGCTGCGGCGTCCGCCGCGGGAGAAGCCAGCTTCGTGAACGTGTAGACCGTGCTCGTCCCCTCAATGCGCACGGTGTAGCTCTGTGCGGCCGATTCACTGTTGAGCGCGGGATAGCTCGCGTTGAGGCGGTCGCGGAAGAAGCTTCCGGTGGTGTCAAAGCCGTTGACCGGCGTCCACTTGACGGCGTAGTCCGACAGGATGCTGGTCGCGCGGTACTCCCATTGCTGGCTGCCGACCTCGTCATAATTGCTCAGCAGGGTCTGGCTGAGCAGGTCGTTGACGTCTGCTCCGGCGGGGATATAGGCCGCGCCGTCGTGGCCGGCCGGCACCGCACTCGCGGCGGAGACCGGCAGCTGGAATGCGGCGAGTTGGCCGAACAGCAGCACGGCCAGCAGCAGGGCAAGGATTCTGGTTGCGTGTTTGCGGGATATCATTGCAAATGAACCTCCTATTCCGGTATTTCTGTGGGGTCGTGCCCGGGGTGGGAGCCCGGGCACAGCTGCATTATACGGTGCATTTCCGGCATTTTCAAGGCCTTTGGCAAAAATGTATCAAAAAGCTTAACATGTATAAAAATTTCATGCGCATTCATTTCATTGTGCACCCAATGAAATGAAAAAACACCCGCCCGCATTTCGTGGACGAGTGTTCGGTGCGACGTTTTTTTATTTTCCCAGTGCGGCGCGCATTTTGCCGCAGATGTCCGCCGTGAGCGCGTTGGTCGTGGTGGCCTTGACGGTCGTGGCGGGGATGACCTCGCGGATGCGCACATACACGTGCGAGCGCCGCCAGGGGACGTTGTGCGCGATGCGCTCCGTGCCCTCGACCGTGCCGACCACGATGGGGACGCCGGCCTTCTGCGCGATCTTGAGCGAGCCCGCGTGCCACGGCAGCAGCTTGCCGCTTTTGCTGCGCGTGCCCTCGGGGTAGATGGCGAACGAGCACACGTGCGCGCGGATGAGATTGGCGGCGGCGTTGATGGTGGTCAGGGCGTTGCGCGCGTTTTCGCGGTCGATCGGCAGAAAGCAGCACCGGCGCACGAACGGGCCGATGACGAACTTGCGCATGTTCGACGGCTTGGACACGAACGCCAGCGGCCAGCGCCGCAGCACCCACCACTGCACCATGGGGTCAAAGTTCGAGCGGTGGTTGCTCACGAAGAGAAACTCCGAATCTGTCGGGACCTTTTCGAGCCCCTCGACGTGGATCTTGATGCGGCAGAGCGCGAGGATCCAGCCGTCGAGCGCCAGCGTCAGCGCAAGGTAAAACGGGCTGATGCGGTCATACATCCTGTTCGGCCCGGCAAAGAGCGAGCACACGAACATCAGCACCACGTACACAAGGTTCGCCGCCACGAAGCAGCCGAGCAGCACGGGCAGCAGCCACCAGTAGCTGAGCGCGGGAGACAAAAAATAAATCACCGCAGTGCTGAGCACGGCGGGAACAAGCATCAGATAATAGAGCATGGCCGGACACCTTTCCACACGGGATGTGACGAAATCCTGTCAATAGTCATTGACGGCTGGGTATCACATCCATTATAATTACTGTACGGGACCGTGTCAATGAACGGGGTGTAAACTTGCGCGGATCTCGAAATTTTTCGATCAGAGATAGGATGGTTAATGAGATGATCGTATTGAAATGGTTATTCCCGGTGTTTTTGGCGGCGCTCGCCGTCGTGCACCTCATCAGCTGCTGGCGCGGCGATGACGATCTGCGCAAGCCGACGAAGATCGCGCTGATGCCGGTCGTCGCGCTGACGTACCTCGCCTTTGCCAACACGCCGTCGCTTTGGGTGGTCGCCGGCCTGCTGTTCGGCTGCCTGGGCGATCTGTTTCTGCTGCGGCCGCTGCAGAAGCATTTCTTCGCCCTCGGCACGGCGTCGTTCTTCCTCGGCCACGTGTGCTACCTTGTGCACATCTACACGACCTATGCCGTGCATGTGCGCTGGTTCTGGATCGTGCTCGTGTGCGCGGCCTATGCCGCGGGCATCGTGGTCGTCTATAAGGGCAGCCGCAGGAGCATCCCGCGCGCTCTGCGTCCGCTGGCGCTGGCGTACATGGTCATGCTCAGCACGCTGAGTATCAGCGTGTTCCTGCCGCTGGTGACGGCGTTCACGTGGGGCAAGCTCGCGTCGTTTCTCGGCGCGTTGTTCTTCCTCGCGTCCGACGGCGTGCTGTGCGACATGCTCTTCATCAAGAAGGCCGAGCCGACCAAGCAGAACTTCGCCGTCATGGGCACGTACATCCTTGCGCAGGTGCTGCTGACCATGGGCTTTGCATTCTGAGCCGGCGCAAATCATCGAAAAAACGGGGCGCTCCGGCCGTGAGTGTCCCGTTTTTTGTACAGTCGTGGAAAATAATTTAAAAAACTGTTAGAACCGCTTTACATTTGTCGGAAAAAGCAATACAATCTGTAACATTACCAATGGTCTCAAGGGGGAAGAGAGCATTATGAAAGCAAATGAAAGGGACAGCAGGACAGAGCAGGAGCGGTTCATCGACCGCATGCTCAAGGAAATCCTCGGCGGGCAGCGCAATCCGGGCGACCGGCTGCCCACGGAGAGCGAACTGGCCGCGCAGTACGACCTGCGCAAGACGAACGTACACCTTGCCCTGAAAGAGCTGGAGCGGCTCGGCTTTCTGGAGATCGTGCCGCGCCACGCGACGTATGTCGCACCCTACTGGGAGAAGGCAAATCTGGAGACGCTGGCGGTCATCATGACGCACGGCGTCACGCCGCATCCGGAGCTGGTGGACGCGTTTCTGGAGCTGCGCGAAATGGTCGCGCTCGGCTGGTTCCGCTGGGCAGGACGCCGCCCGAACGCGGCGCAGATGCAAAAGCTGTACGGTCTGCTCACGCAGATGGACGCCATCGCCTACGTGCCCGACGGCGACAAGGCGGCGTTTCTGGAGCTGCTCAATGCGTTTCTGGTGTGCATGTTCCGCGAGTCGGACAACATGATCTTTCGCGTCATGCTGCGCTCGACGCGCGAGCTTGCACACGTGGCGTACTACATGGTGGCCTACACGCTCGATATGCAGGAGCTGTGCAGGGTCTACCGCGCGGTGCTTGACGGACTGACGGACGGATGCGTGCCCGAGGCGATCGCCTGCTGGAGCGCGTGGAGCGACCGGGTCACGCTGCGCTACCGCGAGGTGCTCGAGCAGCTGCAGAGCGCATGACCGGCCGCTGCCCCGGCGGGACAAAAAGGCTGTCAAAAAGTAATACTTTTTGACAAGGGGGGTTGCGGCCTGACTGCAGCGCACGCGCTGTCCGCCTTGGGCGGACGGCGCGCACGT
>ERZ773210.3101-NODE-3101-length-12311-cov-3.842037_pt1 | contig 12311 bp, 7 predicted proteins | sample MGYA00580528_ERZ773210 | MGnify/ENA primary metagenome ERZ773210 (study PRJEB29015, sample SAMEA2737769) | human gut metagenome | biome: human gut; feature: human-associated habitat; material: faeces | place: China | collected 2012 ...
CACCGGACCTTTAGCGCCCTTGGAAAGTAAGACTACCGTCTCCACATGCACCGTGTGCGCGAATTGGTCCACCGCCCGCACCTTCTTAAGCTCATATCCGCCATCCACTAGAATCCGAAGATCTCTTGCAAGTGTCGCAGAATCGCAGCTGACATATACGATGCGATCAGGCTGCATCGCAAGCATCGTGTTGAGACAGACCGCGTCACAACCCTTGCGCGGCGGATCAACAACGATCACATCCGGATGGCGCATCGCTGCGTCCGAGCCACAATGAACCGGTTGTAATGCATTCTTCTGCACATCGGATGTTTCTGTGCCTTGGGAATCACCGGTTGCATCCCCGCTTTCTTCGTAGAACTGCGGCAGCACTTCTTCTGCTTTTCCGACGAAGAACTCTGCATTCGTAATCTCGTTGAGCTTCGCATTGTTTTTCGCATCCTCGATTGCCTGTGGAACAATCTCCACACCATAGACCTGCTTCGCCTTCTGGGAGAGGAAAAGAGAAATTGTTCCGATGCCACAGTAGAGATCCCACACGGATTCTTTACCGGTAAGCCCCGCATAATCCATTGCGATGCTGTACAGTTTCTCTGTCTGCTCCGGATTCACCTGATAGAAGGACTGCGGCGAAATATGGTAAGCAATCGCGGTGTCCGTCAGGGAGAAATCATCCGTATTGCGCAGATGGATATAATCCGTGATATACGGTTGTCCCCAGATACAACGCGTTTTGCGCCCCAGTATCACGTTCGTTTTCTCCGTATTGCTGTTCAGCGAGATTGAAGTCATTCCTTCGATCTGCTGCAACTGCTGCACAAGATCATCCTCATATGGAATCCTGTCCCCATTAATGATCAGACAGACCATAATCTCCTTCGTCGTAAAGCCGTAACGGATCAGCACGTGGCGCACAAGACCGCTTCCGTCCTCTTCCTTATACGGACGAATCTGGTGTTCTTCCATCCATTTGCAGACGATTGCAAGGATCGGCTGATTAACCTCTGCCCCAAGCATACAATCCTGCACCGGAATGATGCTGTGTGTGCGCGCCGCATAAAAGCCTGCGATCACATGCCCTTCCTTGTCCATTCCAATCGGAAACTGCGCCTTGTTACGATAACGGTAAGGCTGATCCATTCCGACAATCGGAAGCATGACAGCGTCCACTTCTTCCTCCGAAAATCCACCGAGGCGGATCAGATTGTTTCGCACCTTCTGATTCTTGAATGCAAGCTGCTCATCATAAGAAAGAGCCTGAATCTGACAACCTCCGCAACTTCTGTGCAGCGGGCATTCCGGCTCTACTCGATGCGGGGAAGGACACTTGATCTCCTCCACCCGCGCATATCCATAATTTTTCTTCACTTTCGTTGCACGTGCAACGATCTCATCACCGATTAAAGCGTCCTTCACAAAAAAGGTCATTCCTTCGTATTTGCCGATGCCTTCTCCGCCGACGCCCATATCTGTAATGATCAAGGGAAATAAATCGTTTTTCTTCACTCTTGTTACCCTTCTATAAATATACAACTATATCGTACTTGTTCTACGAATATTGGTATCTAACAGGCGATTGAATCCCTGCCACTGCAAATTGTTCTCCGGTACGCCTGCAAGCACCTCGCGAACCGTCTCCATCTTCGCATCCAGATTATCTGCAAAGCTAAGTGCCAAAGCTTCGACCAAAGCCGGTTTCTTCGGCGAACCGTATTCCAGTTCTCCGTGGTGTGCTAAGATGCAGTGCTTCAATTCGTTGGCAAGAACCTCCGGGAATCCGTCGATCTCGCGGATCTTCTCCCCGATCCACTCCGCACCGATCATAATATGACCGAGCAGCTGACCTGCGTCCGTATAATCATTGGCCGGGAATGTAGAAAGCTCCTTCAGCTTACCGATATCGTGAAACATTGCTGCCGTAAGCAGCAGGTCCCGGTTCAAAAACGGATAGTTCTGTGCAAAATAATTACAGTTTCTTGTCACACTGACCGTGTGCTCAAGAAGACCGCCGACAAATCCGTGATGCACACTTTTGGCAGCGGAATGGAACTTAAACGCCTTGGCAAAAGCCGCATCATCGAAAAACATATGTAAAAGCCTGGACAGATACGGATTCTTGACAGAAGCGATATATCCCATCATCTCCTGATACATCTCATCAATATCTTTATCACTCACCGGAAGATAATTCTCCGGCTCATACTCGCCCTCACCGACCTTGCGCACCCGCTTGATCGACAACTGTAAGTTTCCCTGAAAACTTGTGACATCACCTGTGACAGCGACATAGTCCAAAGCATCAAACTCGTCAATTCCAACCGAACCCGGATCCCAGATCTTGGCATCCAGCGTTCCTGTCTTATCCTGTAAAAGTACATTATCATACGGCTTTCCAGACTTGGTCAATGCCGCCTGTTTGGATTTACATAAGTAGATTTCGTTGATTCTCTCTCCCTCGCGGAGAGTCTCGATAAATTTCATAATTGCTCCTTTATTTTAAAATTCCTGCTTCAATTTCACAGGTTAATTCTTTATAACCATTACTGCCTTCCCGCATGAATACCACAGAGTACGTCTCTCCCGGCGTCAATCCGAGTACAGCATCCGTATACGAATCATCCGTTGTGATATCCTTATCGTCAATCTTCTGGATGACATCGCCGCTTTGTAATCCCGCGTTCATCGCCGGAGAATCCATCTCAACTTCCTTGATATAAACGCCCTTTGGAATACCATAGGTGTTGGCAATCTTATCCGTCACGGTCGAAATATGGGCTCCCAAATACGGAACATCCTTCGACGCATACAAAAGCTCCATGATCCGATTCAGTTCCGTCACATCGACCGCCGTCAGAGCGCCTGTCGAAGCTGCGCTGTAATTCTGCATCACAACGCCGATCATTTCACCATCCGTATTGATCAGAATTCCGCTTGCATTCTTGTTCGCGACAATATCCGTTGTATACACAGAATAATTGCTGTCCTGCGTAGAAATCTCATTACCTGTGGATGTAATATTTCCCGTCAGGATCGAATAGTTGGTTCCGAGCGGACTTCCCAAAGCGATCACAATGCTTCCCTTGTGCACCGTGCTGGAATTGCCCATGGACATAATTTTAATCAGAGAAAGCGTTGACTTCTCCATCTTATCCTTAGCGACCGCAAGCACCGCAAGTCCTGTGTTTCCATCATACTTCATCAGTTCTGCCGGTGCGACGGAATCATCGATAAATGTCACATTGATCTTCGACGCATCCTTGATCACCTTGCGTTCCGTAAGGATCAAAAGCTTGCCGCCGGTATCACCAACGATCGTGCCGGATCCCTGTCCCTCACGCTCATAGGAAGTATTAAACCAGTCCGTATCACTGACCACGCTCGTGATCGTCACGATCGACTTATTGGCAACATTGCCGATCGCATAAAGCTGCGTCTGGATCTTCTGGTAATCATCGATTGTAAATTCCCTGATTGTCTCCTTCTGTTCCTGCGTATCGTCCGGTGTCTGCGTCGCTTCCTGCGTATCCTCCGTCTCCGGTTCCTGCGAATTCTGCACCTGCGTATCCGGTGTATTCTCCTTCAGTTTCTCCCGCAACGACGGCAGCATCAGAAGCATCACAAGGACAGCCGTCAGCGCAAAAACAATGCCACATCCTGCCGCAGTCAGAAAACGGATCCAGATGCGCTTGTAATTCTTCGGCTTATCTTTAATTTTCTCTCTAACAAATTCATTCTTCGGTAATTGCTTGTCTTCCATGTACGACCTTCTCAATCCTCATTTGAAAAACCAACACATCAACCAATATTATATTCGCATTTCTGTACTCTTGCAACCATTTTTGCCTTTTCCTCGCTGACGGAATGGTTTATAATGTAAGCGAAGCAACAAGCAGTGCCAAATGAGGGATAAACAGCGAGCGAGCACTGCAAATATGAAAGAGGATACACCATGAATAAAAAAGTTTATCATACATTGGAATATTACAAAATACTCGACATGCTCGCCGGATATGCGGCCTGCGAAGAGACAAGGAAACGCTGCCTTGCCCTGACGCCGCTCACTGACAAAACAGAGATCGAGCAACTGCAGACAACGACAGCCGACGCATTGAGCCGTCTCTACAAGGGAAGCGGCATCAGTTTCGCCGGCGTACACAATATCAATGGACCACTGAAGCGTCTGGATATCGGCGGCACCTTAAACACGACGGAGCTTCTTATGATCAGTTCGCTCCTCGAGGTGGCAAAACGCGCCAAATCCTACGACCGCTCGGATCATGCGGATGACAAGACCGATTCGCTCTCCCTGCTGTTCTCACAGCTCGAGCCGCTGACACCTCTGCACGAGGAGATCAAACGCTGTATCATCGGGGAAGACGAGATTGCAGACGATGCAAGTCCTGCTTTATCCAAAATCCGTAAATCGATCCGTGGCATGAACGACCGGATCCACGCGCAGCTGACCAGCCTTATGAACAACACAACGACCCGCAGCTACCTGCAGGACGCTGTCATCACGATGCGCGACGGACGCTACTGTCTGCCGGTGAAAGCAGAAGCCAAGACTTCCGTTCCCGGAATGGTACATGATCAGTCTTCCAGCGGATCTACACTTTTTATCGAGCCGATGGCTGTGGTCAATTTAAATAATGAACTCCGTGAATTATTCTTAAAGGAGCAGGAAGAAATCAATGCAATTCTCGCAGAACTTTCCAACCGTGTCGCAGAAAATGCGAACGGAATCCGCCAGGATTACACTGTACTTGCAGAACTCGATTTCATCTTCGCCAAAGCGCAGCTCGCCAAATCCTACAATGGTGTTGCCCCACTCTTCAATGAAGAGGGACGTATCAACATCCGGAAAGGAAGACATCCGCTGCTCGATCCGAAGAAGGTTGTTCCGATCGATGTCCGTCTCGGCGACGAGTTCCGTCAGCTGATCGTCACCGGACCAAACACCGGAGGTAAGACGGTATCGCTTAAGACGGTCGGACTGCTGACCCTGATGGGGCAGGCAGGTCTGCACATTCCGGCAGGCGACCGTTCGGAACTTGCGATCTTCCATGAGATTTATGCGGATATCGGTGATGAGCAGAGTATTGAACAAAGCTTAAGTACCTTCTCCTCCCATATGACCAACATCGTCCGCATCTTAAAAGACGCGGATGACAGAAGCTTATGTCTTTTTGATGAGCTGTGTGCCGGAACCGATCCGACAGAAGGTGCCGCACTGGCCATCTCGATTCTGCACAAGCTTCACCAATATGGTGCTACCACGATGGCTACCACACACTACAGTGAACTGAAAGTCTACGCGCTCTCCACGGAAGGCGTGGAAAACGCATGCTGCGAGTTCGACGTCGAAACCTTAAGCCCGACCTACCGTCTCCTGATCGGTATCCCGGGCAAAAGTAACGCTTTCGCAATCAGCTCGAAACTCGGACTTGCGGAGAACATCATTGAAGATGCGAAAAGCCGCTTAAGTGACAAAGATGTTGACTTTGAAGATATGCTTGCCAATCTCGAAGCCAGCCGCATCACAATTGAAAAGGAACAGTTGGAAATACAGAAATACAAAGCGGAAATTGAACAGTTAAAACAGCGTCTCACCACGAAAAATGAACGACTCGATGCAAGCCGCGACGATATTCTTCGCAAGGCGAACGAAGAAGCCTACCAGATTCTCAAAGAAGCAAAGGATCTTGCGGATGAGACGATCCGCAACTTCAATAAATACGGTCAGGGACAGGCTCCGATGAGCAAGATGGAGAAGGAACGAAGTAAAGTCCGCGACAAGATGAATGCGAGTGAAAAGAATCTGTCCATGAAGAAGAAAGAGACGGTTAATCACAAGGTTCCGAAGAAACTTCGCGTCGGTGATTCCGTCAAGGTTCTCTCAATGAATCTTAAGGGAACTGTTCACACGCTGCCGAACGCCAAAGGTGATCTGTATGTGCAGATGGGAATTCTCCGTTCTCTTGTCAACATCAAGGATCTTGTGCTGATCGATGACGATGCAGCTTCTCCGATTGCCAAGAAATACGGTGGCAGTGGCTCCGGCAAGATCAAGATGAGTAAATCCGCTTCGGTATCCACAGAGATCAATCTGATCGGTATGACAGTTGACGAGGCGATCGCGCATCTTGATAAATATTTAGACGATGCTTATCTGGCGCATCTGCCATCCGTCCGCATTGTCCACGGTAAGGGAACCGGCGCATTAAGGAATGCTGTGCAGGCGCACCTGCGCAGGCAGAAATACGTCAAATCCTTCCATGCGGGAGCTGCCGGCGAAGGAGATGCCGGTGTAACAATCGCTGAATTTGATTAAAGTTAACTATTCAGACCCCTGAGAATAAGAAAAACTGATACGTCATGCTTGCATGTAAGTAACAGTTTTCTTATTCGTAAGGTGGCTCGAATAGAGTCACCGCCCCAGATATGAGCAAAAGTAGTTGCGATAGCAACGAGAAAGCACGATTTATCGTGCGCTTTTGCGAATGTATGGATGGGGTTCTGAACAGATGCAATTAATGAATAAACAGGAGGAACACTATGGTATCAAAACAGAAAATACTCATCGTTGATGACGATAACAACATTGCAGAACTGATATCGCTCTACCTCACAAAAGAATGCTACGACACCCGCATCGTCAATGACGGCGAGGAGGCACTGATTGCATTCGAACAATACAATCCGAACCTGATCCTGCTCGACTTAATGCTTCCGGGCATCGACGGATATCAGGTATGTCGCGAGATCCGTGCCAAGAGTAACACGCCAATCATCATGCTCTCCGCCAAAGGCGAAGTCTTTGACAAAGTGCTTGGTCTTGAGCTCGGTGCTGACGATTATATCTTAAAACCTTTTGACTCCAAGGAACTTGTTGCCCGCGTGAAGGCAGTACTTCGCCGCTACCAGCCGGTCAAAACAGAAACCCCACCGGTTGTCGAGATCAAATGTGTGGAATATCCGGATCTCATTGTCAATCTGTCCAACTATTCCGTTGTCTACAACGGACGACCGATCGACATGCCTCCGAAGGAGCTGGAACTTCTTTACTTCCTTGCCTCCTCACCGAATCAGGTATTTACGCGTGAGCAGCTTCTCGATCATATCTGGGGATACGAATACATCGGCGACACAAGAACCGTGGATGTCCATGTGAAGCGTCTGCGCGAGAAGATCAAAGACCACAGTTCCTGGTCTATCGCAACGGTATGGGGCATCGGTTATAAATTTGAGGTAACAGAATGAAATCACGCATGTACATAAAAATGCTTCTCGGCTATCTTCTTTTTGGGATCTGTGCCATCGTTATCCTGTGCACCTTTACCCAGAATACCGTCTCGGAACATTTGGAGCGCCGGGAAGCGCAGCAGCTGTATCGCGAATCGAACCTGATTGCATCCGGATATGCTGCCAATTTTATGAATTCTTCTCTGTCTCTACATGACTTCCAGTCACAGATGGAGATGCTCAGCACCTATCTGTCCGCAGAAATCTGGGTCATTGACAATCAGGGACATATCCTGTTTAATTCCGCGGACGCACAGATCGGTCAGAATGCCGCCAAATCCGAGTATACGAGTCTTCCCGACTTTGACAGCACCAGCTTCAGCAACCATTTCTATACGATCGGACGCTTCTACGGAATGTTCGACGAGGATACCTTAAGTGTGTTCTCCCCAATTACGTCCAATTACAGAGTCCGAAGCTATGTGTTGATCCATAAGCCAGTATCCGGAATTGTCCGGGTTTCCAATGAATTTTTAAATATCGCATTCTACACGGTAGGAATTCTTGCACTTTGCGCACTTTTACTGCTGCTTGCCTTTTCCTATCTGAACTACCGGCCGCTGCGTGAGATCACAAAAGTTGCACAAAGCTATGCGAAAGGCAATTTTGAGCCACGTATCCATATCCATGCGAATGACGAACTTGGAATCATCGGCAATACGATGAATTATATGGCAAACGAGCTTGACACCTTAGAGGAAGACCAGCGCAAGTTCATCTCCAATGTCTCGCACGATTTCCGCTCGCCGCTGACTTCGATCAAAGGCTATATTGAAGCAATGCTTGATGGAACGATTCCGGTCGAATTGCAGGACAAGTATCTGAATATCATTCTTTTTGAAACGGAACGCCTGACGAAACTGACGCAGGGAATCCTCGACCTCAACCAGTTCGGACGCCATCGCGGCATCATGCTCGATCTGGCAGATTTCGATATCAACCGGATGATCAAGACAACCATCCTGACCTTCGAAGGAACCTGCGAGAAGAAAGGGATCACGTTCGATCTCGTTCTGACCGGGCAGGAATTATTCGTCCATGCAGACATGTCGAAGATCCAGCAGGTTCTCTATAACCTGATCGATAACGCAACGAAATTCTCACACCAGAACAGTGCGATTAAGATTGAGACCAGCATCAAGAACGAGAAAGTGTTCATCTCTGTCAAGGATTCCGGCATCGGGATTCCGGCAGACAGCATCAAAAAGATCTGGGAGCGTTTCTACAAGACGGACCTCTCAAGAGGCAAGGATAAGAAGGGCACCGGACTCGGTCTGGCGATCGTCAAAGAGATCATTCAGGCGCACAACGAACACATCAATGTCATCAGTACAGAAGGTGTCGGAACGGAATTTATCTTCACCTTGCCGCTCTCACAAAAAGAAGTGCAGTAGCATTTGCCACTGCACTTCTTTTAATTCTCCTCATGAAGTTCATGAACATCCAGATCTAGTTCATTTCCGTTGCGGTCGTATGCCGCATTCTTCGTATTCCACTGGAAGCTTTCTCTGTCAAACTTCTTGTCGGCTGTCAGGTAATCACCCTCAAACACCGTATATTCGAACCGGTATCCTTCCGTCGTCTTAGCTCTCACACAAATACGAATGTGCTGCTGCTCCGGAATCTCTGCTTCGCTCTCCGACTCTTCGGTATTCGTTTCCGGCATCTCGTAAGTAAACGCACAACTTGCGATTCCAGAGACGCCCTCAATCGTATCCGCTTCACTGGCACTGTCAGAAGAACTTTCTGTCGCATCCACAGCGTTATTGCTGCCTTCTGCCAAAGCTATTCCGGTATCCGAATCTGCTCCATTCATCTTCGCCAGAAGATCCTCCTCGTCAATCTGCTTCTCATCCAGCATCGTAACCAGTTCCAGGCTCTGGAACGTAAACAGATTCAGACCGCTCAATTCAACATCACAGTCACTGTTTAAACGGAATGCTCCATTCTTAAAAGAAGGTTCCTTATCAAGCTTCGCAAGAAGCACCTGATCAAGACTGAAATCGAGTCCCTGATAATCATTTAAGACTTCCGTGGTCTTCTTTCTTCCGTTCGAGATCAAAAATGTAATATTACCGTCAAAATCCTTATTGAGTGGTAGATCCACACTTCCGGTAAAAGCATACTTGCCCCGCCTTAAAGTTGTCTCCTTTGTCCCGAAAAAGATACTGACTTCCGTCTTATCGGTATATTCCTTCGGAACAACGGACACATTCACTTTATACTTTCGATTCGCAAAGTCGAGGCTTTCCACTGCGATGGAATAATCCTCAACCATGCTTGCTTCCTCCTGCAGGGTCTTCTCAATATTGGACTGCAAATTCGTCATATCGGACAAAATCACGCTCGTGGAATCCTGCAGATAGGTAAGCTGATTCGTCAAAGCATCAATCTTGTGGAACATTCCGTACATCAGTGCAAGAATTAACACTATAATGACAATGATGATGATTTTTTTAAAATTCAATTTCCATTTCTTCATATAAAACGTTGACTCACAAAACTACTGCTCCGAAGATTCTTCGGTTGCTGTAATCTGGATTCCAAGCTCCTCAAGCTGCTTCTCGTCTACAGTTCCCGGAGCCTCAGACATCAGATCCGATGCATCCTTTACCTTCGGGAATGCGATTACATCACGAATAGAGTCTGCGTGTACCATATGCATGATCATACGGTCAACACCATAAGCAAGTCCTGCGTGTGGCGGTACTCCGTAAGAGAAAGCGTCTAACAGGAATCCGAACTGCTCATGCGCGCGCTCCTTGGTAAATCCAAGAACCTCAAACATCTTCTCCTGAATATCGTCCTGATGAATACGTACAGATCCTCCACCAAGCTCCGTTCCGTTTAATACGATGTCGTAAGCCTTGGCACGCACGGCACCCGGATCCGAATCGATTTTGTCCCAATCCTCTTCCATCGGCATCGTGAATGGATGATGCATTGCCATAAAACGGTTCTCCTCATCGGACCACTCAAGAAGCGGGAACTCGGTTACCCACAGGAAATTGTACTGGTTCTCATCCATCAGTCCAAGTTCCTCGCCGAGCTGCAGACGGAGTGCTCCAAGCACGTTCCATACAATCTTATTCTTATCAGCAGCGAACAGAAGCAGATCGCCCGGCTTACCATTCATCTTCTCAACCAACGCCTTCAGTTCGTCTTCCGTCATGAATTTTGCGAAGGATGACTTATAGGTTCCATCCTCGTTGACGCACAAATAAGCAAGTCCCTTGGCACCGCATCCCTTTGCATGCTCAACAAGCTTATCGATCTTCTTACGAGGCATAGCGCCCTGTCCACAAACATTGATACCGCGGACAGATCCACCGTTCTCAAGCGCACCGGTAAATACACCGAAGCCGCAACCCTTCACGACATCGGATACATCTACAAGTTCCATGCCGAAACGGGTATCCGGCTTGTCGGAACCGAAACGATCCATCGCTTCCTGCCAAGGCATACGCGGAAGTGGTAACTGGATATCCACACCGATTGCTTCCTTGAATACATATTTCAAGAGACGCTCATTGACATCAAGAACGTCCTCGATATCTACGAAAGATAACTCCATATCCGCCTGTGTGAACTCCGGCTGACGGTCCGCGCGAAGATCCTCGTCACGGAAGCATCTTGCGATCTGGAAATAACGGTCATATCCGGAAGCCATCAGAAGCTGTTTGAAAAGCTGCGGAGACTGTGGCAGCGCATAAAAATTGCCCGGATGTACACGGCTCGGTACAAGATAGTCTCTTGCTCCCTCAGGAGTGGACTTACAAAGGATCGGAGTCTCGATCTCTAAGAATCCTTCATTTGCCATAAACTGACGCATCAGTCCGAGCACACGGCTCTTGAGCATTAAGTTGCGCTGGATATCCGGTCTTCTCAGATCCAGATAGCGGTACTTCAGACGGATTTCATCTTTTGTCTGAGAATTTTCTTCAATCGGAAATGGCGGTGTCTCCGCTTCAGATAAAATACGGATATCCTCCGCGATCACTTCAATATCTCCGGTCTTCAGATTTTCATTTACTGCTGCCGTACGTTTCTGCACGGTACCGGTTACAGCCACAACGTATTCGCTCCTTAACTGTCCGGCCTTTTCAAATCCCGTCGTTCCCACACTTGCTTCGTCAAACATAATCTGCAGGATACCGGAACGGTCTCTTAAATCTATAAAAATCAGGCTTCCCAGATTTCTTCTTTTCTGTACCCAGCCCATGACTGTTACTTTTTCACCTACATTTTCACCGGAAACTTCTGTGCAGCGGTGTGTTCTGTGAAGTCCTTTCATGGATTCTGCCATGATCTTTTTCCTCCTGTTTATCGTTCTCTTTTCTAATCTCTGTTAAAGAACTCTACAAAGTCTTCATATCCCTCTTTTTTCAGCTGTTCTTTCTGAAATTTTTTATTTTTATTCATACGGACAACCAGTACCTGCTCGCCATTTGCGCGCGCCTGCTGTGCCTGTCCGATCACTTCGCTGAGTTTATCTCCCGGATATCCTTTTTCAATCAGATATGCCTTCTTTTCCTTGGCGCCCGGAACAGTAAAGCCTTCATCCAGAAGAATCTGGGCAAGACCGCTCATGCTGATTCCACCGATGCCCATAAAATGCACGTGAATAGGTTCTTTAAAATTAATCTGATACATATATATAAAACCATACCTTTCTATCGAATTAAATTAGTCTTTGGTATCATCCTATATTACACCTAAATAAGAAACATTTCCACTCAAAAATATTTGGTTCATAAATTTAATTAAAAACATAAAAAACAAGCTAAGTTTTCTGTAAACTTGTCCGATATATATTATGTAATTGAGTAAAATTGGAGCAAAATGGAAATCTCTGATATTATATGTATTTTGAGTTGAAAATAGACCGAATAATTAAAAGAAAATCTTTTAAATAATATGTAAAAATGTTCACTTTATGTAAATAGTATGATATAATTATTTTGCGTAATATGGTCCTATATTATTACCGAGAATTATGCATTAATAGG
>ERZ773210.3107-NODE-3107-length-12300-cov-3.545120_pt1 | contig 12300 bp, 15 predicted proteins | sample MGYA00580528_ERZ773210 | MGnify/ENA primary metagenome ERZ773210 (study PRJEB29015, sample SAMEA2737769) | human gut metagenome | biome: human gut; feature: human-associated habitat; material: faeces | place: China | collected 2012 ...
AGCAGAGGAGAGCCATGAATAGTTACGAAACCCTGTCGGAATACTATGACCGCTTCACGGATGACGTGGGCTACGAGGAATGGGCTGACTTTTTCGAGCGCCTGTTTGAGCGGGAAGGCGTAAAGCCGTCACTGGTGCTCGATCTGGCGTGCGGAACCGGCAGTCTGACGCGCATTCTGGCGCAGCGCGGCTATGATATGATCGGCGCGGACGCATCGCCGGAAATGCTCATGCAGGCGCTGCAGAACACGCTGGACTGCGAGCCGCGTCCACTGCTGCTCAATCAGCGCATGGAAGAACTGGACCTGTACGGCGCGGTAGACGCGTGCCTGTGTTGTCTGGACAGTGTAAACTACGTCACTGAGCCGGAAGCACTGCAGACCGCCTTCGAGCGCGTACACACGTTCCTCAATCCGGACGGCCTGTTCGTATTCGACATCAACACACCCGAGAAATTCGCCCGCATTGATGGCGAAAGCTATGTCCGCGAGGACGACGGCGTGTTCTGCGTATGGCAGGCGGCGGTCGAGGACGGCCTGTGCGCCTACCAGTTCGATATTTTCGAGCAGGAGGACGATGTGTGGCACCGCGCGCAGGAAACGCACGAGGAGCGCATCTACGAGCCTGCACAGCTGACCGCCATGCTGGAGCAGGCCGGTTTTAACGAGATCAAAACCTATGGCGACCAGTCCTTTGCGCCCGTACAGGGCGGCGAGGACCGCATTTACTTTACAGCACGAAAGAGAGATTAACTTATGAGCGATACGTTACTTCGCGCGATCGCCCGTGATGCGGGCATCCAGATTTGTGCAGCCAGCACGACCGAGCTGGTCGAGCGCGCACACGAAATCCACAGCACCACGCCGCTAGCTACCGCGGCCCTCGGACGAACGCTGACCGCGACTGCCATCATGGGCAGCCAGCTCAAGGTCGAGGACGGCTCCGTGACCGTGCAGATCAAGGGCAACGGCCCGCTCGGCGCGATCGTCTGCGTCGGTGATTCGGATGGCTATGTGCGCGGCTATCTGCAGGACCCGGCTGTCGATCTGCCGCTGCGTGCGGACGGCAAGCTGAATGTAGGCGGCGGTGTCGGCCGCGGCTATCTGATGGTGATTAAGGACATTGGCCTGAAGGACCCGATCACGGGCACGGTTGCGCTCGTCAACGGCGAGATTGCCGAGGACCTGACCCGCTATTTCGCGGAGAGCGAGCAGATCCCGTCGGCGTGCGCGCTCGGCGTGCTCGTGGATACCGACTGCTCGGTCAAGTGCGCCGGCGGCTGGCTCGTGCAGCTTATGCCGGGCGTGAAGGATTCCGACATTGACAAGCTGGAGGCCAATCTGGCGAAGCTGGAGAGCATGACCGCTATGCTCGATAAGGGCATGAGCCTCGAGGACATCATCCGCGCGGTGCTCGATGGCTTTGAGGTAGATTTTCTGCAGACCAGTGAAATCGGCTACCGCTGTGCGTGCAGCCGTGAAAAAGTAGAGCGCGCCCTGATCAGCATGGGAAAAACCGAACTTTGCAAGATGGCGGAAGAACAGGAAAATAGTGAGGTAACCTGCCAGTTTTGCGATAAAATCTATCGTTTCAGCCGCGCAGAGTTGCAGGAGCTTTTAACACACGCAACGGAATAAAAAGAAAATAAAAAAACAAAAGTTATGCTTTTTATTTGCGTTTATTTCATATATAATGGTAAAGAAGAATTATTCAAATTTTCTAAAATATAAGACACCGACAGGTGTTTTGTTCTTATTTTATTAGGATTGGAATTTATTTTATTAGGATTAAGTATTATAGAAATATTTATTAATAAAAGACTATGTAGCAAGTTAGCAAAATATGGTAGCAGTGATAGATAGCAAATAATTAAATGCTATCTATTTTTTAGTTAAATTTGTAAAAAAATCCCTGTTGAATATATGGTTTTTAGTATTGTATAATCAACTTAAGAGGTGCAATAATTTATGAGAATAATAAAAAAATATGGAAAAGACATATTATATAAGGAATTAAAGAAAAGCTATAATTTTTTTATTAAAGAAGCAAATACAGATAAAAAAAGCAAAGGCTATGGACTAATAAAAGATAAAACAATTTTAGCTGATAATATAGCAAGTATAGCATCAGTAGGATATGGTTTAGCAGCATTAGTTATCGGAGTAGAACATAATTGGATAAAATATAAAAAGGCTTATGATAGAGTAAACAGAACACTAGAAACCTTTATAAATAACGTAGAAGGAAAAAACGGGTTTTATTATCATTTTGTGAATATGCAAACAGGAAAAAGAGAATGGAATTGTGAAGTATCAATAATAGATACAGCAATTTTTATATGTGGTGCTATAACTGCAGGTGAATATTTCGGAAAAGAAGTAAAAAATAAAGCTGATATTTTATACCAAAAAATCGACTGGGAATGGTATAGAAATAAAACCAACAATTTATTTTATATGGGATACAAACCAGAAATTGGATTTTGGGGACAATGGGATGGATATGCTGAACAATTAATGATGTATGTATTAGGAGTTAGTTCACCAACATATCCAATAAATAAAAGTATGTATTATGAATTTAATAGAAAAAAGAAAGATTATAAAGATATAAAGGATATAATATATACATATTGTGGAACATTATTTACATATCAATATTCACATGCATGGATTGATTTTAGAAATTTAACAGATATTAATGGAGTTAATTGGTTTGAAAATTCAATAAAAGCGACAAAAGCAAATAGAGAATATTGTATAGATAATAAGAGCAAATTTAAAACTTATGGAGAAAATTCCTGGGGATTAACTGCTTGTCTTTCTCCTAAAGGGTATATAGGACCAGGAGCTGAACCATGTGATACCAATTTAGAAATAGAAAACGATGGAACAATATCTCCATGTGGTGCAATTGGCTCAATAGTATTTACACCTAAAGAAATCATACAAGCTATTGAATATTATTATAATACATTTAGAAAATTATGGGGAAAATACGGTTTTAAAGATGGTTTTAATTTAGAAGGAGAAAAAGACTGGTTTGCAAGAGAATACATAGGAATTGATAAAGGAATAGGAATGTTAATGATAGAAAATTATTTAAATGAAACTATATGGAAATATTTTATGAAAAATGAGTATGTCATTAAAGGATTAGAAATGTTAGAATTTACTGATACTAAATCAGAAGATTTGAAATTTAACAAAATATAATTTGGAAGAAATTACAAATGAAATAGTATATAAAAATTGATATAATATATGTAGATGTGTAATATCACATAATAGTAGTAACAAATAACCAAAATGTTTTAACTAAAATGGAGGTATTAAGATGAAAATTTGTATTTTACGGAGAGATGGAGAAAATGTTCATAATGGAATGGTAGAAGTGATGTTTGCAATAACAGAGAAATATTTTGGAAAAAGAAAATTATTTTTAGATAAGAACGAAAAAGAATTCACACAGATGATTACTTTTTCAGTTTCTGATAATGAAGATTCGTCCAATATAGTTCAATTTATAATTGCAGTATCAGAAGTAAATCCATTATATGCTGTGAGGATTTTGAAGTAAAAGCAATGAAAAACTCTAACCTAGCAAATGCTTGATTAGAGTTTTTATTTTTTACTTTTAATGAAAAATGCTCTTTTCAATTTCTGCCATACACTCATTAGCAATACTTGCAACAGCTGACCATGAACCAACCTGTGTAGAAATAGGTTTTACCATACTGTGCAATTCTGATATTGTTTTAAGTGCTTCATTCTTGGTAGAGCAGAAATCTTCTAAAGTCTTTTTGAAGTGCCTTGCTGTTTCATCAGAAGAATCAACAGATTTAAACTGTTTTTCGACTTCTTGCTTGAATCTAGCCGGAGAGAATGTACCGTTATTCACAAACGAATTCAAATTTTCTAAAATATTAGATAATTTTGTGAATGGATCATTACTCTGTTTGTTTGGATTTTGCACTGCATCTAACATCCGTTTTTGATAGTTTTCAAAAGTCTTATCGTTCATATAGAAACCTCCTAAAAATATTTATTTTTACTTTGATGATTTACTTTGAGTGAAAAAAGGTTAAAACTACAAAAATCTAATTATAGTATAACACAAAATTATGTAAAATACAAATGCACTATTGAAAATAACTGGATTTTCCTTTACTTTTACATAAAATCATGATATACTATTTACATAATTTTAGCAATTTGCTAATCAAATTTTTTAATCCTGTTTTGCAGGTTGATATAGAGACAGTTATTATAAAATGAATATTTTAAGGAGGAAAAATATGGAGAAAGTATTGATTTTGTTAGCGTTTGCCTTTTGCAGTCCGTGTGTTATATTGATTGTAGTAGCATATATTGATGAAATTAATAATAAGCGTATTATGAAAAAAGCAAAGAAAAGCTATGACAAAAAACTAAACGATGCAATGAGATTTTATCTATTAGCTACTTCATTGAAATATAAAATAAGAAGCGGCTGGGATGAAACTCATTGGAACGTGAGTAAAGAACGGATTGAAAGCATAGCAGAACATGTTTATGGTACATGCATATTAGCATTAAGCATTGATTCTGAATTTGAAACAAATTTAGACATTAATAAAGTTGTGAAAATGCTTGTTATCCATGAATTAGGAGAGGTTGTAATAGGAGATATTACACCATTTGATAATATTACTCCTGAAGAAAAGATGGAAAAAGAACATGAAGCTATCAAAGAAGTTCTTGGAGACTTAATCAAGAAAGATGAGTTTTATTCATTACTATTAGAATTTGATGACAAGAAAACAAAAGAAGCTGTTTTTGCACATCATTGTGACAAACTGGAAGCAGATATTCAAGCTAAAGTTTATCAGGATATGGGATGTCAACATTCTTTAGATGAGCAGAAGAATAATGTTGTTTTCAAAAGTCAGAGAGTTCAGCAAATGGTAAAAGATGGAGCTAAATCTGCATTCGATATTTGGTATGAATGGGATAAGTCATTGTATTTTGATGATGAGACATTCTCCAATATTCTTGATTATGTGAAAGAGATTAATACTCAACAAGATTTTTAATGTAACTCGTAAACAATAATTTGTTAGGAGGAAAACTATGGCATTTGAAGATTACAAAGATTTAGATGTAAAACCTGAAAAAAACAATGTACAAAAGAAAATTTAGTTAGAAATATTCCCTAATGAAACATGTTTCACTTGTGTTCATTATGGATGCACAGATGGAATTGAAACCATATGTCAGGGTTATAAACGAGCTGGAATGATTACAATATTTTTTAGAAAGCTAATTAATTCTAATAATCGTTAAATGCAAGATTAGGGAGATTATCAATTATGATAGACTCCCTTTTATTTACTTTTAAGTGTAATTGTGATATAATTCACATAATTCAATTTTTATAATCTCCTTTTGGAGTTCACATAGAGAAATATATAGACATCAAAATAAATATTTTAAGGGAGAAATTTTATGGCTCTAAAAAAGGTAAAACTAAACTATATGTCAGCAACAACACATACAGAACCTAAAGCAAAAATCAAAATATCATCTACTAAAATGGAAGAATTAGATATGGCTATTAAAGAAAAGACTAGACAAAATAATTCTGATTTTAATGTAGGACGTGATAATTCAATATATATTATAGTAATTAAAAAATAATTCATAAATATTTTTCTAGGAGGATAGCATGTTATTTTCAATATTTTCTTTTTTTATGATTTTTGTACTATGTTTATTATCAATATCTGCTGTTATATATAATAATGTGTATAACATTTTAAAGTTTAAAAATAAACAAGAAATCAGTATTGATAAGTTGAAATTTGAAAAATGTATTTTACCCTACAAAAGTAACTCGCAAACTAATTAGTTAAGGAGAAAGATAATATGGGAGCTACATTCTTTGCTCCACCAGTAGACCATACTGGTGATGAATAAGAGAAAAAGTAAAGCAAGGAGTTCGTTTCGACGGACTTCTTTCCTTTGGTCTTGAATTATACATAAATTTGTGATAGAATATGTGCATACTTTTTCAATCTTGCCAAGTGCAAGTTACTAGATAAATTTAATAATCTCCTATGGAGTTAAACATATAAGAGCATATAGACATTTCAATAATTATTGGAGGAGGAAAAAATATGAAAAAAGAAGTACGGAATCAAATTGAAGAATTTATTAAATACAACATAGAATTAAGAAGATTGTCAGAAGAAAACTTTGCTGATAAACGTGCAAAAGATATTGTTTCGTTTTGGATACATGAAATTAATTTTGAATTATATTCTATGCAGACAATGGGAGTTCTTTATTATGACACATCAAAGTTAGCCTATGGAATAGACAGTACAAAACTTGATTTGAATGAATTATCAAATATTGAACTTGAGCTAGTCCTTAATTATTATTGGCGAAAAGGATATACACTAAATCGTTATGATAATATTATTATGGAAAAACCTGATATTATTGTAATTGATTGGAGTAAACCACAGAAACAAAAATTGCATGATAAGATGTATGTCTTAAAATTTGAATGGACTAAATTTAAAAAGTTCTTCAATATGCAAAATAAAGCCAATTCTTTTTTTTACTCAATTTTTTTGGCTATTAAAGATTTTTATTGGTACTATATCTGGAATCATTCTTATTGTATTAGTGCAATAAAGGCATATAGAAAAAGCTTTAAATCTAAAAAAGTAATTAAAAGAAGAGAAAAGATTTTTAAAAGAGTACTCAAAATCAAACAAAAATTCAATAAATAAGAGAGCCATTGGCTCTTTTATTTATATTAACACTTTAGTGAGATGAGAATGCAAAGCATTCGAAACAGTTAACCACCTGCTAGGCAGGTGCGAGTTGAAAGCTTACAGAAAAAGACATCTCAATATGATATAATAAAGGTGTTCAAGCCTAATATATCATGAAAGGAGAGATGCCTTATGGCAAATAGTGGTATTTAAGAATATTTAAAAATACATACACAAAAGAAAGTGATGGGAAAAAATACTTATGCATAGAATCATATAGCAATAGATTAAGAAAAACAATTATTTATTATGAAGAATATAATACTTTTGCATATAAAAGGACCGAAGAATATATAGAATATACCATAGACTATTGAAATAACCAATAAATTAAAAAATATTTATATAAAATTTAAAAACTAAAAGATGTAAATTTATATTTAAAAGATTAGAGTTATTAGATAAAAAGTATAAATATGTTGTTTGAAAATATTTTTTGTGTTAGAATATAAAAACAATCATACTACTTTGTGAGAAAATATTGTAATTGGAGGTAATGATATAATGGAAAAATGGAAATGTCCAAAATGTGGAAATGAAGAATATGAAAAGGACCAATTTCAGGCAACTGGAGGGAATTTTGCGAAAATTTTTGATGTTCAAAATAAGAAGTTTATAACAATTAGTTGTACCAAATGCGGATACACGGAATTATACAAAACAGGAACAAGTGCAGCAATGAACATATTTGATTTTCTAATGAACTAGGTACAAAATAAAAAATATGGAGAAAAGATATATGAAAAAAATATTAAAATATGGAACAATTGCAATTATTATAATGGTAACAATTATTATAGGTATAAATATATATGTAAAAATATCTACTAATAAAAAAATTGTGAAAGAAGCAGATTATACAAAATTACCAAACATAGATTGTATAATAGTTTTAGGTGCTGGAATATGGAATAATGAACCTAGTCCTATGCTAGAAGATAGATTATTAGAAGGAATAAATTTATATAAAAATAATGTATCAAATAAAATAATAATGAGTGGAGACCATGGTAGAGCAGAATATGATGAAGTAAATATAATGAAAAACTATGCTATTGAAAGAGGAGTTAAATCAGAAGATATTTTTATGGACCATGCAGGATTTTCAACTTATGAAAGTATTTATAGAGCAAAAGCAATTTTTAAAGCGAAAAGAATTGTTGTAGTAACTCAAAAATATCATTTGTATAGAGCATTATATATTGCAAAACAACTAGATCTAGAAGCATATGGAGTTGGAGCAGATCCAAGACAATATGTAGGAGCAACATATAGAGAAATAAGAGAAATATTGGCAAGAGATAAAGATTTTATAAAATGTATATTTAAGCCAGAACCTACATACTTAGGAGAAACAATTCCTGTCAGTGGTAATGGGGATGTTACAAATGATTAAATAAGCAAGTGATTAATACCCACTTGCTTTTATACTATATATTAGAAAAATTATGAAACTTTATTTAATGTTACTGTTATATATAAATGAAAGCAGGTAAAAAATGGAGAAAGATTTAGATAAAAAATTGTACAATGATTATTTGAATGGAGAAAAAGAAGCATTTGAAATTCTTTATAACAAATACAAAAATAAAATTGAATATTTTATTTATAACATAGTAAAAGACTATCAAAAAGCAGAAGATATAACTCAAGAAACTTTTATATACGTTATACAACACCAAATGAGAGAAAATAGCTCTTTTAAATACTATATTTATCTTGTTGCAAGAAGCAAAGCACTAAATTATATAAATGTGGAAAAAAGAAGAAATGAGATAACAGAAAAATATCTTGCAAATGGTGACGAACAAATTGAAAAAGACGTATTAGATATTATTACAACAGAAGAGAATAAAAAAGAACTATTAGAATCAATAGAATTGTTAGATGGAAGATATAAAAATGCCATTTATCTCGTAAATATTGAAGGATTATCTTATGAAGAAACTTCAAAAATATTAGGAGAAACTCTACAAAATACAAAAACTCTAATCCATAGAGGAAAAAAACAATTAAGAAAAATCCTGCTAAAGAAAGGATTTAATGAAATGAATAAAGTTTTGAAAATTTTTGTAATAATTATATGCACAACAATTGCATTATCAGGAATAGTCTATGCTACAACAGTTATATATAATAAGTATATAAAAAATAATACAAATCATAATATTACAATGAACCCATCATATCAAAGTACACTAGATGAAAATACAATAAATAATTTATGGGTGGGAACATTAGATTTAGCATGGAAAGAACTAGAAGATAAAATTGGATTAAATAAGATAGAATTAGAAGGTGAAATGCCACAAATTGCAAATGATTTAAATGAAAGTACATTTTCAAAAAAAATGCTGAATCCAAATGATTATAAAATAAATGTAGAAAGAACAGTTACAAATGGATACAAAATAGATGCTACACTTAATAAAGAATTGAATTTTTTAGAATCATTTGATAATTTTAATGATTATAAATGGACATTTGGAAACAGTGATGAAGCTATTAAATATTTTGGAATAAATAATGCGAGTCCAGAAAAAATGAATAAAAATGTTGAAATTCTATTTTATAATAAATTAAATAATGGCAGTTTATTAAGTAATGATATGGCTATAAAATTGAAAACAAAAGAAGGAGACGAAATAATACTTTATAGAACAGATGATAAAAAATCATTTGACGAATATTATGAAGATATAAAAGTAAAAACAGAAAATTATAAAGGACGTACAGAATTTTCAGAAGATGACGAATTAAGAGTTCCATATGTAAGGGTAAATGGAATGATTAATTACAACCAATTATATGATAAAAAGATAAAAAACTCTAAAGGATTATACATATATGATGTTGTCCAAAATGTTAATTTTTATTTAAATGAAAGAGGATGTAATTTATCTAGTAAAGCAACAATGGTTACAGAATATATGGGAATAGGAGAAGATACAAAATACTGTTATTTTCAAGATACTTTTATAATATTTATGAAAGAAGCAAATTCTGATCAACCATATTTTGCATTAAAAGTAGATAACAATGATATTTTAGAAAAGATAGAAGAAACAGATGAACCAAAAATATTTGATAGTACAACTTTAGCAGATAGGGAAAAATATTATAGCAAATACTTACAAGGTGGAGAATATAAATTTTTTGAAGATGAAAAATATGAATATTATTATCCAACTCAAAAAACACAAGTTGTCCAAGTATATTTTAAGAATGGAGATATAATGACAGCAGAAGAAGCACTAAAACAAGGAAAAATATCTATGGATTTGTTAGATAAATATGAAATTGAATATTTTAAAAAAGAAAAATAATTGTAAAAAACTTTAATCCTTTAATTATAAATTTAAAGTAGAAAAAATAAGATTACCTAATAAAAGAATAGCTAATTTTAGCTATTCTTTTATTTACAATTACTTTCATCAGAAGAATTAACATTCTTTTCACAAATTTTCGGTGGCTCTTTAAAACTCAAATACCAGCTAATACCATTTTGATTTTCATTAATATAATTTTGTCTTTCAAGTAACTCATTAAATGTTTTTGGAGCAGGAACAATAACAGGTTGACCTGGCATCCAATTAGCAGCAGTAGAACCTTTACTACAATCAGCCATTTGCAAAGCTTGAACAGTCCTTATAATTTCAGGAATAAATCTACCAACATTTAAAGGATAAACAAAAATAGTTCTAACAATTCCTTTATCATCAATAATAAAAACATTTCTAACAGTTTCTGTAGTACTTACATCATTTGAAATCATTCCATATTTTCTCGCAATTTGACCATTTCTATCTGCAATAATAGGAAATGGAAGTTGTATACCAGTTTTACAGTAAATGTCATAAATCCAGGCTAAATGAGATGGATTGCTATCAATACTTAAGCCTAAAAGTTCAGTATTCATCTGTTGAAAATATGTATATGCTCGTGAAAATGCAATCATTTCGGTAGTACAAACTGGTGTAAAATCTCCAGGATGAGAAAACAAAACAAGCCACTTACCTTTATAATCATTTAAAGATTTTGGCCCAAAGCTAGTAATAGCATCAAATTCTGGAGCTTTTTGGCCAATTTTGACATTACCATTCATCATTAATTCATAATCCATAATATAACCTCCGATATTTATTTGTATATATTATTGGAATATAAATAAATATGTTACAAATTTATTAAGACTATAACTTGTATTTTCTTTTAATATATGTTAAAATTAATAAGAAAGTTTTTAGAAACCAAAAAATAAAACAACTTATTTGGAGGTTTCAAACCTCCGAATATAATAATTTTAAGGAGGAATATAAATGGCAAAAATAATTGATTTTAATAGTTATAAGAAGAATGGATATGATGATGAAATTAAAGAAATCAAATTAACAGTAAATAAAACTTTTTCTAATCCAGAATATAACATTAGTAAAAACTGTATAAATCCTTATGTATATGAACTTTGCCATAAGTGTGGTGCATGTGGAAGAGAATTTGATGAAAATGGAAAGTTAATATGATTTATATGCACTTTGTGAAATTTCTAATAAAAAGTAATTATATGTTTATATAATTACTTTTTATTTTTTATATCAATTTTCTGTCAGCTAAATTTTACAAACAAGTAAAAAATGTAAAAACAATTAATTGTTTCGTAAAAGAAAAAGGCTATTTCATAAAAAATAATCATTCATAAAGAAAAAATAATATATAATAAGCACCCATAAAAAAGGAGGAACAAGAATGAAAGAAATAGAAACCAAAAGATATGAAATAAGAATTCCGAAAATAGAAGATGCAGAAGAAATATACGAAAAATGGGGAACAGACAAAGAAAAAATGGCTCAATACAAAGAACATAAAACATATAGAAATATAATAGAAGCAAAAAGATTGATTAATGCAGTAATAGAAGAAACTGAAGATGGAATAACATTTTGGATTATAGAGGAAAAAGAAAAGCATGAAATAGTAGGCTATATAAAACTACAAGCGATGTCGTTAAAAAATAGAAAATGTGAAGTTGCATTTTATTTCTTAAAAAAATGGAGAAGAGATGGAACACCAGAAGAAGTACTTAGTAAAGTAATAGAATATATTTTTACAAAAACTATATATGAAACAGTTGTAATGAAGTATTATGCTACAATTCAAGAAGATATAGAAATATTACATAGTATTTTAACTAAAATAGGAATGATAAGAGAAGGAATTTTGAGAAATAGACTTATCAATGATAAAGGAGAAAAAATAGATAGATACATATATTCAATTTTAAAAGAAGAATGGCAAGAAAATAAAAATTAATAAACTAAATCTATTGACATATTAAAATTTTAGAAATAAAATAGCATTGAAAAATAAATTGTTAATAAATAATAATAAATTGTTAACAATAAAAATGTTAGGAGGAATTAATATGGCATTAGTAACAACAAAAGAAATGTTTGAAAAATCAATGAAAGAAGGAT
>ERZ773210.3108-NODE-3108-length-12300-cov-3.227113_pt1 | contig 12300 bp, 11 predicted proteins | sample MGYA00580528_ERZ773210 | MGnify/ENA primary metagenome ERZ773210 (study PRJEB29015, sample SAMEA2737769) | human gut metagenome | biome: human gut; feature: human-associated habitat; material: faeces | place: China | collected 2012 ...
TAGCCTCCACCTTCATCTTTAAATTCTTCATTTATTTGACCATTTATTAATATTTTTACTTTATTAACTTCTGTTAATTCTGTAAGTGTATTAACAATGCTTTTTACCATATTTTCTTTTTCATTTTGATTATTTTTATTATAATTTAATAATTCGTTTGAAAAATCTACAGTTAAACATTCGCCTTCTAAAGATGTATTTAATAATTGTGTATTTTCTGGAATTAATTTTTTTAATTTTTCATTTTTTGAATTGCTTTTAATATTCCAAATTTGCCGTATTCATAAGTAAGTCCCCCTTGCATATATGCAATAAATGGCTCACGAATTGGTCCATCACAACTTAATTCAATAGTTGACCCTTCTGTAAAAGTACCAGCAGCCATTATTACTTTATCCTCATATCCTCCCATATCACTAGGAAATGGAATTACATTTGAATCAATTGGTGAACCCATTTGAATTCCTTGACAAAATTTCACTAGTTTTTCTTCACTTCCAAGTTTTATAGTTTGTACAATATCTGCTCTTATTTCGTCAAATTTTGGTTCTACATCATATCCTAATTTTTCTAATATTCTACTTGCAAATATTGCTGTTTTTATACTTGAACTAACCACTTGTGGTGCAAAAAATAGTCCTTTTAAAATTTTAGTATTTTGTCCTAGTGATGGTCCTATTTCTTTTCCAATTCCTGGTGCTGTTAGTCTTTCTGCACATAATTCTATTAAATCTTTTCTACCAACTATATATGCTCCTGATGTTGCTATTCCTGCTCCTAAATTTTTCATTAATGAACCTACTATAATATCTGCTCCAATTTCTATTGGTTCTTTATCTTGAACAAATTCCCCATAACAATTGTCAACCATTATTATTAGATCTTTATTTACTTCTCTAATTGCTTTTATTGCTTTTTCTATCTTTTCAATTGTTAAACTTTTTCTTGTTGAGTATCCTCTTGATCTTTGAATTTCAACTAATTTTACATCTTGCTTTTTTAGTCTTTCTTGTATTGCTTTTATGTCAAAATCATTTTTCACAAGTTCTATTTGTTCATATTTTATTCCAAATGCTTTTAATGAGCTTTTGCTTTCTGTATCATTACATCCTATTACTGTTTGAAGTGTGTCATATGGTTCTCCTGTTATACTTATCATTGTGTCATTTGGTCTTAATAATGCAGATAATGTTATTGCTAATGCATGTGTTCCTGATATAAATTGTGCACGAACTAATGCGTCTTCTGCTTTAAATACATTTGCATATATTTCTTCTATTTTATTTCTTCCTGATTCGTCTATTCCATATCCCGTTGATGAATTTAAATGCATTTCTTGTAAATTACATTCTTGAAATGCAGATAATACTTTCATACTATTTTTTTCACATATTTCATCAATTTTTTTTAATTGACTTTCTATTTCTTGTTCAACTTCTTTTGATAGTTTTTCTAAATTTTCTTCTATTCCTAATTTTTCTAACATTTTTTTACCTTCTTTTTTCTCAATCACCTATATTTATTACAGCTCAAAATAGAATTTCTGCGTGGTGTAGTTAGCTATATTTTACTATATATTATATTTTTTTACAATAGCAAAAGTTGATTTTTTATGTAAATTGTGTTATAATTTACATATTGCAAAAGCAATATAACACATAGGAGGAAAATATTATGACACCTTTAAGTTTTAAATTCACACTTCGGAGTGAATTCAATGAATTAGAATCCATTTTTCAGATTCTAAACAAAATGTCTTTTGAAGGCCAAATTAGCACTGTTGACATCAAAGTTCAAAAGAAACAAGCAGTAGAAAATAATTCTTTCTACTATGTCATTCTACTTGACATACATCGTTGCAAGGCATCTTTTGCATCAATTAGTATTCAGTTCAAATTGGATAAAGAACCATCTGGCGAATTACTAAGGAATTTAACTAAGTATTCTAAATTAGCTAGTAAAAAATTTGATTTTCAAGTAAATAAAAAAGAAGTCAGTTTAATATTTTATGATTCTATTGATCATTTAGAGAAACCGGAACCTTTCAAATTATCTGAGGAACTTATTTCTATTCCTAAAAAAGATAAAAGATTATTGAATTTATCTTTTCAGTTAAGAAAGCCGTTTCAGGATTTTCCTAATTTCATTTCAATTATGAACAAATTATATGCAACAAACTGTGTAAGTAGCTTTATAACTTTGAAACATTCAATAGATGGAAAATCTAACTATTTAAACTTGGTTTTATACCCGAATGCTGATAATGCTTTTTCGTTAACAGTTGGTCTTCTGGAAAATTCTATTCCAGTTGAATATCCAATAGAAATTGCGAAATTTAACTTTGCCTGCTCAACAGTTGCAACAAGTTGTCCAGTGTTGATTACTTTAACTACACTTGACAATACAGTTTATGGTCCTAATATATGGGTGGAATTATTCGAATCCGAAGATGAGAAAGCTCAAAAAGAAATAGAAAAAATGTTTACATCTTTAAATTCTATTTCACCTCTATAATTATGGAATGTTTCCATAAGAGTAACAAAAAGGCTGAAACTTTATAATCTAAGTTTCAGCCTTTTTTAATAAATTTTAAACTTTTTTCAAGAAGCACTTGACATACGTATTAATACGTAGTATAATATTGACAGAAAGGAGGACAATAAATGCGAAGCAAAAAGCTAATCAAGTTGCTAAGGCAAGCTGGTTGGCAGGAAATATCTCAAAAAGGTTCTCACTTAAAAATGAGAAAACGGAAATCAAATAGAGATAATTCCAATACATAATAAAGATATACCAATTGGCACAGCCGAAGCTATTCTAAAAAGGACTGGGCTAAAATAGTTAGCCCTTTCCTATCACTACTAAAATTGAGGTATATTGGGAAGAAGCTTTAATTTTATATTTTATACAATAGGCTTGTTTGCTATGCATTTTTTCTTCTTTTCGATTTTATAAATTGGAGGTATAACAATGAAAAATAAATTAACTGTCTTTCCTGCAATATTTACTTTTGATAGTAATTATTATAATGTTGATTTTATAGACTTAAAGGGTTGCTCAACTTTTGGAGACAGTATACAAAATGCTTATCTAATGGCACAAGATGCTATGGGATTATATTTAGATGATTTAACTAATTTTCCACAACCAACGTTAGATATTTCAAATATCTCTTTAAAAGATAATCAATTTGTTTCATTTGTAAGTATTGACATGGATGAGTACCGAAAAAAATTTAATAATAAATCTATAAAAAAGACATTAACTATACCTGAATGGTTAAATTACTTATCTGAAAAAAATAATATTAACTTTTCTCAGGTATTACAAGAAGCATTAAAAGAAAAATTAGGTATTGACTAATTTTTTTAAATATCATATAATATATATAAAGAAATCGCATTTATTGTCCTTAAAAAGGAGAATAAGTAGACTAGCATATTTTCAAAGCTAGTCTATTTTTATTTAACTACAAAAACAGTACAAAAAATAACAAAATTTTTTAATCTCTAATTAGTTACATTAAATTAAAAACACAAAAGACTAGAAAAGTTTAACTTTTCTAGTCTTAAAATATGCTTACTATTGTTGAGCATATGGTAATACAGCAATATGTCTAGCTCTCTTTACTGCTGTTGTAATATCTCTTTGATGTTTAGCACAACATCCTGTTGTTCTTCTAGGTAATATTTTACCTTTATCATTAACAAATTTCTTTAATTGGTCAGCGTTTTTGTAATCTAACTCAAAGTTTTTATTACTACATAAAACACAAACTTTTTTTCTTTGTTTTCTGAATTTAGGATTGTAATCTTCATCATAGTTTTTATTATTATTTCTTTTTTGTTTTTTATCTGCCATTTTGTATTTCCCCCTCTCGTACTAAATTAAAATGGTAAATCATCTGCTGATGATGTTTCAAAATCTGAACCCATACTTCCTGGCATTGTACTACCAAAAGTATTTTCAAATGATCCTGCTCCCATATCTCCATCTCTTCTACTATCAGCGAAATATGCTTCTTCTGCAACAACTTCTGTTACATAGTGTTTAACACCTTGATCATCATCCCATGTTCTTGTTTGGATTCTTCCTATTATACCAACTTGTTGACCTTTTTTAAAGTATTTACTACAAAACTCTCCTAATTTGCTCCAAGCTACTATGTTAATAAAATCTGCTTGTCTTTCTTCTCCTTGTCTTACAAATCTTCTGTTTACTGCTAAGCTAAAAGAAGCAACTAGTGTATTATTTGTTTGTGTGTATCTTACTTCTGGGTCTCTTGTAAGTCTTCCCATTAATATTACTTTGTTCATTTTTTATCTTCCTTTCACTGGTAAATCTTTTTAGATTTACTACTTTAATTTAGGTCCCACATTTATATTTTTAAGCCTAAGCTTCTTTTCTTACAACGATAAATTTGATTATATCATCTGTAATTCTGTAAACTCTTTCAAGTTCTGATATTGAATCTGGATTTGCTTCAAAGTTAAATAACATATATGTTGCTTCTTTGAATTTTTTGATTTCATAAGCTAATTTCTTTTTGCCCATGTTTTCAACAGATTCTACTTTTCCGTTTTCATTGATTAATCCTGTAAATTTTTCTTCTAAAGCTTTTAAATCAGCTTCGTCAACATTTGGATTAACAATGATAACACTTTCGTATTTGTTCATTATTTTCACCTCCCTATGGATTTTACAACCTAACTTTTCGTTAAGTAGAGATGCTTAAAAATAGCTATACTTTTTTAAGCATAGCTATTTTATCATATTTTTTTGGTATTTGCAACTGATTTGGAAAAATTTATGTTAAATATTTTTTCTTCTTTATTATCCATCTCATCATTCTTAAAATCCAACTTCTTTTGAAGTTCAATGACAGGAACAGGTAAAAGAGAAATAGCAACAGTAATAATCCACTGAGTCAAATTCAAAGGAACAACCTCAAAAACAGAAGCAAAAGCAGGAACCACCACAACAATAGCCTGGACAAAAATACCTAAAACAAGACTTTCCACTAAATACTTATTCTCAAAAAGTCCAGCCTCAAAAATAGATCTCTCATTTTTAACATTAAAACTATGAATTAACTCCAAAAATCCAATAGCCAAAAATGCCATAGTTCTAGCAACTTCTAAACCATAATATTTATTACCAATACTGAATGCAACAAGTGTAAGAACACCAATCATAATTCCCTCAACAATAATCTTATTCCATAAACCATCTGCAAATATTCCCTTTTTACTGTCAACAGGTTTTCTTTGCATTATATCTTTCTCAGGCTTTTCAAGTCCCAAAGCAATTGCTGGTAAAGAATCTGTAACCAAATTAATCCATAACAATTGAATAGCAAGAAGTGGCGATTTTAGCCCTAGAACAAGTCCCATAAAAATTGTTACAATTTCTCCAATATTTGTTGCAATCAAAAAATGTATTGCTTTTTTAATATTATCATAAATATTTCTTCCTTGTTTTACAGCCTCAACTATTGTAACAAAATTATCATCTGTAAGTATAATATCTGCCGCATTTTTAGCAACATCTGTACCATTTTTTCCCATAGCAATTCCAATATCAGCATTTTTCAAAGCAGGGCTATCATTTACACCATCACCTGTCATTGCAACAACTGCTCCATTACGTTGCCAAGCCTTTACAATTCTAACTTTATGTTCCGGAGTAACCCTTGCAAAAACCGAATATTTTTTTATATTTTTTTCCAATTGATTTTGTGTCATTTTATCAAGTTCTTGACCTGTTATAGCTAAATCCCTCTGTTCTAATATTCCCAAATCTTTTGCTATTGCTTTTGCTGTCTCTAAATGGTCACCTGTAATCATAACCGTTTTTATTCCTGAATTTTTACATACTTGAACCGCTTCTTTTACACCTTTTCTTGGAGGATCAATCATTCCAATCAAACCAACAAATGTCAAATTATTTTCAATACTCTGTGAATCTATTTTGCTTGGCAATACATCTAAGTCTTTATATGCCACAGCTATTACTCTTAAAGCTTTTTGTGCCATCTGCCTATTATTACTTTGAATTTTTAGATTTTCCAAACTTCTAATTTTAATATTATATTGATTTGTCATTTCACTTATAGTATCAATTTGCTTTGTACACTTTTGTAATAACACATCTGGTGCACCTTTTGTTATAACTCTATACTTATTACCTATTTTATGAATAGTAGTCATCATTTTTCTATTAGAATCAAAAGGAATTTCATTAACTCTTGGCATAAAATTTTCTAATCTATTTTTTACACTCCCAATATTTATTCCTTCCTCTACAATAGCCTTTTCTGTTGGTTCTCCTGAAACTTTTGTAACATCATTTTCCACATTAACATCACAATCTGTGCATAATGTAGCCAATTCTATAATAAATTTTCTATTTTGACTTCTAACATCAACAACTTTCATTTTATTTTGTGTTAAAGTTCCTGTTTTATCAGAGCAAATAACACTACTACTTCCAAGAGTTTCAACAGCTGGCAATTTTCTAATTATACTATTCTTTTTTGCCATTTTTGTAACACCAATTGAAAGCATAATTGTAACAATTGCAGGTAGTCCTTCCGGAATTGCAGCAACTGCAAGTCCAACAGATGTCATAAACATCTCAACAGGCTCTATATGTTTTATTAATCCCATAACAAAAATTATTACACATATTGCTAGACACGCTAATCCTAATATTTTACCAACTTCTCCTAACTTTTTCTGTAATGGTGTTTGCGGTGCCTCATCTTCTATGATCATATTAGCAATTTGTCCTACTTTTGTATTCATTCCGATGTCTGTAACAACCGCTTTTCCACCGGTACCGGTGACAACTGTTTTCATTTACTATTATACTAGCCATAAATGCCATATTTTTCATGTCTCCCAAAGGTGCATTTTTGCTACATAAAACATCAGCATCTTTTTCAGCCCCTTGTGTTTCTCCTGTTAATGATGATTCTTCTATTTTCAAATTATAACTTTCTAAAATTCTACAATCAGCAGGTACAAAATTTCCTGCATCTAAAATTATGATGTCTCCTTTTACAAGTTCTTCTGCATTTATTTCTACTGTTTTTCCACTTCTTATTGTTTTTGCAAGTTGAGGAGTCATTTGTTTTAAGGCTTCTATTGATTTTTCTGCTTTTGCCTCTTGAATTACTCCCATTAGTGCATTAAATACTACTATTACTATGATTATTATTGAATCTACATAGTCATTTTCTCCTTGTATTTTAGATACAACTGCTGATATTATTGATGCTATTATTAGTATGATTATCATAAAATCATTAAATTGTTTTATAAATTTTACTATAAAGCTTTCTTTCTTTTTTTCTTCTAACTTATTTTTTCCGTATTTTTCTTTTCTTTCTTTCACCTCTTTCTCTGTTAGTCCTTGTTTTTCATCTGTGTCTAATTGCCTTAACACTTCTTCTTTTCTTAGTGTTTGCCACATAATATTCACTCCTTTTTCTTATGAATTGTAACTTTTTATAATTTATTAAAATATATGTAGCTTGTACTTTTTTATTCCAAAGTAACATCAAAAATTTTTTGTCATATTATGTTGTAAGAGGTGTTATTATGATAAATTCATTACTTTTAGCAATATCCAGTAGTATTGATTCACTTGGAATAGGTATTACATATGGAATAAAAAATACAAAAATATCCAAAATAGGAAAAATAATTTTATTTACAATATCACTCATGACTACCTATATATCAATATTTTTTGGAAATATCATTCAATATATATTTCCAAAAGAATTTACTAATTTCATAGGTTGCTTAATATTAATTTGTATGGGAATATATATATGTTATCAAGCATTAAAAAAAGAGAAAGATTCACCAAATATATTCAATAGTCCAATATCTTCTGATTTAAATCATTCAAAAATTATTGAACCAAAAGAGGCTACATTTCTAGCAATTGCACTTTCTTTGGATAGTTTTTGTATTGGTATTTGTGGAGCAATAACTGATATAAATTTAACTTTATTTCCTTTTTTAGTAAGTATTTTACAACTAGCTTTTCTTAGTTTTGGAGCTTATTTAGGAATTCACATTAGAAATTTTTGCAAATTACCACAAAATGTATGGTCTGTTTTATCTGGAATATTATTAATTTTTATAGGATTTTTTAAATTTGTTGCATTTTGAATTAATTTGTAGTATAATGCTTGCATTAAACAACAGGAGGTAACACTTTATGAGCAACAAATCTTTGACAGTAACTGATGAAAATGGTGTATATTTCACCATCACTGGTACAGAAGGCGCAATTATGTCTTTCTTAGAATGGGTCAATACGTATCATCGAGGAGATTACAATGATTCCCAGAAATCTATTTTATGCAAAAATTCAAATGATGTAAAAGCATGCCATTTGCGGGCTATACGATCTAACCTGTATATATCTCAGTTTGCAAAGAAAAATTGCTAATGCTTAATATTTTATTAAGTATATTGTGTCAAAAAACCGGAATTACTTGATTCCGGTTTTTATTTTATATTCAATAAAATTATTTTTTATTCTATTGTTTCAATTTCATAGACAACAACTTAGAAATACCACTCTCCTCCATAGTAACACCATAAACAGAATCAGCAGCCTCCATAGTACCCTTTCTATGAGTAATAACTAAGAATTGAGTATGTTCAGTAAACTTTTTCAAATAATCAGCATATCTAAACACATTTACATCATCAAGCGCTGCTTCAATTTCGTCCAATACACAGAATGGCGCTGGATTTATTTTTAAGATTGCAAATAATAATGCAATTGCTGTAAAAGCCTTTTCTCCACCTGAAAGAAGCATCATATTTTGCAATTTTTTTCCTGGTGGTTGTACAGTAATTTCAATTCCACACTCTAAAATATTTTCTTCATCTTCTAGCGTAAGTTCTGCTTTTCCTCCACCAAATAACTCTGCAAATACTTCGCCAAAGTTTTTATTTATGACCTTAAATTTTTCTTTGAATTGTTCTTTCATAATTTGAGTCATATCTGAAATTACTTTTCTTAACTTACTCATTGTATTTTCTAAATCCAAACGTTGTTCACTCATAAAATCATATCTATCTTTTAAGTTTTTATACTCTTCAATTGAATCAATATTAACACTACCAAGTTCTCTAATTTCATTTCTCAAACTATTTACTCTTTTTTGTGTTAAAGCAACATTTTCTGGTTTTTGATATTGTTCAGCATTATTTGGTGTAAGTTCATATTCTTCCCACATTTTGTTAATAACGCCATTAATATCTTCATCAATTTTTGTTTTTTTAACATCTAATTTTACAAGTTGACCTTTCAAGTCTTCAATTACTTTAAATTTAGCAGTAATCTCATCTTCTTGTTTAGAAAGTTTTTCACTCTTTTGGGCTCTTTCCTTTTTCAATTCTTCAATTTTTGAACTACTACTATTAACACTTTCTTTAACTTCTTCTATTTTTTGAAGGATGTATTGTATTGATTTTTCAAGTTCTTCATTATCTTTTTTTATTTGCTCAATTTGTGCATTTTTGTTTTCTATACTTGTATGAGCATTTTCTAATTCTTGATTAATTCTTTCTTGAATTTCTTGAATTGATGCTTCACTTTCATCAAATGATGATACAGAAATTTTTAAATTAGTAATATCAAAATTTAAGTCATCTATATATTTTTGGTCATCTTTGTTTAGCTCAGCAAATTCAGTTATAATCTTAGAAAGTTCTTCATTTTGCTCCACAATTTTATTTATCTCAACTTGCAAATCGCCTTTTGTTGAAACTGCTTCTTCTTTTTGTTTTTCTAGATTTGCTTGTTCTTCTTTTAGCCTGTTCAAGCGGTTTTCAAGTTTTTCGATGTTTTCATTTATTGAAATAACTTTTTGTTTTTCAGTTGCATATGTGATGTCAATTTCTTGTAATTCTTTTTCTAAATTAGATGATAACTCTAAAATTCCTTCAATTGACTCTTCATAATTTTGCTTGTCATTTTGTAATTTTTCGATTTTTTGTTTTAAGTTATTTATTTCTTTTTCTAATTTTTCAATTTCTTTGCTTCTACCCAAAATATTAACAGTCTTTTTAGCAACAGAACCGCCAGTAATTGCACCAGATGGATTAATTAAATCACCTTCTGTTGTTACAATTCTAAATGTATAATCATTCTGTTTTGCAACTCTAATAGCAGTATCCATATTGTCAACAATTACAGTTCTACCAAGTAAATTCAAAATAATTTGTTCATATTTTTTATTATATTTTACAAGGTCTGATGCAATTCCAACAACACCACTCTCATTACCTTTTATTTTATCTAGTTTTCTACCTTTAACAGATGAAATTGGTAAGAATGATGCTCTTCCCAAATTGTTTTTTCTTAAATGTTCAACTAATCTTTTTGCATCTGTTTCAGTCTCTGTTACAATGTTTTGAAGGCTTGCACCTAAACACATTTCGATTGCAGTTTGTAACTCATCTGGTACTTCAATAATATTAGCTAAAACACCATTCATACCTTTTCCAAGCTCTTTAATATTTTCACAATCTTTAAGTAATGATTTAACACTTTTGATATATCCTTCTTTTTCTTTTTCGGTCTCTATCAAAAATTTTAATCTTGACTCTTTTATTCTCATTTCACTTGATAAAATATTTATATTACTTTCAAATGATTTGATTTTTTGATTTGCATCTTCTCTTTGTTTTGCAACTTCACTTAATGAATTTTGAGCCTTATTTTTCTTGTTCTCAATTTCATTAAATTGTTTAGCAATATCTTCTTTATTAAGACGTGTTGAATCCAACTCAGAAATTGTTGATTGCATTTCTTGTTTTATTTGTGCTTGCCTTTTCTCAAAATTTTGGTAATTTATATTTTGAGCATTTATTTCTGATTGAAGTTCATATTTTTTGTCTGTATTTTCTTCTACTGTATGCTTGTATCCTTCAATTTCTAATTCTTTTGAAGATAATTTTTCTGTTAATTTATCTAGTTCTTCTTGTTTTTCATTTAGCTCTTTTTCAAATTTTTCTTTATTTTGTTTTAAATTATCTTTTTTAGCTTCTTTTTGTTCAATTTCTTCTTTTAATTCTTGAATTTTAGCATTTTGTTCATAAATTTCTTTTAGATATCTATCATTATTTTCATTATTATTTGCAATTCTAGTTTTAGCAACATTTATATCAGAATTTAATTGTTCAATTTGTTTTTGACTCTCAAAACCTATATTTGACATATTTTCAATTGTCTCTGTAATCTCATCAATACTAGATTTCAACTCTTCTTTTAAGATTTTTATTCTTTCTAATCTTCCTTCTTCATCATTACATTGAGTCTGCATAACATCAATATCTTGAACAACTTTTTCTAGTTCTTGCTTATATTTTTCTATATTGTAAACAAATAAACCAATCTCAATACTTTTCAATTCTTCTCTCAAATTCAAATATTTTTTAGCTTTATCAGCTTGAATTTGTAATGGTTCTAAATTACCTTCTATTTCAGTCAAAATATCATTGATTCTTAAAAGATTTAATTTTGTATGTTCTAGCTTTTTCTCTGATTCTTGTTTTCTTGTCCTATATTTAACAATACCTGCCGCTTCTTCAAATATGTGTCTTCTATCTTCTGATTTATTACTCAAAATTTCATCAATTTTTCCTTGTCCTATAATTGAATATCCATCTTTGCCTATACCAGTATCCATAAATAATTCTAATACATCTTTTAGTCTGCATGGAACCTTATTTATAAAATAACCTGTCTCTCCGCTTCTATAAATTTTTCTTGTAACAGTTACTTCCGTATATTCAATTGGTAATGCTCCATCAGAATTATCAAATACCAAAGAGGCTTCTGCAAAGCCCAAAGATTTTCTATTTTGGGTTCCTGCAAATATGATATCCATTGATTTTGTTCCTCTTAATGATTTCATACTTTGCTCTCCGAGTACCCACCTGATTGCATCTGATATATTACTTTTTCCTGACCCGTTTGGTCCTATTACTGTTGTTATTCCAGGCATTAGTTCTAATATTGTTTTATCTGCAAAGGATTTAAATCCTTGTAATTCTAATCTTTTTAAATACATTTTTTTCACCTTTTACATTTTACTATATAAAAAGACAAAAAGCAAGAAATTTTTTGTTTGTTTGATATTAATCCTGGTTTTGTTACCGTTCAGTAAGAATTTTTTTATAGTATCGTTGCCTATATGTTTTTGAAAATTGAACCTTTTCATTACATTCAAAAAGAAAATTTAATATAAAAATGTGCGCCTCT
>ERZ773210.3111-NODE-3111-length-12290-cov-14.768043_pt1 | contig 12290 bp, 10 predicted proteins | sample MGYA00580528_ERZ773210 | MGnify/ENA primary metagenome ERZ773210 (study PRJEB29015, sample SAMEA2737769) | human gut metagenome | biome: human gut; feature: human-associated habitat; material: faeces | place: China | collected 2012 ...
CCCCCGCCCCTTCCGACTTCCTTATTGGGGTTCTTAGGGGCGTGCAGCCCCTAAGGCGGGGTCCGCTGCATTCGCAACAGCGGCAGTTTTCTTTGCAAGCTTTCTTTTGCTGCCAAAAGAAAGCGAGTTTCCGGGGGACTGCCGTTCCCGGTTTAGCCGATAACCTCTCCGTGCCGCACAACCTTCAAAATATCCAGCTTATCATCGACCAGCACGACGTTGCCGTAGCGGCCTGCGTCGAGACTGCCGTAATCGGCATCGATGCCGATGCTGCGGGCGGGGTTCAGGGTCGCGGCGCGGACGGCACTCTCAAGGGGCACGCCCATGTCGAGGACCGCACGCTTCATGCAGTCAAACAGACAGGTCGCGCTGCCCGCAATCGTGCCGGGCTGCTCGGTCAGCGTCGCGCGGGGTCCGCGCACCGTGACGGCCTGGCCGCCCAGGCTGTACTGGCCGTCAGGCAGACCGCAGGCCATCATGCTGTCCGCAATCAAAATCACACGATCCGCCCCGAAGGTGTTGAAGGTGAACCGCACCATCGCCGGGTGAATGTGGACGTTGTCGGTGATCAGCTCGACCTCGGCACCATCCTCCAGCGCGGCAATGATCGGCCCCGGCTCACGGTGGGTGATGCCCGGCATCGCGTTGTACAGGTGGGTCATGTGGGATGCACCTGCGGCAAACGCGGCCTTGGCCGTGTCGTAATCGGTGCAGGTGTGGGCAATCGAAATGCGCACCTCATCGCGGCATTCCTTGATGAAATCCAGATTGCCCGGCTCCTCGGGGGCGACGTCAACCAATTTGATCAGCCCGCCGCTGCGCGCCTGCAGGCGGCGGAACATCCCCGCGTCGGCGGCCATGACGTACTTCGGGTTCTGCGCGCCAACCTTCTTGGGGCTGATGTACGGCCCCTCCATGTTGATGCCGACCAGATCCGCGCCGCGCTCGTTCTTGTGGGCCGCGGCCACGTCCATGATGCCGTTCAGGATCTCCTCGCTGAACGTCATGGTTGCGGGGCAGATGGCCAGCACGCCCTTGCTCGCCTCAAAATCAGCGATGGCCTGCAGGCCGGCCTCGTCGGCGTCGCAGAAATCGTGACCGACTGCGCCGTGGAAATGGATGTCCACCAGACCCGGCAGCGCATAGGCACCGCCCGCGTCAATGACTTCCTCGCCCGCCTGCGGGGCCGCGCCAAAGACGATGCGGCCATCGCGGATGATGAGGTCCTTTTCCACAAAGCGGCAGCCGTCGCTGTAGACTTTTGCATTTTTGATAATCATTGCAGTGTCCCTCCGCAAATCAGATCTCGCTCAGGGCTTCCTCGTCGCCGACCAGAATGAAGTCGGGGTGCATCTGCAGGATGCTGGCGGGGACCTCCGGCGTGACGGGGCCGAAGAACGCCTTTTTGACGATGTCGGCCTTGCCCTTGCCGTTGGCGACCATCAGGACCTTGCGGGCCTGCATGATCGTCTTGATGCCCATGGTGTAGGCCTGCTTGGGGACCAGGTCGGCGTTGCCGTCGAAGAAGCGCTTGTTGGCCTCGATGGTCTCCTCCTTCAGGTCAACGCAGTGGGTGCCAAGCTCGAATGCCTCGTTCGGCTCATTGAAGCCGATGTGGCCGTCGTTGCCGATGCCCAGCAGCTGCAGGTCAACGCCGCCCACATTGTGAATGACCGCGTCATAGCGGGCGCACTCGGCGTCGGCGTCCATGTTGGTGCCGTCCGGCAGGTTGATGGCCTCGGGACGGATGTTGACATGGTCAAACAGGTTGCGGTGCATGAAGCTCCAGTAGCTCTCGGGGTGCTCCTTGGGCAGGCCGCGGTACTCGTCCAGGTTGACCGTCGTGACCTCGGAGAAGTCGATGTCGCCCTTGTTGTACCACTCGACCAGCTGCTTGTAGGTGCCCACGGGCGTACCGCCGGTGGCCAGGCCCAGCACGCAGTTGGGCTTCATGATGACCTGGGCCGAGATGATGTTGGCGGCCTTGCGGGACATGTCGTAGTAATCTTTTGCACGGATGATCTTCATAAGAAAATACCTCCTGATCTTTTCGGGGTGCGTTGCCCCAGTTTTCCTATTCTTCATTATACCACGCCATGGGGCGGGATACCATGACCGGTTTATGTGATTTGTACCAAGATTTTGTACCGTTTTTGCAGCAAATCACAGAAAAAGCCGCGGACGGGCTGATCGCCCGCCCGCGGCGGAGTTGATAAAGGGAACCAGACCTTTATCCGGTAATGCCTGTTTTTACAGCATCTTCTTCAGCTCATCGTAGACGAACTGGACCTTGGGTCCGATGACGACCTGGCAAGCGGTCTTGCTGGGGCGGATGACACCGGCAGCACCGGCAGCCTTGACGGCCTTCTCGTTGACAGCAGTGCTGTCCTTGACCTCAAAGCGCAGACGAGTGGCGCAGTAGTCAACGTTGGCAACGTTGCCCTTGCCGCCGACAGCAGCCAGAACGCCGGAGGCGATGGCGGTGAAGTCGTTGTTGGCGAGGGTGATGTTGGCCTCAGCAGCCTCGGCATCCTCGTCCTCACGGCCGGGAGTCTTCAGGTCGAACTTGACGATAGCGAACTTGAACACCAGGTAGAAGACAACGAAAGCGGCGATGCCCAGAGGGATGATCATCCAGGTCTTAGCAGCAGCAGGCAGGCTGGCGGAGAAGATCAGGTCGGTAGCACCGGCGGAGAAGCAGAAGCCTGCGCGGAAGCCGGTGTAGTAGGTAATGATGGTGAAGATGCCGTACAGAGCAGCATAGACAACATACAGGGGGAAGCAGAGGAACATGAAGCCGAACTCGAACGGCTCGGTAACGCCGCAGACGAAGGCGCAGATAGCAGCGGAAACAACCAGACCGATAGCAGCCTTCTTGTTCTTGGCAGTCTGGACCATGGCCAGAGCAGCACCGGGGATACCGAACATCATGCAGGGGAAGAAGCCGGACATGTACATGCCGAGGTCCCAATTAACACCATTCTGACCGGTGACATCGCCAGCCCAGAAGTGCTTCAGATCACCCAGACCAATGGTGTCAAACCAGAACACGTTGTTCAGGGCGTGATGCAGACCGGTGGGGATCAGCAGACGGTTCAGGAAAGCGTAGATGCCGGCGCCGATGCCGCTCATCTTGGCAATGCCGTTGCCGAGGGCAACCAGAACGCCGAAGATGATGGGCCAGACGAACAGCAGAACAACGGAAACCACGATGGAAACCACGGCGGTCACGATAGCAACGCTGCGCTTGCCGCTGAAGAATGCCAGCCAGTCAGGCAGCTGGGTATTCTTGAACTTGTTGTAGCAGGCAGCACCGATGATGGCGGCCAGGATGCCGATGAAGGAGTTGCCGGCGATCTTGCTGAAAGCAATGTAATCGACGGTGCCTTCCTCCAGGGCGGAACCAACAGCAGCGCGGATGGCGCCCACAACAGCGGGGCTGAGCAGCTGCTGCATCATCAGGAAGCTGACCAGACCGGCCAGACCGGCAGTGCCGTCGTGGTCATCAGACAGACCGACGGCAGCGCCGATGGCGAACAGCCATGCCATGTTGTCGATCAGGGCGCCACCGGCCTTGATCAGCAGGAAACCTACGGTGTAAGCAGCACCGGAGGTCGGGCCCTCGGCACCCATAACGGCGGGAGCCAGAGCGTAACCAATGCCCATCAGGATACCACAGACGGGCAGAGCAGCTACGGGAAGCATTAAGGCTTTACCGAGCTTCTGCAGATACTTCATCATAAAAGCATTCCTCCAAAAATTGTGAGTGGGTCTTTCCCAACTCGGCGCCGGGCCGTCTGGTTCCGCAGCCGCGACACTTTGTTAATCTCATATTAACATATTCTTCACAAAAAAGAAAGTGATTTTAGCAAAATTGTCGAAAAGCCGAAAAACCGACGGTTTCTTTGTGCAATATTCAAACACGCCATTGATTTTTGCCCAAATTTCTTTGAAAATTTAACTTTTTCGGAAAGTTATTTTCATAACAGGATGAATCTACACCTCGGCTACGTCCTTCGTCGCCACCACATCCACGCCGGTCCCGGCTGCATCGGGCAGCAGGACCTGACCGATGTGTACGGGGGCGGGCACCACGACGCTTTTCAGCGCGCGGACAACGTCAAAAATTTTCTCCTTCGGGATGTCGCTGCGGGTCTTGCAGCTCACGGCGGGCAGGGTGCCGCCGGTCACGCGCACCGTTGTGGTCACAATGCGCGTCGGGGCGGTGACCTCCTTGCGGGCGTAGGCGTCGCCGCGCGGGCAGGTGTTGCCCTGCACGGTGACCACCGCGCCGCCGTCCAGCGTCACAGTCAGCGGGCAGCCCATCGGGCAGCCGATGCAGATCAGTTCACGTTTTTCCATCGTCAGCCCTCCTCCAACGTTACCGTCACGGCGTCGCCCGGGCCGCGCAGGAGCTCGGCCTTCAGCCGCACAGTCTCCATCTCGCCGGGGGCCAGCACGGGCCGCTTGCGGCTGTAGATGCAGTCTGTACCGCGGTACACCGCTATTTTTTTATTTTTGTACACGCCGCCCACGCGGAACCGCAGCGTCACGGTATCCCCCGCGCAGTCGGGGCGGATGGTGGTCGGCACGGTGTAGCGCACGCCGTTTTCGCACCGCACGGGCAGGGTGCGGCCCGCCGCGGCCCCGCCGCCCGCAATGTACGCCGCCGCGTGCTCACCTGCCGCCGCGGCCTCCTCCGACACATAATCCACCAGGTCATGCACATGCAGCACGTTGCCCGCGGCAAAGACGCCGGGCAGGTTCGTTTCCAGGCTCTCATTGACCGCCGGGCCGCCGGTGACGGGGTTCAGCGCCACGCCCGCGGCGCGGCTCAGCTCGTTTTCGGGCAGCAGCCCGCAGGAAAGCAGCAGCGTGTCGCAGTCGTAGTGCTCCTCGGTGCCGGGGATGGGTTTTCCGTTTTCGACCCGCGCCAGCGTGATGCCGGTCACGCGCTCCTTGCCCTGAATGTCCACTACCGTGTGGCTCAATTTCAGCGGAATGCCAAAATCATCGAGACACTGCACAATATTGCGCTTTAAGCCGCCGGAGTACGGCATCAGCTCCGCCACGCAGAGCACCTTTGCCCCCTCCAGCGTCATGCGGCGTGCCATGATAAGGCCGATGTCGCCGCTGCCCAGAATCACGACCCGCCGCCCGGGCAGGCAGCCCTCCATGTTGACGAGCCGCTGCGCCGTGCCCGCGGTGAAGATGCCAGCGGGCCGGTAGCCCGGAATGTTCAGTGCGCCGCGCGGGCGCTCACGGCAGCCCATGGCCAGAATGACCGCCTTGGGGTGCAGCTGAAACAGTCCGTCGGTCTTGTTCATGGCGGTGACGGTCTTGTCCGCCGCCAGATCCAGCACCATCGTGTTGAGCTTGTATTCAATTCCCAATTCGCGTACCTGCGTCACAAACCGTGCCGCGTACTCGGGGCCGGTCAGCTCCTCTTTAAAGGTATGCAGGCCGAAGCCATTGTGGATGCACTGGTTCAGGATGCCGCCCAGCTCACTGTCGCGCTCCAGGATCAGGATGTCCTGCACGCCGCTTTTGCGTGCGGCCACCGCCGCGGCCAGCCCCGCCGGGCCGCCGCCGATAATGACCAGATCAACGTTTTTCATGGCAGACGCCCCCTTTCACAGGCTATCCTTGTTCGTGCCGACGATGATTTTGGACGCACCGCCGGACTTGGTGATCTCGCTCTGCGGCATGCCCAGCTCCCGCGCCAGGATCTCCATGACGCGCGGGCTGCAGAAGCCCGCCTGGCAGCGGCCCATGCCCGCGCGGGTGCGCCGCTTGACGCCGTCCAGACTGCGTGCGCCGGGCGTGCGGCGGATGGCGTCGATGATCTCGCCCTCGGTCACGCTCTCGCACCGGCATATAATCTGCCCGTAGGCCGGGTTTTGTCGGATAAGCTCCGCCCGCGCTGCAAGATCCAGCGCTTTGGGGTCCAGAATGCCCCTGCGCGTCGGGTCAAAATCGGGCTTATTGTGTAAGTGCAGACTGCCGCGCACGATGTCCGCGACCATCGCACCGATGGCCGGGGCGCTGGACAGGCCGGGCGACTCGATGGCCGCGCAGTCCACAAAGCCGGGCGCGATCTCGCCGATGAAGAAGTCGTGCCGCGCCTCGTGGGCGCGCAGACCCGCGAAGCTCGTGATGGTCTGGCGCAGCGGAATGTCCTTGACCGCGAGGCCGGATTTCTCCCGCACCTCGTCCAGGCCCGCCGCCGTCGTGGCCGTGGCCTCCTTGTCGTCCACGTCGATGGCCGTCGGCCCGACCAGCAGATTGCCGTGCACCGTGGGCGTTACCAGCACGCCCTTGCCGTATTTGCCCGGCAGCTGGAATACCGTGTGCCGCACATGCTGCCCCGCCGTGTGGTCAAGCAGAAAGTAATCTCCCCGCCGGGCCGTGATGGTCATGGGGTGCGCCGCGTCGGCCATATTGTGCAGCGTGTCGGCGTATACACCCGCCGCATTGACGATGCAGCGTGTTTCCAGCGTGCCGTGGTCGGTCTCGACGGCCCACCCGGCTCCGCCGCCGTCCAGCGGGTGCAGGCCCGTAACTTTGGTGTCAAACCGAAACTGCACACCGTTTTTGGCGGCGTTCTCCGCCAACGCAAACGTCAGGCCGAACGGGCAGACGATGCCGCCCGTGGGCGCCCACAGTGCGGCGACGGCGGCGTCCGAGATGTTCGGTTCCATTCCCACCAGCTCGTCCCGTTCTATGATGCGCAGCCCCTCCACGCCGTTGGCGATGCCGTTTTCATAGAGCTTTTGCAGCGCGGGGCGGTCCTCGTCGCTCAGGCAGACGACAAGGCTGCCGCACCGGTCGTAGGCAAAATCCAGCTCCTTCGCAAGGGCCGGCATCCGGCGGCTGCCCTCGACGTTGAGCTTGGCCATCAGGCTGCCGTGGGCCGCGTCGTACCCGGCGTGGACAATGGCGCTGTTGGCCTTGGACGTGCCGCAGCAGACGTCCTCCTCCTTCTCTACCACAAGAATTTTCGCGTCATACCGCGAAAGCTCCCGCGCACAGGCGCACCCGGACACGCCCGCGCCGATAATGATGATGTCGTACATATTGATACCTCGTGTTGTTTGTGCAATCGGAATGGCTTCCCCCTTGGGGCTGCGCCCGCAGGCGCGTGTCGGAGCGCAACCGCCGTAGGCGGCTCTTAGCGCGGAGACTGAAGCTGTCAGCGGCCCCGCCCGCTGACTGATGAGGGGCAGCCTTGCCACTATTACCCGTTTACGGCCTGTCGCGGCAAGCTCTCCCCTCATCCGCCCCTTCGGGCCACCTTCCCCCTAAGGGGAAGGCTTTTGGGGGTCAATCCTCCTTCGCCCAGCCGTAGCTGCACCGCACCGCCTTATTCCAGCCCTTCAGCCGTCTGGTGCGCTCATCGTCGGGGATGCCCGGCATAAACTCACGGTCCACCGACCAGTTTTGCAGCACGTCCTCGGTGCTGCTCCAATAGCCGACGGCCAGCCCGGCCAGATACGCCGCGCCCAGCGCCGTCGTTTCCACGCAGCAGGGACGCTTGACCGGCAGGTTGCTGATGTCCGCCATCGTCTGCAGTAAGTAATTGTTCGCGCACGCGCCGCCGTCCACCTTGAGCGCCGTCAGGTCAATGCCGGAATCCGCCTGCATGGCGGCCAGCACATCGTTGATCTGGTAGCACAGGCTGTCCAGCGTCGCGCGGATGATGTGGTTCTTGTTCACGCCGCGGGTCAGGCCCACGATGGTGCCGCGGGCGTACTGGTCCCAGTGCGGCGCACCCAGACCGGTGAACGCAGGCACAACGTAGCAGCCGTTCGTGTCCCTGACCTTCTGCGCCATGTACTCGCTGTCGCGGGCGTCCTCCAGCAGATGCAGCTCGTCCCGCAGCCACTGGATAGCTGCGCCCGCCACAAAAATCGAACCTTCCAGCGCGTAATTCACCCTTCCGTCCAGTCCCCACGCCACGGTGGTGACCAGCCCGTTTTGGGAGAATACCGGCTTCTCGCCGGTGTTCATCAGCAGAAAGCCGCCCGTGCCGAAGGTGCTCTTGGCCTCGCCCTTGGTAAAGCAGGTCTGGCCGAACAGCGCGGCCTGCTGGTCGCCCGCCGCCCCCGCGATCTTGATCTCTCCGCCGAAGTGCATCGGGTCGGCGTACTCGTAGAACTCGCTGTTGGGCACGGGACGCGGCAGCATACAGCGCGGTATATCGAGAATTTTCAGTATCTCGTCGTCCCAGTCCAGCGTGTGGATGTTGAACATCATCGTCCGGCTGGCGTTGGAGTAGTCGGTCACGTGGATCTTGCCGCAGGTCAGCTTCCAGATGAGCCACGTCTCCACCGTGCCGAACAGCAGGTCGCCGCGCTCGGCACGCGCACGCACGCCGGGCACGTTGTCCAGGATCCACTTGAGCTTTGTGCCCGAGAAGTAGGCGTCGATGACCAGCCCGGTCTTTTGCCGGATCAGGTCGGTCAGGCCGCGGGCCTTCAGCTCGTCGCAGTACTCGCTTGTGCGGCGGCACTGCCAGACAATAGCATGGTAGACCGGCTCGCCGGTGTCACGGTCCCAGACGATGGTCGTCTCGCGCTGGTTCGTGATGCCGATAGCGGCGATGTCCTCCGCCGACGCGCCGACCTCGTTCATGGCCGACAGCGCCACGCCGAGCTGGGTCGTCCAGATCTCGTTGGCGTCATGCTCGACCCAGCCGGGCTTGGGGAAATACTGGGTGAACTCCTTTTGCGCGACGCTGCACATCTCGCCCCGGGCGTTAAAAAGGATGCAGCGGTTGGACGTGGTGCCCGCGTCCAGCGCCATGATATATTTTTGCTTTGTCATCGCGGTTTCTCCTTTTTACAGCAGAAAATCGATCCATGTCTTTATTATACAGGATGTTCAGATTTTATGCGCGTGGCAAAACCGCCAAATTTTTCACCCTATTTTTGGCAGGGCTGGCGTTGGGCGGGGCAGGCACGGCATACCGGATGGTGCGGAGATGCCCCCGTATAAGCTCGTATAAGCTATGAAAAAGACCGAAGCGGTACGCCCATGATTTCCGGGCACGCCGCTTCGGTCTTTTTATGGTTTTGTCTCAGGGGGCTTTTTCCGGCTCTTGGGCAGCTCCTCCGCCGCGGCAATCGCCACAGCGCTCACCTCCACCGCACCGGCCTCCAAAAGTGCCAGCGCACACGCCGATGCCGTCGCACCGGTTGTGATAATGTCATCAATCAGCAGCACCCGCCTGCCGGTCAGGTCTGTACCGGGGCGGCAGCCAAACGCGCCCCTGGCGTTTTGCAGGCGCTGCTCGCGGGTAAGCTCCTTCTGCGGGCGGCCCCGGCGCTTGATGTACAGCGGTGTCTCCACCGGGACCCCCAGCACCGCGCCCAACCGGCGCGCCAGCAGCAGCGGCAGACCCGGCATACCGGGCAGCGGCTGGCGGGGTGGCACCGGCACAATGCAGCTGTACAGCGGCAGCGCGGTCACACCCGCATACTGCGGCATTTTTCCGGGCTGTTTGGCCGGCAGTGCGCCGAACACCAGCACGGCCACACGGTCCGCCAGCTCCCGGGCATACCAAAAGCAGCCGCCCCGCTTGCAGCGCAAAACGGCTGTACGTACAATATCCTCGTAATAATACGCCGCGGCAGCCTCCCGCACGGCGTAAAAATCGTGTTCGCCCTCCGGCAGACGCGCCGGAATGTGCTGTAAGCGCATTTCCTCGGGCACGCAGGCCGGGCAAACCGTGCCCTGCAGTGCGTCCGGCCCCAGCAATGACCCGCAAAACGGACAGCGCCGCGGGAAAAGCAGGTCAGGCAGACGGCGCAGCTGCGCAAAATCCGTGCGCACTTAATAGAAGCCGCAGCCGTGCTTGCCGTTCTGCTTGACACGGTACAGCGCCTTGTCAGCATCCTTGAAGATGCTCTCGCCGGGGTTTGCGCGATCCGTAAAGGCCACGCCCGCGCTCAGCGAGATGGCCGGCAGGTCGTCCGTCGGACAGTACAGCTGATTGTTGATCACCGTGATTTTCTCACGTATGGTATAACTCAATTCCTGATTCACATCCACCATGATAACGGCAAACTCGTCACCGCCGATGCGGCAGACATAGTCGATGCTGCGGAAGGTCGTTTTCAAGAGGTTTGCGACCTTTTTCAGGATCTCGTCACCCACCGCATGTCCGTAAGTGTCGTTGACATGTTTAAAAATGTCAACGTCACAGATAATCATTGCAAACGGCTTCTCGCCGTTCTTATAGATATTCAGGATCTTTTCAAACGAACCGCGGTTCAGTGCGCCGGTCAGCGCGTCGTGCTCGGCCTCGTGGCGGATGATCTTCTGCGTCTCCTGGTTTTCGCGGTAGACTTCGTTGTAGGTCAGTGCCAGGTCCTGCAATTCTGCCGCGCCCACCACCGGGAAGATCTCCCCGCGCCGGATGCTCTGACCGTAGTCCATCAGCGGTTTTACCACCAAATAGCGCGTTATCATGCAGATTTCCAGCATGAGCAGTACCAGCAGCGCCGCGCACAGCTCAATTTTACGGTACACGCCGGTGAAAACGGTCTCTGCTCCGTTCTGGCGGCTGCGTGTCAGCGCAATCAGGCTGTCCATGCTCTCGGTGATTTTTTCGTTCACATCATCGCGCATATTTTGATATTGGTCGTTGCAAACCAACTGCTGTGCCTTGCGCATCTTCTCGCTGTCTGTCATCGTTATGTCACTGTCATGCAGCGAGACAGACCGGATTTCCGTCGGCCAGCTCGACTCGTCCGCCAGCGTGGCCTGCGCCACAAGCCGCATGGCATACCGATCCGTATAGCTCAGATTTTGCGACGTTGTCATGGCGGATTTCAGCAGCGTGAAAGCATCGTTGTCGCCGTAATGCTCTGCAAAATACTCTAATGCGTTCTCGCGGCGGCGGGTCGTGTTCAGCTCCTCAAAGTAGTTGTCCATGTACTCCCGCTGACCGGTGGCGGTGTACATCCGCACCTGCTCTATCAGGTAGTCCGACCCGCTTTGCAGCTGCCGGGCCAGTGTCTCGCACTGGATGTAATCGTCCGTGGCGGTCTGCATTTGAGCCAACTCCCCCGTGCCCTGCACCGCGAACGCGACGAGCACCACTGCCAACACCAGCGTGGCGACAATATCAAAGATGCTCACCCGCTGTATCCTAATCTTTTTCAACACCCGGCCCGCTTTCCAACCAGAATTTTTATAATATTTCCGATTATTTTGTATAACATATATAGATATAGTATACAAAAAGTCAAATCTGATTGCAACTTTATTCGTTTGGCACAATCGACAAATTTGGGGCAGGATTTTTGGCAAGACCTCTTGCCACCGCCGTCGTCTGCGTTTTTCAAATCGAATTATAATATCACATTATTCACAAATAATGTATAAAGAATTTGGCATCCCCCACAATTGACGCAGCATCGTTATGTGCCTATACTTTATTTGTACGGTTTTATACTGATGCGGGAGGCGTGCGCTATGGCCCGGTTCTGTGATTCTAACCAAAAAAGAGGGGTTACCCTCGTTGAACTGATCGTTGTCCTGGTCATCCTGGCCGTATTGGCAGCGCTTTTGGTCCCGTCCCTGACCGGCTATATCGACAAAGCCGTTGAAAAGCGCATCATGCTCCAGGCTCGCTCCCTCATGACCGCCGCCCAGGCGACAATTGATGAGGCGTATGCGAAAGGCGAATTGCACATCGACAACAATGGCAGGTTTAAACAGCCCAATGAGGATACGGCCCATAAACTTGCCAAACAAATCATAGAGTTATCTGAACTTGACACGCAATGTCAGTGGCAGTTTTCGCTGGCAGACACAGACACTGATTTTCCTACCGGTAAAATTGCTATCCTGCAATTTTGCAACGGCGAGCATTACATTGTTTATCGCATCACACCCGGAAGGCCCGCTAAGAGAAATCCCGCCGGCTGGAGCCGTGTACAAAAAGCCGCCAGTCTGCCGGAATGGCTCCCCCGCGACGGCTTGCTTTTTCTTAAATCCTCTGACTATGATCCTGATACATATCATCCACAATCTGGCAAAGCCTGACTGATTGGTATTGTACCAACAAACCGCCATTAAGGAATTGGCGAGCCTATTTTGACAGTCCTCTCCCCTTCTGCTATAATTGGCTCTTGATTGTCCGCCTCCAAATTACGAGGGAGGTGAACGCTTGAGTTTTCAGGAAATAATTTTGCTGCTTACTTTTATCGGCAGCTGCATATATGCCACCGTTTCTCTTACAATAAAAGTTCTTGCATTTCTCCTACAAAACAAAAAGAGCC
>ERZ773210.3123-NODE-3123-length-12246-cov-15.048396_pt1 | contig 12246 bp, 10 predicted proteins | sample MGYA00580528_ERZ773210 | MGnify/ENA primary metagenome ERZ773210 (study PRJEB29015, sample SAMEA2737769) | human gut metagenome | biome: human gut; feature: human-associated habitat; material: faeces | place: China | collected 2012 ...
TGAATAAGGAATACCGGGACGGTGTGCTGTATGTGAAATTTCCGGATTCTGCAGTCATCTATTTAAGAAGCAGCAAGACAACGTCGGACGAACTGAAAATCTGTATCCATGTACGGCAGAAGCAATTGCAGTACGGGATTCCGATTTTGAAGGTAAAGGACTATACACTGGAAGAACTTTTTGAAAAACAACTGTGGATGTTGATCCCATTTTATATTTTTCGATATGAAAAAGAATTTCGAAAAATTGATGGAAATCAGAAACAGTTAAGCGGACTGAGACTGGAATACGAAAAAATTGCAGAAATGCTGGATCAGGAGTGCCAAAGCGGTCATATGAAGCCGATCACCTGTGGCGCACTGTGTGAATTGTCCAATAATGTGGTGAAAAAACTGGCGTCGAAGTATAGCAATGTAGAAAAGGAGGTTACGGAAGTTATGGGAGGAAAAGTGCTGAATTATCGGTCGAAAGAGATTTATCTGGAAGGTTGCGCATTTGGAAGAGAAGAAGGAAGAAAAGAAGGACAAAAGGAAAGTATTGTGCAATTAGTAACCAGAAAATATCAGCTTGGAGACAGTCCCGAAAAGATCGCCAAGGATCTCTTGATGAGTGAGGAAGAAGTAGAAGAAATTTTGGGAAAAGTTGTTTCCGAAAAGGTGGAATAATCTTATAGGATATTTTAACAGCCTCCCTGTCGCGGTATATGATCCGGCGAGGAGGCTGTTTGTTTTGTGGTAAAATTACAGAACCGACTCTGGAACGCTGACTATGTACAAAATTTCGGGGGGGGTGGTATAATCAAATTGACACCGATCACAACAGGGGGGAGTTGTAATCATGCGCAATATCAAAAGAATTACCGAAGTCATGAAAATATGGAATTGCAAGAGAGCACTTGGTCTGTTAAAGCAGATTTATCGGGAGAATTTATTCAGCGCAGTCCTTTCGTTGATCGTGATCATCTTACTGGCTGTTGTCGGAGTAATGCCGTCATTTCTGATCGGTAAGATTATCGACACGGCGGCAGTGGGCAGGATAGACAGTTTATTCATGCTGAATGTCGGGTTGATTTTAGCGCTGGGAGGAGTCAAAATTCTGGAAATCGTGCAGGAATACATCACCGCAGAATCGTCTATTTCGGTAGCAAACAGCCTGACCGACAGGATCATGGAGCGGCTGATGCATGCAGAAACTGCATGGCTGTCCGGACAGAAACGGGGCGAAATTCTGCAGGCAGTATCCGACGATGTGGAGACGGTCAAGCGGATCAGCGTGAGCACTCTGCCGCAGTTTCTTTACATGCTGCTTGTGGCAGTTACGAGCACGGTGACAATCGCACGGGTTTATTATCCGGTGCTTTTAGTGGCGGTGATTGTCTATCCGCTGTATCTTCTGCCGCTCGGGAAAAACAGCCGAATGCAGGAAAATGCGGAGCGCAGTCTGCGGGATGTAAAAGCGAAAAGCCGGGGCTTTATTATTGAAACGTTTGAGAATATCAAAGATATCAAAATCTACGGTGCAGAGCAGGCGAGCACGGAGGTTTTCGGCGGACTGCAGGAGCAGTGGAGTGAGGATATCAAGCAAAAATATGTAGCGGTAAATATGTTCAAAAGCGTTCCGCGCGTGCTGGCGGCGCTGGGACCTGCACTGGTGTATATTTTTGCGGGAATTGCGGTCATTCATGGAAATCTGAGCATCGGAAGCGTTGTGACGTTAGCCGCACTTTTGCCGAAGCTGAGCGAACCGATCCGGGCGTATTCCGGGTTCTATATCGATATCAATGTCGTGGAGAAAATCGGGGAAAAGTTCCAGCAGTTTTTATCCGCACCACGGGAAATACAGTACGATTTACCGGAACGGGAAATGGCGTTTGATATCGTGGAATTTGCCGATGTTTCTCTGAAAAATGAACGTGGAACGGTGCTCGATGGCATTTCTTTTCGGATTGAAAAAGGGGAAAAAATAGCGATCGTTGGAGAAACCGGCTGTGGGAAAACCACGCTGTTAAAGATGATCGTCGGATTGGTGCGCCCAAACGCTGGGAAGGTAAAGGTTGGCGAGGAAAATATCGCAGAAGTAAACTGCCGACAGCTGCGGGAGCATGTCCGGGTAATCCTGCAGGAAAATTATGTGTTTGACAGTAGCATTGTCAAAAATATGGGATATTTGAGCGACTGTAGTGAGGCTGAAATTGATGAGATGTGCAGGGCGCTTGGATTGGAGGAAGTGGTAAAAAGTAACGCAGGAGATCTGGGAGAAAATCTGAATACAGTTTCCGGCGGGGAACGCCAGCGGATCAATATCGGAAGAAGCCTGTTGTGCCCGTTCGATATGCTTTTGATGGATGAGCCGACATCGGAGCTTGACCCGAAGATGGAAGAAACCGTCATGGATTTTATTTTTGAAACGGCGAAGGAAAGGACGGTTATTTATACTGCGCATAAGCTGAAAACGCTCCTATATGCGGATAAAATTTTATACCTGAAAAAGGGAAAAATTGAAGATTTCGGAAAGACCGAAGAAGTGATACGGCGGAACCGTTATTTTGAAAAATATACGGAGAGTGCGGCATTTCAGGACTCGGAGCAGTTTGTAGAAGGAGGCGCAAGATGAGAGATTATCCGGGAAGTTCTAACGATTATTCAAAGGTTTATTCCGAAAAATGGATTCAGAACGTTATTCTCCAGAATAAAGGAAAGTTCGGGCTGTCGCTCTTTTCTTCCATATTCAGAAGTCTGGTATTATTGCTGCCGACGTTGCTTGTAAAACAGATCATCAACCGCTCGATTCCGCAGGGAAATATCCCGATACTGATTCTGTTAAGCTGCGTGAATGTTTCGATTTATTTTGTGACTACGACGCTGATTATTCTGGATTTGCATCTGGAAAAATATATCCTGGATGCGTTTGGAACGCTGCGGCGGGACATGTACCGATTTTTTCTGGAAAAACCGCTGCGGGAGTTTGCGGCAATCCGTTCCGGGGACACGATCAGCAAAATTGTAGATGAAACGGAAGGGCTGGCCAACTTTTTCTACTTCGGCTTTGGCAGTTTAATCTGGATTAACACGACGGTGTTTGCAGGGATGGCGATTATGGCGGCGCAGAATCTGCTGTTGGCAGCATTGACGATTGCGCTTATGATCCTGCGGATTGTGCTGATCCGGAAAATCAATAAAAAGCAGGAAGTGATCGGTCAGAAAATCAATGAAACCAACAGCCGGGTGAACCAGACGGTCAAGGAGCAGATGTCGAATATCCTCTTTATCAAGGCGACGGCGAGCGAGGAAAAAGAGTTGAACCGGGTACAGGAAGCGCTGTCGGAAAAATACAGGATTCAGCGAAATGCCTTTCACGGAAAAGTGCTCAATAAAGCGGTATTCGGCGGATTTGAGCTGCTGATCAATGTGCTGTTTTACCTGTACGGAGGACTGCTCATTGCAAACGGGGAAATGCTTCCTGGAACGCTGGTTGCTTTTGTGGCAGCTTACGACTGGATCGTGCCTGCGCTGGACGGATATATTGATTTGCATATCGATTTCCGGCGGAAAAAGAGCAGCATCGTGCGTGTGTTTGGAGTGTTTGCGGACGCGGTGACAGCTGGAGATAGCGTTGCAGATGTGTCAGGCGGCTGGAAGACGGCGCCAGGCGGAGTAGAGAACGCGACGCTGTCGGAGTTTGCTTCGTGCAAGCCGCAAGGCATGGTTCCTGCGGATGCCAGCATTGCGGTCGAACATCTCAGCTGCCGCTATGGAACAAAAATGGTTTTGAATGATGTTTCCTTGCAGATCAAATCCGGGGAATTTCTGGGGATCTGTGGAAAAAGCGGCAGCGGGAAAAGTACACTTGCAAACCTTATGGCAGGGCTGCTGGATGGATATGATGGGGAAGTTTTTGTAGGCGGAGAAAATATCCGCAAAGTTCCCCATGACTGGATGACGAAAAATCTGATTTATCTGGGACAAGACGGATATTTGATGAATCTGTCCATTCGGGATAACATTCTTTTTTACAGTCAAAGTCACACGGACGATGATCTGGAAAAAGTGCTTCGTCTTGTGAAGTTAGAGGAATGGATTAAGAAGCTGCCAGAGGGCTTGGATACAGTGGTCGGTGAACGGGCAAACGCGGTATCCGGCGGAGAACGTCAGCGTATTTTACTGGCACGGGCGCTGCTGCGGAATCCGAAGATTTTTATTTTTGATGAAAGCACTTCTGCGCTGGACGTCAATACGGAAAAAGAGATTATGGATAATATTCGGAAATTTTATCCGGATGCAACGCGAATTTTTATTACACACCGGGAAAACTGTCTGGAGTTGTTTGATCGGGTGGTGTTTATCGAAAATGGGGAGATTTTTCGATAAATAACCGATTATGATTGATTTTTTCAGCGCCGTGAAAAACAGTCTCCCCGCCGGATCATATACCGTGGCGGGGAGACTGTTAAAAATATCTTATAAGATTATTCCGCTTTCCCGGGAACAATTTTTCCCAGAATTTCTTCCACTTCTTCTACGCTCATCAAAAGATCCTTTGCAATCTTTTCCACACTGTCTCCGAGCTGATATTTTTTGGTCACTAACTGTATGATACTTTCTTTTCGTCCAAACGCACAACCCTCCAGATAAATCTCCTTCGACCGATAATTCAATACCTTTCCGCCCATAACTTCCGTAACCTCCTTTTCCACATTGTCATATTTCGATGCCAGTTTTTCCACCACATTGCTCGCCAATTCACACAATGCACCGCAGGTAATCGGCTTCATACGTCCGCTCTGACACTCCTGATCCAGCATTTTTGCAACTCTTTCATACTCCTGTCTCAGCCTGTATAACTGTTTCTGATTCCCGTCAATTTGCGGAAACTCCTTTTCATATAGAAAAATATAAAACGGAATCAGCATCCACAGCTGTTTTTCAAAAATTTCTTCCAGCGTATAGTTCTTTACTTTTAAAATCGGAATCCCGTACTGCAATTTTTTCTGTCTTACATGGATACAGATTTTCAGTTCATCCGGTGTTGTCTTGCTGCTTCTTAAATAGATCACTGCCGGATCCGGGAATTTCACATGTAGCACGCCGTCCCTGTATTCTTTTTCCATCAAGGCGACCTGTGCATCATATTCCCACATCCGAATTTCCATCGTTCCATCCGGCGTACTCTGGCATTCCAGATGATATCGTTTGGAAATTCCTTTTAAAGAAATTAGCGACAGGTTGGAATCCGTAATCATTTTCTCCTTTTTCCCTTCTGGATTCCTCAAAAAATTTTCATTCGAGTTCGTTATCACTACTTCCTGCCCTGTATAATTCGTGCCAAACAGCTCGTTAATCAACGGAATTACAAGCTCCGGACAATCCTGCAGCAGCGTGCGGAAAGCGTCATCATAAGGTGTATTGATCGTTTCCATCTTTCGCCTTTCTGATACCTTCATCTTATACCAGTCTGCCTGCTTTTTGCAAGGTCACCTGGTACTGCCATGTGTTTTCTGCATGCGCCAGTTCAATGGCACCAGTAGATGTTTGTGCAAACACAAAATCTGCTTGCAAAAGGTACGCGTGAACTGAAACTTTCCAATATTCAGTTTTCGTCTGATAGAAATCCCTGGTCGAACCGACCTTGAAAAAATAGAAAAGATTTCAGATCATATAACGGCATTGAAACATCTCCCTCTGCAAGATGTTCTGCTTTAATAGAATAGATTCAGTTTAAACGATATTTCGAGAAAAATCAAGACGTATAATGTAAAGAGCTACATATTTTTACCAGTTTTTACCGCCATGGCGCTAATTTTTACAACTAAGAAAAAAGAAGGTTTTTTTATGATAGAATGATAGGACATCGTAACGGGTTACAGAAAAGGGGAAAATCAAATGATAGAGGTATCGCACATCAGCAAGAACTTCAAAATCCAGAAAAGACGGAGTGGGGCAGGGGGATTTGTAAAGGACATTTTTTCCAGGGAGTACATGACAAAAGAGGCGGTAAAGGACGTCAGTTTTTCTATTGAAGATGGGGAGTGTATTGGATACATTGGACCGAACGGTGCGGGAAAATCGACAACGATCAAGATGCTGTCCGGGATTCTGGTTCCGTCTGCGGGGAAGGTCGTTGTAAATGGCATTGAGCCGTATAAAAACCGCAAGGCGAACGCGCTGCAGGTAGGTCTTGTTTTTGGTCAGCGGACGCAGCTGTGGTGGGATATTCCGGTGCGGGATACGCTCGAGCTGTATCGGAAGTTGTATAACATCCCGGAGCAGACTTATAAGAGAAATCTGGAAATTTTCAATGATATTCTGGAATTGGATAAGTTCGATAATGTCGCGGTGCGACAGCTGTCGCTTGGACAGAGGATGCGCGCGGATCTGGCGTGTGCGCTTGTATACAATCCTGCTGTCCTGTATCTGGACGAGCCTACAATTGGTCTGGATGTCGTTGTAAAAGAAAAAATCCGGGAGTTTATTAAAGAAGTAAACCGGGAGCACCAGACGACGATTATGCTGACAACGCATGATATGTCCGACGTGGAAAAGCTGTGCAAACGGGTGATCGTCATCGACCACGGACAAGTAATGTTCGACGGCGAGCTGGATCAGCTTAAGCATAAATATGGGGAAGAACGGATTGTGAATATTGAGTTTTCCAAACCGATTTCTGAGGTGGAAATTCCTGCAGAATTTGCGCCGTTCGTTGTGGAAAAAGAGCGTAACCGTCTGACGTTAAATGCGGATACAAGCAAAGTAAAACCGATCAACATTGTGGACTATTTCCGGCGTGAAGTGGAAATTGTCGATTTTGAAGTGCGGGAACCGGAAATCGAAGCCGTTATCCGGCGGATGTATCAAAATATGGAGGCATGAACATGAAATTTTATCTGAGACTGTCTCTGAATATTTTTAAACAGAACATGGCGTACCGGTTCGAATATATCACAAAGGTGGTCGCGCTGTTTCTGACTGTTTTTGCACAGTATTACATCTGGCGTGTGCTGCTGGTCTATCAGAATAATACCAGCGACGTCAACATTACGGAAATGACAACCTATATCATCGTCAGCACAGTGATCGGAATTGTTTTAAACAACCGGATTATCAGTGAAATCAACGACCAGATCTATACCGGAAAAATCGGGACGGAGCTGGTAAAACCGTACAGTTATTTTTCATTGATGCTGGCGCGGACGATTGGGGAAATGCTGTTCCAGCTAACTTTTTTTGCAGTGCCGCTGCTTATTGTGATGTATGCCATTTTTCATTTTTCCATTCCGGATTTGAAAAGCTTTTTATTGTTTTTCTGTTCCTTTGCGGCAGGAGGATTCCTGCGGATTCTGATCTGCTTTTTCCTTGGAATCCTGGGCTTTTGGTTCAGTCAGGTCTGGGCACTGGAACGGTTGTTAAATGACCTGATTAAGCTGTTTTCCGGTGCATGGATTCCGCTGTGGTTTTTTCCGGACTATTTAAAGAGAACGGCGGAAGTTTTGCCATTTCAGTATATTTATTTTGCGCCGATTTCGATCTATATCGGAAAATACGGAACGGCAGAGGTACTTGGAATTTTAGGAAAGCAGCTGTTCTGGATTGTTCTTTTCGGGACAGTTTGTTATTTGGTCTGGAAAAAGGCAATCTATAAAATCGTCATTCAGGGGGGCTGACATGAATCTGAAAATTATAGGACATTTTTATTATCTGCTGTTAAAGAGCAAGGCGGAATACCGACTGAACTTTTTTCTGGAAATCTTCGTTAATATGTTTACCTATATTATCAGTTACTGCGGGATCTGGATTATCCTGAGGCAGTTTGGCTCGATCAATGGATGGAATTATTATGAGGTCAGTTTTTTGTATACATTGAACCTGCTGACATATGGAATTGCGTGCCTGTTTTTCTATATTCCAATCCGGTCGATTGAAAAGATGGTTCAGTCGGGCGAATTTGATATCTTTTTTGTAAAACCGCTTGACCCGTTCTGGCATCTGATTATGCGGCAGAGCTATCTGGGATTTCTGAGCCATGTAGTGTTGGGCTTTATTATGCTGGTATTTTGCCTGGACAAGATGGCGATCGGAGTCAGCCTGCACCTGATTCTGGTACTGGCACTGATTGTCCTTGGAGGCAGTCTGATTCAGTCGGCGATCATTATTTTTTTCGGCTCGCTGAGCATCAAATATGTGCGGGCAAATAACCTGATGGACATTTTTATCTATCAGATCCGAGGATTTATTGAATATCCGGTTTCAATTTACCCGATTCCGATTCAGCTGTTCATCACGTTTATTGTGCCGTATGCGTTTGTGAACTATTATCCGTCTGTTTATTTGACGGGCAGAGTGAGCGGGATCACCGGCTTCCTGTTTGTGATTTCTCCTGCCGTAATCGGCGTGCTGCTGTTTTGGCTGGCGTACCGGTTTTTCCATAAAATGCTGGAAGAATACACCGGTGCAGGAGCTTGAGAAAGGAGGAAAAATGAATCAGATAACATTTGATGCAAAAAGAATTGCAGAAGGCTATTTGAACAGACCGTGGCTTCATAAAAAAGTGATGGAACAGTTTGTGAAGGATTGTAAAATTACTTCAAATTTTCAGAATGGACTGGATGTAGGGTGCGGAGCTGGTCTGTCAACAAAGGCACTTCGATTGATTTGCGATCGGGTTACGGGTACGGACATCTCAGAGCAGATGATTCAGGTGTGTCAGGAAGAATATAAGAATGACAAAGCATATACATTTTACAGGGCAAAAGCGGAAGAAACAAAAGAACCCGTTGAAAAATATGATATTGTCACTGCAGCCGGGATGGTAAACTGGGTTGACCGGGATTTGTTTTTACGGAATATGGGGTGTGTCCTGCGGGATCAGGGAATTTTGTTGATTTATGATTTCTGGATTACAGATAAAATGCAGGGAAACGATTCTTATACGAATTGGTATCAAAATGAATATTTGAAACGTTTTCCCAAACCGCCCAGAAATGAAACGATATGGAAACAGGAAGAACTGCCGGATGATTTTCAGATAAAAAATCAGATCACGTATGAATTAGCCTATGATTTTTCGATGGAGCAGTTTATTGATTTTATGATGATTCAGTCGAATGTAAATATAAAGTTAGAGAGCGGAGCAGTAAATGAGAAAAACGCAAGAGACTGGTTGAAAAAATCGTTAACTCCTGTTTTTGAAAATAGGGAGAAAACGTTGTATTTTAAGGGATATAACTGGTATATCTATAAGTTGGGCTAAGATTTTTTGGTAATAAAATCAGGCTGCAGGGATTGTAAAAATACTTCCCGGGAATAAAAATTTCCCACTCCTATTTACCCCCCCCCGAAATATGTTATAATGAATGAAAGCGCGTCAGCGCAGGCGCACAATCAAAGAGTGCAAATGGGTACGAAAGAAAAAACGAGAATTACGGGGGAGACATGTACAGAATAGGGATTTGCGATGACGATCTGGCGTTTGGAAGCGTGCTGGAACAGTATCTGCAGAATTTTGCAAAACGGCATCAGCTTGGACTGGATGTTTTTCTATTTAAAGGGGGAGAGGAATATCTGAAATTCCTTGCAGAAGAAGCGCCGGTTGATTTATTGTTTCTGGATATCAAGTTTGAAGACGGAATGGATGGAATTGCGGTTGGAAAAGAGCTGCGTGCAGATCTGAAAAACGAAATAACGCAGATTGTTTATATTTCCGGGCTGGAAAGCTATGCGATGCAGCTGTTCCAGAACAGACCGATGGATTTTCTGCTAAAACCGGTTAAGCAGGAGCGGGTTGACCGGATTATGGAGGAGTATATCCGGCTTTTCGGAGATCAAAAAAAGAAGTATTTTTCGTACCATGTAGGCAGAAACCGGTGTCAGATTCTGGAAGAAGAGATTCAATATTTCCAGTGCACGGGGCGTAAAATTCAGATCGTTACGAAAAAAGGAGCAGGGGACGCTTTTTATGGAAGTATGACCGAAGTGGAGAAGCTGGTGAGTGTGGATAAATTCTGGCATATTCACAAATCTTATCTGGTCAACCGGAATTATATTTCCTCTTTTCAGCCAATGGAGGTCTGTCTGACGGACGGGACGAAACTGCCGATCAGCCGAAACTGCAGGGAAGAAATCCGTCAGAAGGTGCTGGAGAAAATGATAGAGAGGAGAGCGTAAAGTAAGAAACAACGATGTGGGGGACATCGACGACAGGGGGAGGAAGCTATGCTTCAGAAATACATACAATATCTCCGGTTTATCGGATTGGGAAAGGGCGGATTTTTCTGCATATCCTGATTCATGTACTGGATGGTGTGCGGGAATTTGTAGTCAATATTTTCGCGGTGAGCTTTTATATTTCCTGTTTGCAGGAGGGGGACGGGAAGCGTTTTTTCGCAGGGCTTCTGTTTTTTTGTGGGATCAATCTGGCGCTTCGGGGCGTGAGCAGATGGTACCGGGAATGCTACAGCGAACGGGCGGATATTTTGCAGGAAGGGCGGATTGTACGCCGGATTGAGGAACGTGCGGCGGCGGTGCCGTATGCGTCTTATGAGAAAACGGCGTTTTTGAACCGGCTGGAATATCTTGCCAATAATGCGTCTGCGACCTATGAAAAAATCATGGGGAATATCGGAAATACGGTTCGGCTGGCGTCAGCGCTTATTGCGGTTTTGACTTATCTGGCAACGCTTGATCCGGTTCTGTTTGCCGTGGCAATTGCACCGTTTCTGCTGACGCTGGTGCTGCGCAGGCAGGGAGCAGTGCGGCATGATTATGAAGTGGAAAAAAGTGTCCATGACCGGAAAAAGGCTTACGTCTGGCGGAAATCGGAGAAGTGTCGGATGACAAAAAGCAGGAATCCAGGGCAGCAGGCGGCAGGACGTTTTCTGAAATTTCGATGGAGCATGTCGATTTTGGATACGGGGAGAAAAAGGTTCTGCAGGATATCTGTTTTCGGAGGGACAAAAACAGAAGATTGCGCTGGCGCGCGCCTGTTACTACAATACGGAATTTTTGATTGCAGATGAAGCGGCGGCTTCGCTCGATCCGTTCGCGGAGGATGCGTTTAATAAAACGCTGCTGCAGGGACATCCCGATCAGGGTGTGCTCGTGATTTCACACCGGCTTTCCGTAACGGCGCTGACAGACCGGATCTATGTCATGGAGCATGGACGGATTACAGAGTGCGGCAGCCATTAGGAGCTTTTGGCGCAAAAGGGACGCTACTGGCAGATGTGGGAGAAGCAGACGAAAGGGTATGCGTGAAAAACAGCAAGGAGGGTAAAATGGGGTACGACACAATCAATTTGAGAAACGATGCAGAATTTCGAACCCGTATTGCGAAAGGCGTTTACTGGGTACCGTTTCATTCTCTGGGAAAAAGCAGATACCAGAACGAAACGCTGGAAAAGATGAATCGGGAAACGCCATCGGTATTTGGTTCAGAAGTGCACTTAAACGTGTACGAAGCGATTCAACTTTTTCAGATGATACGCTGCTTTGAGGAGTGCAACGAACGAGTAGAGAAAGAGTTTGAGCAGATTCGATGGAGGCTGCATAAGTCAGGAAAATATGCGTATGAAACGAATCAGGGAGACTGTGCGGATGCGTGCGCATGGTTGAATTATATCGTGGGGGATTTGTACTCGGAAAAGGGATATCTGGAATGGATTCTTGCGGATGAAAGCAGTCATATTGTCAATTATTTTTATCTGGACGGGTTTTATTATCTGGTAGATATGGACGCTTTGACGCAGAAAAACGCGGTTAGCAGTCCGACAGAAACAGGGAAAAAGGCGGATTACTTAGAGGCACGGTTGAGCGGCGGAGCGTGTATACAGGCAAAGAGCCTGGAAGATTTTATTGCGTATCAGAGAGAAGCGGTCTTTTGTGGGGAAGCGGTCAATTACCTGAGAAAAGAAGCTGCTGATGAAGTGCCGCCAAACTGTATTTTTCATGAAAAGAAAATACTGATTTATCTGGAGCTGGGGAGCAGTCGGGTATTGACAATGACGGATTTTCATTATGAAAGCCGCAAATGGAAAAAGAGTATGAAACTGCCAGCAGGATATGTGCTCGAATAGAGACGAAAGGGGGACTGTACAAATGAAACAAGGGGAAACTGGCATGTCGTTTCGGCATGCGCCGGGGAAGCTTCTAATAATTGGAAGATTCCTTGAAAAAATCGTATCTGCATTGCTGCCGTTTTTAACAATGCTGGTCAGCGCGCGGTTTATCGACCTGGTGTTAAACCAGCGGATGGAAG
>ERZ773210.3124-NODE-3124-length-12245-cov-3.863823_pt1 | contig 12245 bp, 13 predicted proteins | sample MGYA00580528_ERZ773210 | MGnify/ENA primary metagenome ERZ773210 (study PRJEB29015, sample SAMEA2737769) | human gut metagenome | biome: human gut; feature: human-associated habitat; material: faeces | place: China | collected 2012 ...
TACCCTTTACGCTTCCTGCCAGGTTGATGGCTCCTCCGTAGAGCAGGAACTTCTCTGTCAGAGTCGTTTTACCTGCATCCGGGTGGGAAATGATTGCAAATGTACGTCTTTTTTCTATCTCTTTTCTTAAATCAGCCAAAACTATTTTATCCTCCAAAAATCCTTATAAAATCGGGATTGCCTCTCCCGCACACTCCGGCTTAATGTCAAAATAAGCAAGAATGGTTGCCGCAATATCCGAAAAGCAGCCTCTTGTTCCGTAATTAACACCCGCTCTGATCGGTTTTCCATACATCACAAGCGGTGTATATTCTCTCGAATGATCGGTCGACGGTGTGCTTGGATCACAGCCGTGATCTGCCGTGATCATTAAGATATCCTCATCTCTCATTGCAGCTATTAGCTCCGGCAGACGCTCATCAAAATAAGTCAGTGCCTTTGCGTAGCCTTCCACATCATTGCGGTGCCCGTAGAGCATATCATAATCTACAAGATTTGTAAAACAAAGTCCCTCAAAATCCTGTTTCATATACGCAATCGTCTTGTTGATTCCATCCTCATTTCCAGTCGTGCGCACATACTCTTTGATTCCTTTTTCTGCAAAAATATCAATGATCTTGCCCACGGAACGCACATCATATCCATGTCCGCACAGCTGGTCTAACATCGTCACCTTCGGCGGCTGCAGAGAAAAATCATGGCGTCTTACCGTTCTTGTAAAACTGCCCGGCGTGCCGACAAACGGTCTTGCGATCACACGTCCCACACCGTTTTCTCCGGTCAGTATCTCCCTTGCGATCTTACAGTATTCGTAAAGTGTCTCAACCGGAACAACATCCTCGTGCGCTGCCACCTGAAATACTGAATCTGCAGATGTATATACGATCAGTTTTCCCGTTTTCATGTGTTCTTCGCCGTAATCGCGGATGACATCTGTCCCGGAATACGGTTTATTGCAGAGCACTCCTCTTCCGGTTCTCTTCGTAAACTCGTCTAAAATTTCCTGTGGAAATCCATCCGGGTAAGTCGGCAGCGGACTGTTTGAGATGATGCCCGCAATCTCCCAGTGCCCGATCGTCGTATCTTTTCCTTTCGATACCTCCGTCATTCTCGCGAAAGATCCGGCCGGATTCTTTTCTTTTTCTCCGATCTCCACTCCGTCTATATTAAAAAATCCAAGTTTTCTCATGTTCGGCATCGAAAAATACGGACTGGATGCTACCGCTCTTATGGTATTGCTTCCAGCATCGCCATAATCTGCCGCATCCGGCATTTCCCCGATCCCAACGCTGTCAAGTACGATCAAAAATACTCTCTTCATATTAAAAGTCTCCATTCCCGCATGTAAAAATCCATTTCGCACAATGTACTCTCTTTCTACCGTACTAGGATAAACCGTAACCATGAAAAAATCAAGTAAAATGCAAAGAAACAGACGCCCTACTCGGCGTCTGTTACCACGATCGGTGTGATCACGATCTTGTCTGCGGAAATATTGGTTTTCCGTTTTACGATATCCTCCACCTGTGCTCTTTTTGCATCGGTCACTTCTCCCATATTCAGTACGACATCACAGTTATCGTCAGTGATACTGACCACAACATCCGAAAATCCTTTTGCCTCTAAGAGCATTTCCGCCGCAGCTTCACGCTCTGCGATATCTGTCATTGCCACCATCTTGTTCACGGCATCCTGCTTTAAGTTATCTGCAACGGACGTATTGTTTACGATTTCCAATAACGCTTCTTTATTTTTAGACCGGATCTGTTCGCGGTTTAATTTCATTCTTGCTGCATAGTCAAGATTTGCAGTGCCGGTACTTGTAAGAACCGCCTCACCGGGATTTTCGATTTCCTCAGCATCTGCAGATGTCATGTCTGCCACATTTGCTGCAGTATCCGTACTGTTTTCTGCGCTCACATCTGCTGCAACATTCTGACCGTCTGTCACATTTTCCGCAACATCCTGACCGTCCGTCATAGCTGCATCTGCGGCATCGTATGTATCTTCGCCGGTTCCTGCATCCGCGGTCTCCGTTCCATCCACAAGTGCAAGTTCCTCCCCGGTTCCCTCATCCGTAAAAATATCTTCCGCAGCCAGCGGATCTTCATCGGAGATCTCATACTCCTCCTTCAGTGCATCTGTACCTGCATTTGCCGCCGTCTCCGCTGCCGTACCGTCATCAATGTGATTGTTCATGTAACTGAAATATCCCGCCACCGCAATCATCAACGCGAGTGCTGTAATAATCAGCTGGTTTTTCTGAAATATCTTTTTCACGTTCCATCCTCCTTCGAACTCATCTTTACTACCTTAATTCTATGTGCTTCCACCTGAAATAATGCCTTTACGGCATCTGAAATATCAGAAACGATCCGTGGGCTGTCTCCCCCCTCTGCCACCACAAGCACCCCCTCGATCTCCGGAAGTATTTCTTTGCTGACATACGGCGCTTTTTCGCCGCCGCTCTCCTCATATACCGTCTCTTCCCCACTTTCCTTTTCCGTCGTCATCTCCATACTCCCGCTGTCCGTATTTGTGACGGTGGACGTATGCTCTGTCTTATCCTTTTCTATGATATCTTCCCCCTGATCTGCCACCGTGACCATGACAGAAACTTTCCCCACTCCTTCCATCTGTCCTAACACCTGTTCTAATTTATGCTCTAAATATTCCGCATAGTCCTCTTTTTCGTATTTCTGTTCCGTTTTCTCCTGTGCGGTGTCCTCTTTTTTATTTTCCGCCAGATGTATGCCTGTTCCACCGGAAGGCATTGCCACCACAAGAAGAAGCACCCCCACAAGGGCTGCTGCAATCCAGTCCGTTTTTTTTAACTGGAGCCACCTTTTCTGCTGCAAAAATTCTCTGATTTTCTCCGTCATCCTTCACCACCATACGAAATCTGTATCCGATCTTCCTTAACCCCATAATATTGCACAAGTTTCTGCTTCAGTTCGTCAAGCACAATCTGGCTGCCCTGCGCTTTTCCCTGTTCCACAAAGATTCCTTCTGTGTCCCTGGCTTCTTTTTCTGCTACCGTGAGTATAATTTTTCTCACTTCATAATTTTCTGTCAGTTCCACCGATGATTGCTTTACCATAAATCCAAACTGTTCTAAATATCCTTCTGCAGTTCCCTTTACATCCAGCGCTGCCGCATTTTCATATTCTCTGCGGTAATAATCATTCCGTAAATACTCCATACGGCTGATGTCTCTTGAAGCCTCACTTAAATTTTCCGTAAACGTTTCAGACCTGATCTTATCAAGCAAAGCATCATTATCCCCCCAAAAAGAAAAAAAAGGCTGCATGACACCAATGATGAGCACAAGTTCCGTAAAAAAATAAATATATTTTTTTAATCTTCCATTCGGGATCAGCTGTCTTGCAACCACAAGCAACAGAAAAAGGGCAAAAATTTTTTGAATATACACGATCAATACGTTCATCCGTTTCTCACTTTCTTAATAGCCAAACCCGGAGGAAGCAACCGTAAGCGCGATCGTCAGAAAAATCAGCATCACACAATATCCCATCAATTTCAGGTACAGCATCCCCCCCTGTGCCATTCCCTTTAAACATCCGGCGATTCTCTTATCTGCAACAGGTTCCACCACAGCAGCTGCAATTTTATAAAAAAGTACCATACAGCCTGCCTGTACCATCGGCACTGCCACTAAAATAATCAGTACGATCAACCCGGCTGCCCCAACACAGTTCCGGATCATAATTCCAGAACCAAGCAAAAGTTCACTGACACCATTCACTGTATTACCAATTCCGGGTATCATTGCCATTGCCCGTCCTGCTGTCCCATAAAGCAGCCTGTCCTTTGCCGGTGCAACGATCCCCTGCACAACATTCAGCCCAAGTACAATGATTCCGGCAGATCTGATTGCCCACCCGATCAGTCCTCCAATCAATTCCATCATGTTTGCAAACTTTTCTTCCTCAAAGAAATAATTGATCAGCACAGTCAGTATATAAATATGGATCATTGGCACTAAAATGGTTAAAAACAGCCACTCGATCAGATATATGATCAGAAAAGCCGTCTGATAGAAGCCCGATGCAATGCTTTCTCCCGCCGAAAAAAGCATTGCAATACTAAATGTCGGTATAAAAATCTGAAAAAAATCCACACTCTTTTCCAATACACCGCACACAATCTCACGAAACGTCAGAAATGACTGCAGCATCAAGACTGCTAATACACAGAATACAAGGATAAAACAAAGATCTGATACATAAGATGACGCAAACGCACCGGCAAAATTTTTAAGTACAGAAAAACACACGGCAAGCAGCACCACCTCCACTAATATTTTGCGGTTTTCACAGACTGACTCACATAATTGCCCCATTAGCCATGGTCCGATCTGCTGATACAGCGCCCCTGGCTTCTCCTGATACAGTAATTCTTTCACCAGTTCTGAAAATGTAATCCCACTATCCTCTGCATCCTGTCTCATAAAATGATCCAGCTTCGAAAAATCCAGTTCTTCTGTCATGTTCCCTAAATAATCCTGAGTATTTTTTTCAGATGCGAAAACCGGAACCGTCTCAATCACACAGAGTAACAGAATACATATCACACACACTCCCCATTTTTTCATAAAAAGCTCCCGACTGTCTCTAAAAAAACCGTCAAAACCGGAATACTAAGCACCAGAATCGACAGCTTAGCAAACAGTTCGATCTGATTTCCGACTGCCGCATATCCAGCATCTTTACAGATATTCATCGCAAACTCCGCCACATAGGTGATCCCAACCATTTTTAATATCAGTGTGATATACGTCTGATCCACTGCAACAAACGTCTGCATTTTTTTTGCAAAATTGATGACAGTCTCCACCTTTCCAAGAATATAAATAAAAATGCAGATGCAGACTGCCATACTGATAAACATGCTGTATTCACTTTTTTCTTTCTGCAGTAAAAGTGCCAGAAGTACTCCTGCGATACCAAGAACCGCTATTCTTAAAATATCCATTTCATGCCTCATTCCCATTCTGTAACATCTTATAATGCAAACAGTGACTGCATTGTTTCAAACAATTCATAAATATAAGGAACAATCCAAAAGAGGACAATCAGCAATCCCGCAAGGCTTGTCAGAAATGCATGTTCCTCTCTTCCGCTATGTTTTAGCACCTGACTGATGACCGTGACTAAAATCCCGACCGCCGCAATTTTAAATATCAAATTAACACTCATCCGTAATCCAGTCCCCTCTCTTGCTTGCCGTATACACACTTTATTTTTGCGTTATATAAAAAGTATCACTAACATCATTCCTCCTATTACACTGACCGCCCCGGCCACTCTCTGCTTTTCTCTCTGCTCTTTCCGCTCTTGTTCGATCACAAAATCAAGCCTCTCTAAATAAATAGAAAGCATTCTTTCATTCTCTTTTATATTTCTTCCAAAAAAAGCATTTCCGGCATTCGCAATAATCTCAAGTTCAGACGCACAGATTCCCAATTCTTTTCGATTTTTCCAAAATATATCCCACCAGATTTCACCTCCGCTTTCTCCCTTTTTTGCAGCAAGACGATCAGCAATCTGTCCGCATACTTTTTGCAACACCACATCGTTCGTCAGCGTCGGTTGATTCAAAATATGCTCCATCGGAAGTAATGCAAGTGCTGCCTCTCCCGAAATATTTATGAGAAGCTGACGGATTTCATACAATCTAAGCAGATGCTGCCTGATTTCAGCGATCATGTTTACTGCAAGTCCAACCCCGGAACCTGCAACCAGAATACCACCTATCAGCTTTAGCATAACTGTTCTCTTTTTCCGTTAAAAACCTGAAAATCCCGCTCGCCGGACCGGTTATGCCGGATCAGAATAAATCGTTCAAAAATTCCACGCTTCATCCACTTTTTCAGATATGGTTTCTCCCATAATTCTTCCACCGTATCCGCATGTACTGTTCCAAGAATCCGTACCCCGGAACAGGCTGCCTGTTCGACTGCCTGAAAATCTTTTTTCCCTCCAAGTTCATCCACCGCTATGATCTGCGGGGACATGGAGCGCAGCATGAGCATCATTCCCTCTGATTTCCCACATCCAGATAAAACATCCGTTCGTATTCCCATATCATTTTGTGGAATTCCAAGATGACAGGCTGCAATCTCAGACCTCTCATCCACCACACAGATTTTCATACCTTCCCAGCCTTCTTTCCCATTTGAGAGACTGCGGATACAATCCCGCAGACAGGTTGTTTTGCCTGCACCCGGTTTTGACACCAGCAGTGTATTATAAATACTTTCTCCGTCCTTCAGAAAAGGCAGAATTTTTTCTGCACATCCTTTTTTTTCATGTGCCACACGGATATTCATAAAACTAATATATTTGATCCCTGTAATACCTTCCCTGTCTTTTGCAATCTCCCCTGCAATTCCAACCCGGTGACCACCCTCAATTGTAATATATCCCTGCCTTAATTCCTCCTGGTATGCATACAGGGAATACTCGCTGATATAGCTTAACATCTCTGCAATATCTGCGCCCGTTATTCTGTAACATGCTCTTGCATTCTGTACGCTTTCTCTGACACAGGCACACATTTCACCGTCCATATCCGTCAGATAACGTGTTTTCCCGGAATACGCAAGCTCGATTGGCTGTCCTGCCCGGATCCGGATTTCCTCAAGATCATTCAGCCACAGATTATTTTTTATTTTTTTTCTGATATGTACCGGAAACAAAACTTTTAGGTTTTCCATATGCCTCCTCCCTTTTCTTTTAATTCATTCTATGAGACAGGCTTATTTTTATGCATAAAAATACCGGCCTGCCAAACGTAAGACTTTTCTTAACGTTTCGCCGCCGGTATTTTCTTTTATTTTTTATCTGTAATCCATTACAAGGAACATCGGTTTGATTGCTACGATCTCATCGTATTCCTCCTGTTCCACTACCACGCTGGAATTTAATGCTTTTAAATCTTCTTTCAACACCTTAAGTGCTTCCGGGATCGTCTCTGCGCGTCCCTCCTTTAAAATATCCTGCATCCGTTTTAATACGACCGGATGTGCATAACATGCCGGAACCGGAAAATCAGGATATGTTTTGATATAACGCTCCATTTCATCCACCGCACTTAACAACTGTTTCTCGACATAGCTCCGGTTATTATGTGAGGTTGGAAGCACATTGGCACCGGAAAACAGGAAGATCGCAGCAAGACCAAACAGAAGAAAATAAATGCCAAATCCTGCATGCGTCAGCAACGCATATACACCATATCCAAAAGCGCCGATCCCCATCAGTGTAATTGCAAGTGCAACCCATTTGTATGCCGGATTACTCCGGTCATAAACTCTTTTTTTCTTCGCTGACTGGCTCAGGTTCAAATACAGGTCTGTATCTTTATGAAGATATTTGATCGCATTGTCGAGGCTTTTGATATTTTTCTTTGCAGTATCCGAAATATTTCCGATACGCTGCTTTTCTTCCATCCGCTTTGCCTTCTCCGCGAGTTTTTGCTCCGCAACCTCACTGTGCAACGGTATCTGCGGAAAGTTGACCTCCACATAAGCAAGCAGGCGGTCCACATCCTCCTCATGTTTAAAATTGCACTGCTTTTCTTTGCCATCATCATATTCAACCACGAGATAAGGCAGCGTGCCAAATGCACCTTTACCGGTAAATCCACCTTTGCTCATCGCAATTCTTTTGAAAATACGCTTCACCGACTTCATCGGAACATAGTATCTTCTTTCTATGTAGAAACTGTTCAGATAAATGGCTTTCTTACCAACACCACATGGTCCAAATTTTCTGCATGTCTTTTTGTCTTCCGTCAATTCCATGTCGGGCAGTGACAGGTTGCCCAGTCTCTGTGGTTTCAACATCTTCCTCAGCTCCATTCCTGTATTACTTTTTATACCTGTTAAGCATCGCTGTCATGTATTACATTTTTGCCGGTTTCTTTGTTGCGTGGATAAAAATTCCCAAGAATACAACAGCCAGAATGATTCCCACCGGATATGCAACTGCTGTAGAGAATCCAAGGCACTCATCTGCACAGAAGAAATATGTCATGGATACAGCGCTCATAAATGTTGCCGGTACAGCTGTGATCCAGTAATTCTTCTTCTCACGGAACAGATACATACTTGCCGTCCATAATACGATCATGGCAAGTGTCTGGTTTGTCCAGCTGAAATATCTCCATACAACCGCATAATCCAGATGTCCTACAAAAGCACCTACTGCAAGAAGCGGTACACAAAGCAACAGACGTTTCTGGATCTTATCCTGATCGATCTTAAACCAGTCTGCCAGTACCAGACGTGCACTTCTGAATGCAGTATCACCGGATGTGATCGGGCATACAATAACACCGATCATGGCAAGTGCTACACCAACGCTTCCCATTGTCTTGATACATACATCATAAATTGCTGCGGACTGTCCACCGGAAAGGACCTCAGCAAGTCCAGTGCTTAGGCCACCTGTAATCTGATAAATGGAGCATCCTGCTGCCGCCCAGATCAGAGCGATAACGCCCTCAGCAACCATTGCACCGTAAAATACGAAATGTCCCTGTTTCTCAGACTTCATACAACGTGCCATAAGCGGTGACTGTGTGGAATGGAATCCTGAGATTGCTCCACATGCTACTGTGATAAACATGAAACTCCAGATCGGTTTGCCATCCGGATGCATGTTACCGAAATGACTCCAGATCTCCGGAATCGTATATTCGGAATGTGTAAAAATACCAATGATAACACCCACCGCCATTATGATCAGGCAGATACCAAACAGCGGGTAAATACGTCCGATAATCTTATCAATCGAAATAAATGTTGCAATAAAATAATAAAGAAGAATGATCCACAGCCAGAACTCTGCGCTTGTGACAATTCCTGTCACACCACTGTTCTTAAACAGTGTAACGATAAGTCCTGCAGGTCCTACTGCGAAAACGGTACCTACCATAACAAGCAGTACAACACTGAATACACGCATGACATTCTTCATCACATTTCCAAGGTAGATACCACATACCTCTGAAATGGAAGCACCATCGTTACGTTCGGACAGCATACCAGAAAAGTAATCATGTACACCTCCTGCAAAGATGGTACCAAACGTGATCCATAAAAATACAACCGGTCCCCAGAGAGCACCCTGCATAGCACCGAAGATCGGTCCTAATCCGGCAATGTTTAACAACTGCACCAAAAAGAGCTTCCATTCCGGCATGACAACATAGTCAACCCCATCGTTGATCCTTACTGCCGGTGTCTCTCTGTCATCCGGTGCGAATGTGTTCTCCACTACCTTACCATAAACAAAGTACCCACCAATTAATAACGCCAGGCAAATAAAAAAACTAATCATAATAACACCTCCCATATGTATAAATGCTAGTTTCTTATTGCTTACCCTTATTATAGTACTTATCACTTAAAATTCAATACGTTTTTTCATTTTTTTGTCTATTTTATACAATATCAACAATGTATTTTCGAAAAAAAAGAACCATAAGCCAAATCCGGCTTACGGTTCTTTTTTTCAATCTTAGTATCTTGTAGATGTATTAATCTGCAGACATTCAGAAACCTTCGTTTTTTCATTATAGCAATACACATATATGTATCCATAATTGTTTGACACTGTGATCTTCTTAGAGAAACTGGATTTATTTACTCTATAGTTATTATAACTTCCTGTTCCGGATGTCACATGAACGCTTGAGATCTTCCAGCCACTTTTCAGTTTGATGTCCAATTTTTGTTTTTTAAATGCCTTGTTCGTTCTAAGTACATCATTTTTATTAAATTTTGAAAGCAGGTTTGTTTTTCCGATTTTAAATGTCTTGCATGGATTGGTGTATTTTTTGACTGTAAATGTTGTTTTTAACTTTACACCTTTTACCGTACATGTGATCGTACTCTTTGCTTCTTTTTTGCCATACTCAACACGGATATAACCATCTCTTGCAGCAACCCTAATATTTTTGTTGCTGCTCTTTAATTTTTTGATCTCTTTTGCTTTGTTGCAGCCCATAATGCTGATTGTACTTGTGAAAGTATTTACATCTTTCCCTGGCTTATAGGTCACAACAGTCGCTGAATAAGGATTCACATAAACCCTTCCGCTTGCCGCCTGTACTTCAACGTTTCCCTGTGGTGCCACTGCACCGGCTGTCAGAGTCATCACAACCGCAAGTGCAAACGCAATTACCTTTTTGCTTAACTTTTTCATATTAATCCTCCTTGTTTTGCTCCTTGTTTTGCTTTTCAAAAACAGTATACCATATTTTCTTCTGACAGAAAATAAGACTTTTTTCCTACATACGCTCCGGTGCAGAGAATCCAAGCAGATTAATACTTGTCTCAAGCACAGACTTTGTCAGTTCTAACAGGCGGATATAGGATTTCTGAACCGTTTCATCCTCCTCGGACATGATCTTTGTCTCATGATAGAAACTGTTAAATGCATTGGCAAGATCATAGATATAGGAACAGATCTTGTGTGGTGCTGTATCCGCAAATGCTCCATCGATCACTGCATTAAATTTAGAAATCTCTAACATCAGGTTCTTCTCGCTCTCAGAATGTACAGACGTAATCACTGCACCTTCTGCACTCTTTCCTAAGTCATGATACTTGTGCAGAATGGATTTGATACGAACGATCGTATAAAGGATATACGGTCCTGTATTTCCCTCAAAAGATGTAAAGCGGTCCACATCAAAGATATAATCCTTGGATGCCTGGTTGGACAGATCTCCGTATTTTAAAGCTGCAAGACCTACGATCTTTGCTGTCTCTTTTGCTTCTTCCTCAGATACAGTGCGGTTCTCCATAATTCTCTGGTAAACAGCCTCATCAATATCTGCGATCAGCTTCTCAAACTGCTGTGCATCAAAATCATCAAAGAAATCCTGATAATATCTGCCCACATCCTTAATCTTCATATAGCTGTAAAAATAACCTTCTGTCGGCATATAAGCAATATGCTTCTTCGTCTCGGCACTGATCTTCACACCATCCAGTCTCATCTCCCCTTCATCCGGGACAATCAGACCGGCTGCCATCTTCATCCATGTGGACTTGCCGCTGCCATTCGGCCCAAGCAATCCATAAATATGCGCATCCTCTATAGCAACGGACATTCCATTCACCGCAAACTTACCGCCATACCGTTTCACAACATTCACACAATCAAGCATCATAACTCCTCCTTTGCATGCCGCTCTCTCAGCAGCTGTATCATCTCATCCAAATCGATACCGATTGCCTGCATTCCCTGAAGAAATGTATCCAGACAATTCTCTGCCATCTCTGACTGTAACGTCTTAATCATTCCTGAATCCTCCGTAATAAATGTGCCCATGCCGCGCTTCGTATAACAAAGCCCTCTGCTCTCCATCTCTTTATAAACTCTGCTGGCTGTATTCGGATTAATCTGATACTGCACAGCCATCTCTCTGACAGAGGGAAGCTTCTCACCTAAAGCCAATTCTCCCTGAATCAGCCGCCTGCTGATATCCTCTATCACCTGCATTCTCATATCTCAATCAAATTTCTCCTTTCTCTGTCTGTATCATTAATCTTTTAAATGTACATCGCTGTACTATCATTACAGTACACTAGTATCATATGTTTGTCAACTCTTTTTATAAAATTATTGTAACCTTTTCTTTTAATGCGAAAACTCTTAATGTGAAAAGATCCCTGACTGAATCGAATTCAATCAGAGATCTTCCTGTCTGTCCATTATTTAAATGTTTCAATATTTAATCCTGCTCTGAGAGCGATCATCTCCTCTAATCGATGCTCTCCCTCTTTTTTCCACATAGCCATAAAATAAAGTTTTGCCTCCGGTCTATGGGTGGCCAATGTATGTATTTTCGGATTTTTATACTTTCTGACCATAGATGATGGAATAACGACACATCCTTCCCCACTTTCCATGATAAAACTCATATCCAGTGTACTTTCACAGAAGCGAATGGATGGTGCACATCCGATTGCCCCCAGCATTCGGACAACCTGGGACATGCCTCGAAACTCTTTATCAATGATGTATAAAGGTTTCTCAGATAATATCTGCTTTATGCCTTCAATACCTATGGCCTCTACCGGCTCACCACGATAGACAACAACCATTTCATCTTCATAAAGGACTCTGTATTTCAGTGATTCATTCACATCTTCTTTCGTCCCCATAAATACACCCATATTCAATGTTTCTTCACTGATATCACGG
>ERZ773210.3127-NODE-3127-length-12226-cov-13.528223_pt1 | contig 12226 bp, 10 predicted proteins | sample MGYA00580528_ERZ773210 | MGnify/ENA primary metagenome ERZ773210 (study PRJEB29015, sample SAMEA2737769) | human gut metagenome | biome: human gut; feature: human-associated habitat; material: faeces | place: China | collected 2012 ...
AGATTCCTTTTTGTTACGCTTGATTTTACCTTGCTTAATCTGCTCTTCTTTTTCGACTCGTATGCGTTCGAGAAGAACGGAAGCAGGCTCATCATTCGGGTCTTGCGGTACAAGTTTGCCTCTGATTGCAAGGTCGAGGATCTTTGATTTTGCATTTGCAATATTACTTTGGAGTTTTCCTTTGAGCAAATCAATATCATTTATATTTGATAATATTATTTTTATACGCTTAAGGATTTTTTCTTGTTCTGCCATTGGCGGAATGGGTATGAGATACTGTTTAAGGACACTAAAAGGAGGAATATTCTTCAGTGCCATTCCATATCCTTGCTCATTTGCTAATGACTTTAATTTGTTATCAAAATACATTAAGTAAAAATCTTTTATAGAATTATCATACAAATGAATTTTCATTAAAGCCTGATTTATTATGCCTTTACGCATATCTGAAGGCATAACAAAAGTTTCGCCGATTGTTCCTGCACAACTAACAATTATGTCGCCCGGAAAGATTTCAAATCCTTTCAATTCCTGATATTTTTCTTGTGAAATAAAATAATGACCAAGGTGAGCATTTTTATTTATCGCATTTTTTTGTTCGTATACCTTAATTGCGTTATCGCTTTCTGGAACAAACATAGCCTTTGTTATACTACTGCCAAACGGTCCTTTTTTATATAAGGCTAAGTCGTTAAGTCTTGCCCACGTCCACCCTTCTGGCACATCAAAAGGTATTTCATCTTCGATACATTTTACTGTGCCATCGGAGAATTTCTCATAATGTAAATTATCAACACCTTTGAAGATAACTGTATCATTTTTAATATCTTTAGGTTTCAACTTTCCGTCCTTGACCATTTGCTGCTTTTCAGCATGGATACGCTCAAGGAGAACAGACGCCGGCTCATCATTCGGGTCTTGCGGCACAAGTTTACCACGGATAGCCAAATCCAAGATTTTTTGTCTTAATGCTTTGGTATACATTACTCGTCCACCTCTCCTATAAGTTTTTCGAGTTCAGCAACTGCTTTTGCAATATTTGCTGATTCCTCTTTTATTTGTGAAATCATTTCGGCTAATGTGCGGTCATCATCTTCTTCACTGACAATCCATTTAAAGTCTAATTTCAACTGGTCACGAGAATAGACCTCATCTTTTGTGAATTTTCTCCATCTTCCGTTTAGGTTTTCTTCAGAATATGTAGGCACACGGTCTTGCATATGACCGGAACAATAGCAAGAGACAAAGTCGTCAAGATGTTCCCTTGTAAGAGGCTTTTGAACTAAAGTGTGCTTAATTCCAATACGATAGTCATAAACCCAAATATCTTCGGTTGATTTGCCTTTTTCAAAGAACAAAACATTTGTTTTTACACCATTAGCATAGAAAATTCCTGTAGGAAGTCTCAATATTGTGTGAAGATTAAAATCTTTAAGTAATTTTTCTCTAACTTTTGCAGTTGCATTTCCGTCGGTAAGAACATTATCCGGTAATACGACTGCCACACGACCGCCGGTTTTAACAATGGACATAATATGCTGTAAAAAATTAACCTGATTGTCCGATGTTTTTATGAAATCACTACGAACAGCAGAGACTTCACCGCTTCCTTGTGGTCTTGTACCAAAAGGCGGATTTGCAAGAATAACATCATACATTTTATCCGATGTATCGAGCAACGAATCTTGGCACACAATAGGACTGGTATGAGTACCTATATCGTGTAAATATAAGTTCATAGACGCAAGCGTTACAACAAGCGGAGTATTATCAGCTCCAAATAATGCATTGTTTTTTAAATTTGTTAATTGATTGGAATTTTTAGCCTGCTTCTTCATATGTTCATAAGCTGCAAGTAAAAATCCGGCTGTACCGCAAGCAGGGTCTGCAACAGTTTCTGTAATTTGCGGGTCTGTTACATCAACCATTGCTTGAATAAGAGCACGTGGAGTGAAATACTGACCGGCACCACTTTTCTTATCTTGTCCATTCTTTTCAAGAATAGATTCATAGATGGCACCTTTTAAATCGCCTTCCATCATATACCAGTTTTCACTCTTTACCATTTCAATGATTTTTGCAAGTTTTACAGGGCTATCAATTTTGTTTGCAGCCTTTGTAAAGATAGTGCCTATTAATCCTTCTTCTTTTGCCAGTTCCCTTAAAATTTCTTCGTATTTTTCAATTAAATCTGTTCCGTTTAGATTAACAAGGTCTTTCCACTTGTATCCATCCGGAATGGTGCTTTCAAGCCCCATTTCCTCTTTTTCTTCATCCATTTTAAGAAAAAGTATATATGTAAGCTGAGTAATATAATCTGTAAAACCAACACCAGCAGCAGCCATAACATTTGCTATGTCTCCAACCTTTTTGATAAGAGCCGATTCGGTTTTAATTTGATTTTCTGTCATAATTTAAGCCGCCTTTAATAAAAATTTAGATAAAGTAGCAAGTTCCGTTTTAAGTGACGGAGCTCCAAAAGTTTTTATTGCTTTTCTCCATAAATCAGTATCAATTTCATTCAATTCATTGATACCGATATAACCATCATTTATTACATAATCCGCAATATGCTTCATAATATCTTTCTGGTCTTCTGTAAGAGTACGCTGAGCTTGCCCGCAATAAAGAGTAAATCTTTGTGAATATCCTTTAAGCAAGCTGATGAGTTTAGAATTCTTTTTATATGCATAGCGAACAATCTGAATTAAGTTAGTCAATGCGTTTGCATTTTGGTTAATATCCAATTCATCAACATTACTGTCTGTATCCAAGAGCTTATAGTTCCCCCATATTTTTGCTGGAGTAAATGAACGATTTTCAGACAGTAATCTTTCTTGAAGTTCCGAAAGCATTGAATGAGTAATAACAGTATCTTCAGAATTATAAATGATACGAAGTGCTTCTATGCTGTCGGCGTTTTCAGTAATATATTTTTCAAAATTTTCAATAAACGAAAGTGCTTGTTCTTTTGAAAAGCCTTTTTCAATTAACTTATCCTCGTCCGGTGAAACCGCATAATATCCTCTATGTAATTCAAGCAATTTTTTTCTTGCACCAAGATTGGTAATCAAACAAGAAATGAGGTTATTTCTTGCACCGTTTTTACTTGATACACTTTCAAATGGCGGCAACATATTTTCTGATAATGCCTCATTTATATTGAATGCAAGTTCCTTTGGCGAAAAATTGTAATTTAAAATAAATGTCTTTAGATGATGTCCAAATAAAGCATTTTCTTCGTATCTATGATTTATAGTTGCACAATAATCACGCAATAATGCCAAATTATCATCACTAACATAACCATGAGAAAGATATTCCAGAAGTTGTTCTAATTTTGGAGTTTTATTCTTCTGTCCACCCTTTCCGTTTCCTGCTTTTGGAATTTGTTTATCGTGTTCGGTTACACCAATAGCATCAACAATATAAAAACAATCTTTTGTTGTAGCATTTGGAGTAACTTCTCTCAACTTATCATCACTTATTACACGGCAACCTCTGCCTTTCATCTGAGTATAAAGAACATCGGAATTGACATCTCTCATAAAGAAAACAACTTCCAAAGGTTTAACATCTGTACCGGTTGCTACTAAAGTTACAGTAATGGCAATTCTAAACTCTTTATTTGTTCGGAACTCTCTAATAAGTGCATCAGTGTCTCCGGCAGAATATGTTATTTTCTGCACAAATTTTTCAGGAACGATATTATCATCAAAATTCTCAGCAAATACTTCTTTTACAATATTCACTATTTCAGTAGCGTGATGGTCATCTTTTGCAAAGATAAGAGTTTTCGGTATATAATTCCAAGACACTTTACGCTCCGGAAATAAATCTGTATAAATAGATTTTTTAAATTCTTTTAAATTTAACCGAATTTGTTCCGGACTTACAATTGAACGGTCAAGTTGTGCTTCAGTGTAATCGATACGTTTATTTGAAATATAAAAGTCCACTTTTTTGCCGTTACGAGTGGTTTCAATAACAGTGGCTCCTTTTTCAATAGCACCACCGTGTTCCGTCTGTTCAGTCTTTATTCTATAAACACGATTTGGAACATTAACGCCATCAACAATAGAATCTTCATAAGTGTATTCTTCAATGATATTGTCATTAAAAAATGCATATGCTTCCGGTGTTGGTGTTGCTGTCAATCCAAGTATTTTTGCCCCTTTAAAATATTTAAGGACAGATTGCCACTTCCCATAAATGGAGCGATGGCATTCGTCAACAATAATAAATTGAAAATGGTCCGGAGATAATTTGAGATTATTACCTAATTTAACTTCAGGTTCATTTTTTTCGTCAGAAATAAAAGATTTGTCATCCTCTTCATCTTCATCAATATCATCTATCTTTTGACCGGTTAAAACCGCAAACAACTTTTGAATAGTCGATATAACTATATCACTGTTAATTTTATCCGGTTTAGTCAGTCTGTTTATTGTATATAAATCATTTAATGGTTGTTGTTTCTCTGTTCTGTCAAATAATTTAAATTCTGTTTCTGCTTGACGAGCAAGGTTGTTTCTGTCAGCTAAAAACAAAACTCTTCCCGTTTGTGTATAATTCAATTGTCTATATGCCGCAAGGCAAGCAAGATATGTTTTTCCCGAACCGGTAGCAAGTACAGCAAGTGCTTTTTTTCGACCTTTTCTAATTGAATTTTCAAAATTAACTTCTGCTTCATATTGACAATTGCGAAGCCCCTTTTCTTCAATTCGAGGCAAGGCGCCATATTCGGATTTCATGTCTATAAGCTGCAACATTTTTTTAGGCGAATGTATCTCTGTAAGTTCAATATAATCTCCATCGGGATCAGTTAACATATTTTTAAATAGAATTTTTTTGCCATTTGCAAGATAAACAAGAGGAATCAAATTATCAAACCAAGTACCGTACCAATTCTCCGGAGTCACAGCATAATTTTCTGCTTGTTTGGCTACTTCTATTCCAAGAGAATTTTCTTCTTTCTTTGCTTCTATAACTGCAATTGCTTTATTATCAATAAAAAGAAGATAATCACTTTCCTTGCCGCCTTGCATAAGTGCTTCTTTAACTGCCAAAGAAAGATTAGGAATATATTCATCTCGTGAGACAATATTCCAACCGGAATCCATAAGTTGTTTATCTATTTTTACTCTTGCTTTTTCTTCAGGTAACATATCATTAACCCCTTTGATATTTTTGCTTCCTGATAGTTAAAATTATCGGAAGTTAAATTGAATAGTACAATTTGCCACATCGCATAAAAATCCAATATTATTATAGCATATTCAAAAGCAAAATTAAATAAATAAAATTTTATTGTCCGAATTGCACGACACTAAGTGAAATAATCGTCTATCAAATTTATTTTTGACAGGCGGTTTTTCTTTTTTGGCAATATAGGAATAACAAGGTCTGCTCGCCAAAGGAAAAATATGTGAAGAAAAATATTTTTTCTTCGCAGTTATTCGATTTGGGTGTGCATTTTGGCACCCTTTGTCCAAATGAGTGAAAGGAGTTTTTACAATGCCGAGACTATCGAAAAAGGAAAAACAGGAATGGGATTTTTTCATAAATCCCAAAACAGGCAGAAGAACATACAACAAGTTTTGTAGAAAATGTCATAGCGATTGCAAACAAAACTATCGTGCCATTATTGTTTACTGCCGCAAATTCAAGGTAAAAAGAAGCGTGATTACAAAAGGTGATAAATAGCACTTATAAAAAATTTCAAGCTCATACAGGTGAAAAAATTGCCGATTTCGGCACCAAATCAATACATAAACGGAGGTGAGGCAGTGAACAGATATTTCAAAATATCGGACGCCAAAAATTTTGCTTTCTACAAAGTACCGAAAGCGTTATTTGAAGAAAAGTACAAATCGGTTTCAACCGATGCAAAAATGCTGTACGGACTTTTACTTGACCGAATGTATCTGTCCGTCAAAAACGGCTGGATAGATAAACAAGGCAGAGTATATCAATATTTCACAATAAAATCCGCTCAGGTAAAACTGCATTTCGGTCACGAAAAGATATGCAAGTTATTCTCCGAACTTGAAGTCGCAGATTTGATTATTCGCAAAAGACAATGTCAGGGGAAACCGAGCATTATCTATCTAAAACAATTCTGATTTTCGGTTTTCTTGATTTCCGAATAACAGAAGGTATTAAGACTTATAGAGTAAGACATTACTTGCCGAAGAAGAAAATATATAGGAGATAGCCAAATGATACAGATAATAGATATAGACTTGCTTGTTCCGTTTGAAAATCATCCGTTTAAGGAAAGAAGCGGGATTGAGCAACAAGAATTAACAGAGAGCATAAAAGGAAACGGATTGCTTGAACCGATAATTGTCCGTCCTTTTCCGGCAGGTAAGTACGAAATTATCGGCGGGCACAGACTAGTTGAAGCCTGCAAAGCATTATGGATAACAAGCATACCGGTAACAATAAAAGAATTAACAAAAGACGAGGCAATTGTGCAAATGGTGGATTCAAACATACACCGTGAGCATATCTTGCCAAGTGAAAAAGCCTTTGCCTACAAAATGAAATCTGAGGCTTTGAAGCATCAAGGCAAGACTTCGTGCCAACTTGGCACAAAGTTAAGAACAGATGAAAAAATTGCAGAAACCGTCAATGACAGTGCAAGGCAAATACAACGATATATCCGTCTGACATATTTGATACCCGAATTACTTAAACTTGTTGATGAAGAAAGAATAGCCTTTACTCCTGCGGTTAACTTTCATATCTGTCGGAATACGAACAACAAATACTGCTTGACCAAATCGAATTTACCGACGCTACACCGTCATTATCACAGGCACAGCGATTAAGAAAATTCAGTAAAGACGGCAACTTTTTCGTCGATACGGTTTTCGCCGTTCTCAATGAAGAAAAACCAAATCAAAAAGAGCAAGTGCGATTTATGGAAGAGGATATACGCAAGTATTTTCCGAAAAACTACACCAAATCCGATATGCAAAAGACAATCATTTCACTGCTTGAAAAATGGCAGAAACAAAGAGAAAGAAACAGGAGGGACGAGCGATGACAGATAAAAACAATTCAATATATGCACCGTATTTTGAAACGAATGATGAACCGTTCTTTATGAAAATAGGCAACACAACTTACGAAGTCAGCACACATTTTAATCCCAAAGGCAGAGAAAATGTGCTCCAACAATTTCAGAAACTGATATTGCCCGAAAAGTCAATTTGATATTCATACATTAGCTAAAAGACACAGGACATAATAAAATATATATGTCTTTGTTATGCCCTGTTGTCGGAAAGGAGCGTAAAATTATGACAACAGAAACAAACGATGAGCTCATCACTGCTCTTTATTGCAGATTATCTGTCGAAGACGAAAAAGATAAAAGGGTATCCGATGATGAATCAAACAGTATAAGTAATCAGAAACAAATCCTGCTTGATTATTGTAAAAAGCACGGCTACAAAAATACAATGTTCTTTGTGGATGACGGGATTTCCGGTACAAGTTTTGAACGAAGTGACTTCCAGCATATGCAAAGAATGGCTGAAGAAGGTAAGATTTGTAGGATTATTGTGAAAGACCTTTCCTGTTTCGGCAGAGAACAGGTTGAAGCCGGTAGACTTACACAAATTGTATATCCTTCCTTAGGCATTACATTCATTTCCATTCAGGAAAATGTAAACAGCACAACCGGTGACGGTATGGAAATGCTTCCGTTTTATAATATTTTTAATGAATGGTATGCTGCACAAACCTCTAAGAAAATCCGTGCTGTATGGCAATCCAAAGCGGAGCATGGTAAGCGGGTTTCTGCAACGGTTCCGTTCGGATATATGAAAAACCCAGATAACAAAGAACAATGGTTGATTGATGAACAGGTTGCCGATGTGGTTTGTAAAATCTATTCGTTATGCCTTACCGGTCGTGGTCCACTACAAATTGCAAAGCAGTTGGAAAAGGAACATATACTTATTCCATCGGCATATTATGAAAGTATCGGAAGAAAACACGCACAGAAAGTGCCGTGCGACTCTTGCAAATGGGACCAGAAAACCGTTGTAACTATTCTTGAAAACAGACAATACACCGGCTGTGCGGTAAACTTCAAAAGCATGACTGTCAGCTACAAGGTTCATAAGGCAATTTATAATCCAACCGAAGAATATCAAATTATTCCCAACATGCAAGAGCCGATCATATCTGAAGAACAGTGGCTTAGGGTACAGGAATTGAGAAAACACCGCCGCCGTCTTACCGCAACAGGTAGACAAAGCTTGTTTTCAGGTTTGGTTTATTGTCCTAATTGCGGAGCTAAATTACACTTTTGTGCGGCGAAAAGTCTTAAGCGAAATCAAGAATTTTGGCGATGCTCAAATTACAAAAGTGGCAGAGGTAAGTGCCAAATTCACTATATCAGAGATATATCGTTAGAACAGATTGTACTTGAATCCATAAGGAGCTTGGCAGATTTTGTAAAGTGCTACGAGTCTGCATTTCTGTATATGCTTGCCAAGAAAACAAATCTTGTAAGACAAACGGAGAATAAAAAGCTAAGACTATCAGTTGAACGTGGAGAAAAAAGAATAGCAGAAATTGACAAACTGATTGAGAAAGTATTTGAGCAAAACGCTACCGGAATACTTTCGGACGAACGATTTTCCAAATTGCTTCAAAATTATGAGTGTGAGCAAAAGAGGTTACAGACAAAAATAGAAGAATGGAAAGCAGCATAAGATGATGTAGGTCAGAAAGTTACCGACCTCAGGTTATTGCTCTGTACTCTTCGTGAAATTACAGAAATTAAAGAACTTACGCCAACGCTTGTGAATACACTTATTGAACGAATTGAAGTTCACAATAACGATAAATCAAGCGGTCATTGCTATGTTAAGGTGGATGTGTATTTTACCGCAGTCGGAATGGTTGATATACCGACTGAGCAGGAACTCCTTGCCATATTGGACGAGGTACAACAAAATCCTCAAGAATTTCGTTTTATCGCATAATCAGAAAAACGGTGCAACCCATTTCTAAGTTGCACCGTATAGGCATCAAACTAAAACATCCTTATGTGGCGTTGGCATTTTCGTGATCTCCTGTTTTATGTTGTTCTTTTCAGGTCATTGATTCAATGACAATCTTTGCTCCAAGCTTAAATCCAGTGATAAAGGATTGCCGTTCGCAGATTTCAGAAATTTCCCGATTGCAGTCCTTGTATTTTTCAAAAGTTTCTTTCTGTTTGTCGGAAAGGGTTACTGGTAGCTTTCCTTCATTTCTGTTGAACAAGCTGAGCAACTCTTTCATTTCATCATCAAGCTTAGCACATTTTTTGTGAGAAAATAAGTTTCCATAGTATAAATCTTCGAGTGTATCCATAGTTTATGCCACCTTTCGCAGCACAAACATATACCACATAACTTTGAGAAAGTCCAGTAATATTAAGACTTTTTATTCAATTGATTATGAATTTGCAATCCCTTTGCAAATGATGTACCAACACATACAGTTAAATCACCAGTCATATTTTTCTTAGAACCTTGCAACAATAAATAAGATTCAATTATCAAATCTCGTATATTTCTGATAAGCTGTTCCGATTTACTTTTTAGTTTATCAGCATCAATAAGCAAAGTAGATTTATGCTCTATAAAATTTCTAAACTCATTTAGTTCTGCTGTTCCAATGCCAATACCTTTAGGCTTGTTTTTTGCTCTTACTTCTTGGGATTCAAGATAGAGAGGTATTATTGCAGGATTTTTAATTTCATAAAACTTCTGATTACTATTCTTATATGGTCTTGAAAATAAATTTTTCTCGGTAAAATCCACCTTATCCTCAGGAACATCTATATCATATACAGCCCTAAACAAATATGCAATTTTATCATAAATAGAGTATGCGAAACTATATACGCTACACATTTCTCTTATAGATGTATTTTGTAAAACCGAATATTCATAAGTTTTCCTTCTGCAAAATTTATAGTCCTCTATTATTGAATCAAACATACTCTGATTTTTTTCTCCAATATCTAGCGGATTTAATTCTTCAAGTGATGCTTGTATAAACATTCCAAAGTTATTCAACGGATTTAGAAATAAAACTTTTTTCAAATAATAATCCTTTTCTTTAGACCAATATTTCTATAAATAAATCACAAAGTAATTTTTGACTATCTTTTCAAAAGTTCTTATATGCCGGTATAGCCTATTGTTACAGGCTTTTCCGGCATTTTTCGTTATGGAAGATATTCTCAAATCTTCTTATATCCCCGTATGTTTTGATGTTCAAAAGTAGTATGTGGAGTAGTAAATTCTCCGTTTACTACTTATGCAATCAGCCGCTTCATTTCTGTTATCGACGTTTCGGAAGTCGTATGCGCGTAATAGTTCAGTGTCATGTTGATGTTAGAATGTCCCATGATGTACTGTAATGCCTTTGGGTTCATTCCTGCATTTGCTAACGTGGTGCAGAATGTGTGGCGTAAGGTGTGCGGTGTCATTACCTTTGGCAATGCTACCTTTTGCGTTTTGTTGTATTTCCTTACAAGCCCCCGGAACATACTTTCATAGTTGACCGCCACTTTTGGCAAGCCGTTCCGGTTAAGGAACAGAAACTTTGTGTAGCCCTCCAAAATAACAGGCTGTGCATATTTCCGTTTGTTCAGCACCCGCTGAAATGCTTCCAACACTTTTTCACTCATAGGAATAACCCGGTTGCCGCTTTTCGTCTTAGGTGTTTCCACATAGTAGCCCACGTCTGCAATCTTCAAAAGTTGGTGGTCTACATGGATAAGCTGTTTGTCTAAGTCAATGTCAGCTTCCGTCAATCCGCAGAGTTCCGAAATGCGAAGCCCTGTCCCTAACAGTATGATAATCTCGTCGTAGTATTTCTGATAGACTTTATCATGCTGCACAAAGGACAAGAAAGCCGCTTCCTGCGTAGGGGATAGAGGTTCCTTTGGTTCTGTATCATCTTCAAGGACTGTGTTCAACTGGAAATCAAACGGATTTTTACGAATACAATCGTCCTGTATGGCTGTGTAAAAGGCAGCCTTTAAGGAACGCTTGTGGTTGTTGATAGTTTTGAAGCCGTAACCTTTTTCTTTCATGCGTAACGCCCATTCCTTTGCGTCGGAGAGCTTCACATTTTCAATCCGGCAGGCTCCAAGTTTATCCTCCTGCAAAATCCGCATGAGCTGTTTTCGCCCCTGCTTTGTACCATGCCGCACATTTGCCCGGTGGCGTATCTGCTTTGCGTAGAGTTGGCAGACAGTCATTTTCTTTCCGATATGGTCGATACCGTCGTCAAGGTCTTTTTGGATTTCTTTCTCTTTTTCCCTCAACGCTATATCGTCGCGCTTTCCTGCCGGGGTTTTGTCCGTAGGCACTAACTTCCAAGAATAAACAAACTGCGGTTTCCCAAAGGTATCTATATATTTGTAGGCATATCTCCCGTCTTTTCTCTGGCTCTCTCCGGTGCGGAGAATACGATTTTTATTATCCCGTCTTTTTTCCGACATCGTTATGCTCCTTTCCATAATGGAAAGAGCCTTGATATGCTTGACTACATTGTACCACATTCAAGGCTCGATTTCACTATCAGATTGCGTCCACCGTATCAATCATTTTTTCAAACTGCTTCCGCTTAATCTGAATACGGTTTCCGTTCATCATTACCCAGTCCGGGACGGGATTTTCTTCTGCCAGTTTCCGCAGCTTGCTTTCTCCGATACGGAAATATTTTGCCGCTTCTTCTATGGTAAGAGTGTACTTTTCCCAAATCGGCACGTCGTTATTGTTCAATTTGTCGTCCCCCTTTCTTAATGGGTCAAAAGTTAATGTGTAACATAGGCTTTAATCGGACGGCTATTAGCGTAACCTCATGGGACTTGCACCCCTCCGGCGGTCTGCCGAAGCCCTACCCATTGCCTGCGACGCTTCTAACGCTCGGACTATGGCTGTAAGGAAGTATCATTATATATTCTGTGCGTTATCGCCCGCAGGGTGCTATCCCTGCTTTACGGTGTGGTATTTCTCGCTCGCTTTTCGGTTAAGAAAAAGGTCATGGCGTACCCACCGCATGGCTCGGCACAAAAGGAACGTATCCGATTTGCCTTATACTGCGTCGCCGTTCTATTGCGCCGCTTTCTTTGTCAAAGAGCAGAGAGCTGTTCTGCGATATGGAACGGAAAAGGGAGAAGCGTTCCAATACCGCGTTGGTT
>ERZ773210.3129-NODE-3129-length-12224-cov-3.741146_pt1 | contig 12224 bp, 11 predicted proteins | sample MGYA00580528_ERZ773210 | MGnify/ENA primary metagenome ERZ773210 (study PRJEB29015, sample SAMEA2737769) | human gut metagenome | biome: human gut; feature: human-associated habitat; material: faeces | place: China | collected 2012 ...
AAAAATTCGGTAAGGCAGGATATATTACAAAAGCTACAGCACAGGTAATGAGAGATTTAGGCTCAATTCCAGCACCAATGAACTCATTCCTGCTTAATGTAGGACTTGAAACATTACACCTTAGAATGCCTAAACATTGCGAAAATGCATTAAAGGTAGCTAAGTGGCTTAAGAATAATGACAAGGTGGCTTGGGTTAACTATCCGGGACTTGAAGGAGACAAATACTACGATTTGGCACAGAAATATATGCCTAACGGAACTTGTGGAGTATTAACATTTGGAATTAAGGGTGGACGTGAAGCGTCAATTAAGTTTATGGACAACCTTAAATTCGTGGCAATTGTTACACACGTAGCAGATGCACGTTCATGCGTACTTCATCCGGCAAGTCATACTCACAGACAGATGACAGACGAGCAGTTAATCGAAGCAGGTGTACAGCCTGATTTAATTAGATTTTCTGTAGGAATTGAAGATGCAGAAGATATAATCGCAGATTTAGAGCAGGCACTAAATGCATAAAATTAAAGAATTTGATTATAAACTCTTGCCAGGAGCGGTATCATAAGAAAATCTAAATTATAAGTTACTAATCAAGGAGCATAGATTATGAAATTTAGACCGTGTATAGACATACATAATGGAAAAGTAAAACAGTTAGTAGGCGGAAGCCTTAAGGATAAAGGTAATCAGGCAGATGAAAATTTTGTATCAGAAAAAGATGCAGCCTATTATGCTAATCTTTACAAAAAAGATGGGATAAAAGGCGGTCATATTATAATTTTAAATGCCGGAGGTTCTGAGTTCTTTAAGGAATCAAAAAAGCAGGCATTGGCTGCACTTAAGGCATATCCTAATGGAATGCAGATAGGCGGAGGCGTTACGGCAATTAATGCAGACGACTACATAAGAGCTGGTGCGACTCACGTAATAGTAACATCTTTTGTTTTTAAAGACGGAAGAGTTAATTACGGCAACCTTAAAAGCCTTGTAAAAGCTGTTGGAAAAGAACATATTGTTTTGGATTTGAGTTGTCAAAAGAAAGACGGGCAATATTATATAGTTACAGACAGATGGCAGAAGTTTACTGATGAAGTGGTAAACCTTGAAACATTAAAGAAGTTGTCTGAATATTGTGATGAATTTCTTGTACACGGCGTTGATGTGGAAGGCAAATCAGGCGGAATGGAAGAAGAACTGGTTGAAATGTTGTCTAAGTTCACAGACATTCCGATAACATATGCCGGCGGAATAGGTTCAAAAGAACAGATTGAAAAGTTTGCTGAAATTTCACAGGGCAATCTTGATTTTACAATTGGCAGTGCACTTGATTTGTTTGGTGGAAAGCTAAGCTATGATGAAATCGTAGAGGAGTATAATAAATAATCTCTTATAATATTTTTTGAAAAAGCTTCCATACTACATAAAGAGTAGTATGGAGGTTTTTTTATGGATGAAATTAAAGAATATGGTCAGGTAAAACTTGATCACAATAATAATCACAAGAATATATTTTTGTTAAGCATAATCGGAGAAATAGAGGGGCACGAAAATGTGGCATCAGGTACTAAGGCTACCAAATATGAACACATCTTGCCAATGCTTGCAAAAATCGAAGACGATCAGGATATAGATGGCTTGCTGATTATATTAAATACAGTTGGTGGAGATGTGGAATGCGGACTTGCCATTGCGGAAATGATTGCAAGTCTAAGTAAACCAACAGTTTCACTTGTACTTGGAGGAAGTCATTCAATAGGAGTGCCGTTAGCGGTATCCGCTGATTATTCATTTATTGTGCCAACAGGAACAATGGTAATACATCCGGTAAGAATGAATGGTATGTTTATAGGAGTGCCGCAGACCTACGAATATTTCAAAAAAATACAGGAAAGAATAAATGATTTTGTAATCAATCACTGTCACATTCGTGAAAACAGATTTTCAGAATTAATGAATGAAACAGAAATATTAACAAAAGATGTAGGTAGCATTCTTGTTGGAAAGCAAACAGTTAAGGAAGGCATAATAGATGAAATCGGTGGACTGAAAGATGCAATGAAGAAATTGTATGAGCTGGTTGATAGGGAAAGTAATAAGTAGATTTGTCCCGATGATTAAAGAGATGAGTAATTGTATGAGTGGCAGTATGAGCAATTGTATGAGTGGTTGCGTAAGTAGGTGTATAAGTAGTCATAATTGAGCATCGGAAGTCGATAAAAAACTTGTTTTAAAGAATGTACCACCATGGCGTTAGGCTGTGGTGGCACAAAATAAAAACTCAATAATAAGTATTTATTACGTTCAAATATTAGCATTATTACTAAAAGTTTGCTATAATATTAAAGTTACATTAAATTTTAGCGGACACAATGTAAGGCATCATTGTTGAAGTGATTAGATTGAAGAATTTACAGAAATCTATATATGAAATATATGGAAAAAACACAGATAATAGATAATAGATATCACACAGAAGAATAGGAGTTACACCATGAATAATTTCTTTGGTATGTTAGCCAGAATGAAATACATCAATCGCTGGGGATTGATGCGAAATACAAAAACTGAAAATATTGCGGAGCATAGCTTGGAAGTTGCTATTATAGCTCATGCTTTGGCAGTTATAGGTAATGCTTATTTTGGAAAAGAGTTGGATGCTGAGCATATAGCAATGCTTGGAATTATGCATGACACAACAGAAATTATAACAGGGGATTTGCCAACACCGATTAAGTATTATGCACCTGAAATAAGAGATGCATACAAGAAGGTTGAAAATGTGGCGGCCTGCCAGTTGATTTCAGAGTTGCCGGAAGAAATGCAGAATGCATATGAAGACATATTAATTGAGAATGATGACATTAATTGGAAATATGTAAAGGCAGCAGATAAGATGTCTGCATATATTAAGTGCATAGAAGAAAGAAATACAGGAAACACTGATTTTGCAAAAGCTGAGGAAACAATAAAGAAGGCTTTGGATGAAATGCATATGGAAGAAATTGAAAAATTTATTGAAATGTTTCTTCCAGCCTACACTAAAACATTAGACGAAATCAGCAAATAAAACTTATAGAAAAAGCAAAATAAAAAATGTATATAGTAAATCAAACAAAAAACAAATCCAAATGTACATAAAAACGAAATCAGCAAATAGAACATAGGAGAGCTGTATGAAAGCAGTATTTATTGCAGAAAAACCTAGTGTGGCAGCAGAGTTTGCCAAAGCATTAAAGCTAAAGACAACTAGGAGAGACGGATACATGGAAAGTGAAAATGCCATAGTTACATGGTGCGTTGGTCATCTTGTAACAATGAGTTATCCGGAATGTTATGATGAAAAATACAAAAAATGGAATCATAATGATTCTTACAATTGTAAGCTTATTCGGTAAATTCATCGGCATAAATAACATCTCCCATCAAATCATATTCATTTGCTCCCGTAATGCGAACAGGAACGATATCACCGGAAATCAAAAGAGATTTTGAACCGTGATGCCGTGGACACAATATATGTTTGTCCCGACTCGGGACGAGAGGGAGAATACATATATAGATTAGTTGCCCAGGAAGCGGGAGTTAAAGGCAAAAAAGAGAAGCGAGTATGGATTGATTCCCAGACTGAGGAAGAAATTCTTCGTGGAATAAAAGAGGCAAAAGACCTAAAGGAATATGACAATCTTTCTGACGCAGCATATCTTAGAGCAAAAGAAGATTATTTGATGGGAATTAATTTTTCAAGACTCTTAACCTTAAAATATGGAAATTCCATAACCAATTATTTAAAGGGGGAGTGGAAGTCAATTAATGTTGGTAGAGTAATGACCTGCGTTCTTGGAATGGTATGCAATAGAGAGCGTGAAATAAGAGGTTTCGAAAAAACACCTTTCTATAGAGTTATGGCAAAGACTGATATACACGGACGAAAAATAGATACAGAATGGAAATCACAGAAAACATCAAAATTCTTTGAATCTCCACTTTTGTATAAAGAAAACGGATTTAAAGAAAAAACGACAGCCCAGGCACTGATAAGAGCTTTAGAGGAAAATGGACCAGCCAATAGCAATGGCGAAATAGCAACAAACAACAATTCCACAAATATTGCATCAGACGATACAAACAATAATGTAACAAACAGTGCAGTAGGAAACAATTCGGAAAATACTGGTGATATGAACATTGAAAAATATCCATTAGAAATGACTATTAAGTCCATCACTATGAAGGATGAAAAAAAACAGGCACCGTTGTTATACAACTTAGCGGAACTTCAAAATGACTGTTCAAAGATGTTTAAGATTAGTCCTGATGAAACATTAAATGTAGTGCAGCAGTTGTACGAAAGCAAGCTTGTAACTTACCCAAGAACAGATGCCAGAGTTCTTTCAACGGCAGTTGCAAAGGAGATAAGCAAGAATATTTCGGGCTTGCAATATTATCAGCCATGCAGCGTTTTTGCACAGAATATTTTAAAGCAACAGTCCTACAAGAACCTTGCAAAGACTAAATATGTAGATGACAAAAAGATAACAGATCATTATGCCATAATACCGACAGGTCAGGGATTAAACGGTTTGGCTAAGCAGAAACCAATTAATCAGAAAGTGTATATGCTTATAGTGAGACGTTTCTTAAGCATATTCTATCCACCGGCAATATACAAAAAAGCTACTTTGGTAGGAGTTATGCCGGCAACATTTAGTGATGGAACAACAACTACAGAACACTTCTCATCTAACTTTAAGATTTTGGCTCAAAAAGGTTATCTTGAAATAGCAGGAGTTCCTAGCAAAAAGAAAGCTACCGACAATAAGACAGACAATAAATCAGACAAAAAAACTAATGAAGAAAAATCTAAAGAAGAGCTTGAAAATGAAAATATTATCAACGAAGAGGCAGAATTAGATGAAGAATTTTTTAAATTGTTGTATAATATGCCCAAAGGTGGTAAAATTACCGTTAATGAGATGAGTATAAAAGAAGGTGAGACAACACCACCTAAAAGGTACACATCAGGTTCGATTATTCTTGCCATGGAGAATGCAGGTCAGCTTATTGAAGATGAAGATTTGAGAGCACAGATTAAAGGCTCGGGAATCGGAACCAGTGCAACAAGAGCAGAAATAATAAAGAAACTGGTGAACATTAAGTACATATCATTAAATAAGAAGACACAGGTAATTACTCCGACTCAGTTGGGAGAAATGATTTTTGGAGTAGTTCACGGTTCAATTAAATCATTGCTTAATCCTGAATTGACAGCCAGTTGGGAACTTGGCCTTACCCAGGTAGCGGAAGGAAAAATAACATCAGAGGAATATATGAAAAAGCTGGATGATTTTATCAGGGGCAGATTTAATAACGTTATTAATTTAAATAACGCAGGTCAGATGACTAATTATTATAATTATGTGTCGCAATTTTATAGGAGGAACAATAAGTAATGTGTGGAATAGTAGGTTATGTAGGTGAAAGAGACTGTACAGACGTTTTATTAGATTCATTATCTAAGTTAGAGTATAGAGGATATGACTCAGCAGGTATTGCCGTATTTGAAAATGGAGAAATAACAGTAGAAAAGGCTAAAGGCGAGTTAAAGAACTTAAGAGAGAAAGTAGCTGAACACAAGCCAATGGGACATTGTGGTATCGGTCATACAAGATGGGCAACTCATGGTGAACCATCGGATATTAACTCACATCCTCATGGAAATAAGAGAGTATCAATTGTACACAATGGTATTATTGAAAACTACAAAGATATTAAGAATTTCCTTATTGACAAGGGATACACATTTATTAGTGAAACAGATACAGAAACAGTAGCTAAATTATTAGATTATTATTACGAAGGTGATCCTGTAGATGCAATTATCAAGACTCTTAAAGATGTAAGAGGAGCATATGCACTTGGTATTGTATTTAAAGATTTTCCTGACAGAATTTTTGCAGTAAGAAAAGATAGCCCACTTATAATCGGTGCCGGCGACGAAGAGAACTTTATTGCATCAGACGTACCTGCAATTTTGAAATATACAAGAAATTACTATCTTTTAGAAGAAAACGAAATTGCAACAATTAAGTCAGACAGAGTTGAGTTCTGTGATATGCATAAATTACCTATCAAGAAAGAAGTTCAGGTTTCTAACCTTGATATGGATGCTGCAGAAAAAGGCGGATATGAACATTTTATGTTAAAAGAGATTCATGAACAGCCTAACGCAGTAAAGACAACAATCACACCAAGAATTGTAAATGGAATGCCGGACCTTTCAGAATGTGGTTTAACATTAGAAGCTTTAAAGAATTACAGAAAGTTATTTATTGTAGCCTGTGGTACAGCAATGCATGCCGGTATGGTTGGAAAATACGTAATCGAAAAGCTTGCAAGAACAGAAGTAACAGTAGATATTGCATCTGAATTTAGATACAGAGATCCAATTATAACACCTGAAGATTTAGTTATTGTAGTTTCACAGTCAGGTGAAACAGCAGATACTAAGGCAGCACTTCATCTTGCACACGATAAAGGTGCCAAGGTTTTATCAGTTGTTAACGTTAAGGGCTCATCAATTGCAAGAGAATCAGATATGGTTCTTTACACACATGCAGGTCCTGAAATTTCGGTTGCTTCAACTAAGGCATTTTCAGTACAGATGTCAGTAATGTACCTTCTTGCATTTGAAATGGCATATGCAAAAGGACACATTGATGAAAATGAATGCAAGAGATTAACAGCTAAGCTTGCTGAAATCCCTGACATTATTGAAAAAACAATGGAATGTGAAAAGAAATGTAAATATGTTTCAAGTAAGTTAATTACAGCACAGAGCTTATTATACATTGGTAGAGGTTTAGACTATGCATTAAGTATGGAAGGTTCACTTAAGTTAAAAGAGATTTCATACATTCATTCAGAATCATATGCAGCAGGTGAATTAAAGCATGGAACAATATCATTAGTAGAAGAAGGAATGCCAGTAATCGGCGTAGCTACTCAAACAGAATTATTAGAAAAGACAGTAAGCAACATTGTTGAAGTTAAGTCAAGAGGAGCATTTACAATTGCCGTATGTAAGGAAGGAACAGAATTTAGTGAGGGCGTAATCGATGAAGCTATCGAAGTACCTGCAATGGAAGATGTTTTAATGCCTATGTTAACAGTAATTCCTTTACAGTTAATTGCATACTACACAACAGTACTTAAGGGATTAAACGTAGATAAGCCTAGAAACCTTGCAAAATCCGTAACAGTAGAATAAAGGAGAAAACCAAATGTATACAATAAAGGATTTATATGATTTAAATGAAACAATAGCTGCGAAATTATTTGAAGGAAAAACATACCCATGGGAAGTTTTAGCTGATATTGGAGACTTTATTATGAAACTTGGACCAACACTTCCAAAGGATGAATTTAATCAGATTGAAGATAACATCTGGGTTCACAAAACAGTTAAGATTGCTCCAACAGCAAGCTTGACGGGTCCTTTGATTGTTGATGCTGACACAGAAATAAGACCATCAGCTTTCGTTAGAGGAAAGGCAATTGTTGGGAAGAACTGTGTAGTTGGAAATTCTACAGAATTAAAGAACGTTGTTTTATTTAATACAGTACAGGTTCCACATTACAACTATGTTGGTGACAGTATACTTGGAACACATTCTCATATGGGAGCAGGTTCAATTACATCTAATGTAAAATCAGACAAAACATTAGTAGTAGTAAAGAATGGCGATGAGCAGATTGAAACAGGACTTAAAAAGTTCGGTGCAATGCTTGGAGACTATGTAGAAGTTGGTTGTAATTCAGTATTAAATCCGGGAACAGTAATCGGAAGACACTGTAATGTTTATCCATTATCAAGTGTTCGTGGAGTTATTCCTGAAGGACATATTTTTAAAGACAAAAACAACATCATAAAGAAAAAATAATCATAAAATGTAAACGAAAAGTGATTGCAAAAATTGCAATGATAAACTATAATTACATTATCAAAATAATTAATATTTATTAATTATTTTGACCTGAAATGTTCGTGAATCCTGCCTATTTTGAACCTACAGTTTGAATAAAGGGATTCCTAATCTCTAAAGGGATGTCAAGCCTCATTATCAGGTGGAAGGCAGAACTTTAGATGCGGTTGCCCACCTGGCGTTTGCTAGGACTCAAAACGCAGGCCGGCATTTCAGGTACATATTTTATAACCAATCACGAAGTGATTGATTATGACTTCGAGCACCTTATGCGAAGCATGACTTGAATGTGCGAGAAACGATTATAACAGATGAGAAACGTAGTATATTTTTTATACTACGTTTTTTTTCTGAGAAATCTTATCAGAAGAAATAATGGGGGAAGTATGAAATTAAAACTAGCAGTATGTATTTTTGTGGCAGTGTTTTTGTCAGCGGTTATTTTTAAAGTTAATCAGGTAGAGTATATTCCTGAATATGATTCAGGAGGAAAGTCCCTGCAGGCGGTCAATAGCGAAAATATTACTGAAATAAAAACAGAAGCAGAGACCACAACAAATGAAGAAAGCAAAAAAGACAACACAGTTAGAATAGTTATTCTAAATAATAATTATATCACAAGGCACTATTCAAAATTTGTAGCCAAGGCATCAGTATTAAACATATATTTTGGAGAGAATTTTAAGAATAAAAAGAGCATAAAGAAGCAGATTGATATTGGAACGGGCAGTAAATATTTTAAACAAAGCAATGTTATAAAAGTGGAGCCTAAAGGTGAAATGTCAATACTGAAAGATGAAACGAATATGCAAAGTTATAAGGGGATTTTCTACATATATAAAGAAAGCAGTGGCCTTGTGTTAGTTAATCAGGTTGGCATGGAAGATTATGTTGCAGCGGTAATTTCCAGCGAAATAGGGGAAGAATCGCCAAAAGAAGCCCTTAAGGCACAGGCAGTTTGTGCCAGAACATATATTATGAAAAGTCAGGGCAAAAAATATAAAAAATACAATGCCAAGGGAGACGACAGCGTAAGTTATCAGGTGTACAACAAAAACGTTCCCGGAGAAAACAGCATAAAAGCAGCAAATGAAACAAAAGGCACGGTAATGAAGTATAAAGGAAAATTAATAAATGCATATTATTTTTCTACGTCATGGGGATATACAACAGACTATAGAATATGGGGAAAAAAGAAACAGAAATATTTAAAGGAAACCAATCTTACAACAATCACGGAAAACATATCAGATGAAAAAATCTTTGATAAATATATAAAAGAAAAACCTAAATCAGTGGAGAAAAAATTGCCTTTTTACAGATGGACAACATATCTGACAACTAAGCAGATAGAAAATTCCATATACAAAAATATGGCAGTAAACGTAGGTACAATTAACCGAATGGAAATAAACAAAAGAGGGGCAGGGGGAATAGTTGCCCAAATGACTATTTATGGAGATAAGAGACAAATATCCATTGTAAATCAAAATCAGATTAGAAAAATACTAAGCTCATATTACTCAACAATAAAACTAAGCGATAAAACAAAGAGAACAAAATTAAGCATGCTTCCAAGTGCGTTTATTTCAATAAAAAGCGTGTACAAAAACAACAAATTGGATGGAATAAAAATATACGGAGGTGGATTTGGACACGGAAGTGGAATGAGCCAAAGTGCTGCCTGCCAAATGGCAAAAAAAGGAAAAGGTTACAAGGAAATACTTGCAACCTTTTATAATGACGTTGAAATTACATCTTTACAGTAACTGTAGCTTCAGTTTCAGGGAAGAGAAGCTTATTGATTTCCGCACCGATAAACATTATATAAATCAAAAAATAAATCCATAACATAAATACGATTACAGCGGTAAAACTTCCATACATATAAGACATTCCTGAAAAGCTGTCTACATAAATAGAAAAGATATAGGAAAAAACAACCCAGCCAAGTGCTGAGAAAAAAGCACCCGGAAATACTTTTCCAAAAGTAGCAAGCTTAAAATTGGCAAGTCTGTATATTAATGAGAAGAAAAGCACCAGAAGTAAGAATACCAAAAGATATCTAAGCATTAATGTAACAATAGATATCTGTCTTAACCATGGAGCCAGTGACATGGCAAGGTTAAAGAGCTTATTACCAAAAACAAGTAGTACCATTGTAGAAGCCAATGCAACAGTAAATATTATTGTATAAAGCATTGATACAAATCTTGATATGAAATAATTACGTTTCTGGTGAATTTTTGCTATTTCGTACAAGCCAAACATTACAGACAACACGCCTTTAGATGCTGACCATATTGCAGCAATGGCTGTAATGGACACAGTAGCACTTGATACATGTTCATATATTTCACTAACAGCCTGAACAAATAAAGGCTTAAGAGAATCAGGTGCATATGAATGAATCAAATAAATAATAGTATTCTGATTAATTGAAGCATGACCTATTAAATTAAAAAACAAAAGTATAAATGGAAAAATGGACAAAGAAAGAAGCCTGAGCTGTATAGATACCTACTATGACCTGCCCAATAGTGTCAATAAAGTCATATGCTTTTTTTATAAAATTAAATAATTTATGTTTCATAATAAAATCCTTTACTTAATCATATGAGTTAGTATAGCATTTTTTACTATTATCAACAATAAATAAAAATATAAAAGTGTAAGCAACATTATGAGTAATACGGCATAAAATATAATAAACAAAAAGAGGAGATAAAAATGTCAGATTATAAAATGATGTCGTGCAATCAGTGTTGCCATACCGGAAAAGATTGTGATGTATGTGTAAGCCCCGGATGTGGTGAACCTGAAAACTTGTCTATATATTCCCCTATAATATATGATGAGGTAGGAATAAATCTGTGTAGAACAATAACCATACCTGAGAATATTTTAACACTTTATCCAACAACAACTTACGTTCAGCTTTTGGTGGCAGATATAAAAATATATTCAGGAAAAGGCTATTTTACAGGTGAAGAAGAAACAGTTGAATATACTGAAGAGGAATTGGCAGAAATGGGAAATCCACCTACTTTTTCAACAGTATCAACCATACCGGGAAGAGCAAACTGCCTGCGTGTAAAACTTACAAACCTAAGAGTAGTATTTAAAATCAGACTATACGATAATTGTAAGAAATACATTACAACAGTTTCATTAGAAGCAGTATATTTGCCGGCAGTTGGAACAACAAACTACAATCCGGACACAAATCCAAGAAGTGTAACCGTTGACATGTATGCACCTTATGGAGCATCAACAGTTTACAATTCATACGAAGAATACTATATCAACTACGTAGGCTTTAATATGTATGACAATACGGTAGAAAATGGTTTAAATATGAATGCAGTTGCGAAAGTTATGGAATTTAATCCCACAACGGGAACAATGTCTGCCGGAATAACATTATACCTTAGAACAGTTTATTATCAGGCATACAAATTCAACTCATTAGGAAAAACAATGCCACCGAAAATGAACACCCACGAAGCAGAAAGCAATCCTTGCCTTAAATTCGTAGAGGGAGACTTGTTATTAAACGATGTAAAACCACTGGAACTGGAACCACCAATGTGTGAGGGAGAAACTAAAAGAGAAATAAAAGACAATAACGAAATAAACCAGTGTTTAAAAGAAATATTAAATACATGCAACAGCGAAGATGAAGAAGTAGATGACAAAATATAAAAAACAGGTCTGCCATGAAAGTGGCAGACCTGAAATAAGTAAGGGAAAATATTACCATACTTCCCAATCTGTTATAAGTTGAAAATTAACAATGGTATCAGGAGTAAGTTGATTTTTATCATTCATTTTGATTGTCCACCAAATATCTTCATATTCTGCATCATCATTGTGGAAATTGCAATAACACTTTTTACATATAAAATCTATAGTGTGTGTTTTTGAATTGTAGTTATATTTCTTTACACCTAATTTTTTGAAAAATGTGCTCATAGAAGTTGGCTTTTTTATATTAATGACATTTTTTAATTTACAATTTAGGTAGTCAATTTGGTAGGAATCAGAATCGTATCCGTACCAGGATGATATATATATCAAATCACCTTTTTCATTTTTGCAATTAAACTTACCAGGATAAACACGCTTTTTCACACTTTGGCTAGTGATTGTAAGTTTGCCATAATACTTCTGAAAATCGTCAACCCCAGTCAAACTTAATCCCATAGGAACAAAATAATTAGTATTAATTTTGTAT
>ERZ773210.3130-NODE-3130-length-12222-cov-3.213446_pt1 | contig 12222 bp, 10 predicted proteins | sample MGYA00580528_ERZ773210 | MGnify/ENA primary metagenome ERZ773210 (study PRJEB29015, sample SAMEA2737769) | human gut metagenome | biome: human gut; feature: human-associated habitat; material: faeces | place: China | collected 2012 ...
CGGCATATACATCGGATATTATTGATGTTGGAATCCAGAATAATGGTGTAGAACATGTGGTGCCGGAGTCACTTACAGAAGATGAATTTAAGATGGCACAGTTTATTATGACGGAGGATGAGTGTAAAACATGGGAGAGTCTTTACACGCTTAAAGACGGCATCTATGAGCTTTCTGAGAAATCCGAAAAGAAGCTGGATAAAGTTGATGAACAGATGGTACTTCCTCTGATTATGAACTATCAGATGAGTGCGATGGAGGAGGATACCTTTAAGGGTCTTATCGCAAAACAGATGGGCAAAGACGAATCGGAGCTTGCAGATCTTACCGTTGAGCAGATTGGTCAGATGCTCGGCACAGACCTGAAATCGTTTCAACAGGAAAAAGAGGACGATGACGGAAATAAGTATGAAGCTACCTGTGTGGATGTACGCCCGATTTTTGCAACGATGCTGGAAAACAAGATGATGGATAAAGATACGATTCTTTCGATGCGTGACAGCATGGAAGATACGATCGCCACGATGGGAAGTTCTCTTGTGAAGGCGATGGGAGTTGCCTATGCGGTATCCTGTGATAAGGCAGCCGGACTTGATGTGGATCATATTCAGAAAAGCTATCTGCTATCTGCCGGACTTAAGATGGTAGGTATGGCATTTTTGATGGGAATAGTTACAGTGCTGGTCGGACTGTTTGCTTCAAGAGTCGGTGCCGGAATCGGTATGACACTTCGAGGAAAAGTATTCAAGCAGGTCGTTGGATTTTCAAATGCGGAGATGGATAAGTTCTCGACCGCTTCTTTAATCACAAGAAGTACGAACGATATCCAGCAGATACAAATGGTTTCTGTTATGCTGCTTCGAATGATCGCATATGCGCCGATCCTCGGAATCGGTGGTGTGTTAAAAGTAATGCAGACCGGTGCTGGAATGGGTTGGATCATTGTCCTTGCAATTGTTGTTATCTTAGGCTATGTTATGGTTCTTATGTCTGTGACAATGCCGAAGTTTAAGCTGATGCAGAAACTTGTGGATAACGTGAATCTTGTTTCGCGTGAGATTTTGACAGGTCTTTCTGTCATTCGTGCTTTCGGGCGTGAGAAGAAGGAAGAGGAGCGCTTCGATGATGCCAATAAAGATCTGACGAAGACGATGCTTTTTACCAACCGTGTTATGACCTTTATGATGCCTGGTATGATGATGATCATGAATGTGCTGACGGTTGGAATCGTCTGGGTTGGAGCGCATAAGATTGATGCGGGAACGATGCAGGTTGGTGCGATGACGGCATTTATTACTTATGCGATGATGATTGTTATGTCATTTTTAATGTTGACGATGATGTCGATTATGCTTCCACGAGCTGCGGTAGCAGCAGATCGTATTGATGAAGTGATTCATACGCAGTCATCTATTCGTGACGATGAGAATCCCCAAAATCTGGCTGTACACGATGGTGTTGTTCGATTTGATCATGTGAATTTCAAGTATCCTGGGGCTGAGGAGGATGTGCTTCACGACATCGATTTTGTGGCAGAACCGGGAAAGACAACCGCGATCATTGGAAGTACGGGATGCGGTAAGTCGACACTGGTGAATCTGATTCCGCGTCTGTATGATGTTTCGGAAGGAAGCATTACACTTGACGGTCAGGATATCCGCAAAATCCGCATGTCGGATCTGCGTGAAGAAATTGGATTTGTTCCGCAAAAAGGCGTGCTTTTCTCAGGAACGATCGCATCCAATCTGAGATTCGGCAGAGACGATGCAACGGATGAAGAGATTCGACTTGCGGCAGAGATTGCGCAGGCGAGCGAATTTATTGATGCCAAGGATGATAAATATGATAGTGCGATCGCACAGGGGGGAAGCAACGTATCCGGTGGACAGAAGCAGCGTCTGTCGATTGCCCGGGCGATTGCCAAGAATCCAAAGATATTTATTTTTGATGACAGTTTCTCGGCATTAGACCTTAAGACAGATGCCGCATTGCGTAAAGCACTGTCTGATAACGTAAAGGATTGTACAGTGATTATTGTTGCGCAGCGTATCAGCACGATTCTTCATGCAGATCAGATTCTGGTGCTGGATGACGGAAGAATCGTCGGAAAGGGAACGCATGAGGAACTGATGAAGTCCTGTGAAGTATACCAGCAGATTGCAAAATCACAGTTGTCTGCAAAAGAACTTGGACTTGAGGAAAGCGAGGTGGCATCCAATGAGTGATCAGAAATTGAAACGTACGCCTCAAAGAAGAAGAGGACCGATGGGGCACGGTCGTATGCAACCAGGTGAGAAACCTAAGAATTTCAAGAAGTCAATCAAGAAATTAATTCAGTATATAGCAAAATATAAGGTGGGAATCTTCGCAGTTATGCTTTTGGCAGCCTGCTCGACGGTCTTTACTGTAATCGGACCAAAAATTCTCGGCAAAGCAACGACTGCGTTGACCGAAGGCCTGATGGCGAAGATTCAGGGAACCGGAAGCATTGATTTTGGCAGAATCGGAAGCATTCTCTTATTTGTTTTAGGGTTGTATCTGCTCAGTGCAGTCTTTTCATTTATGCAGGGATGGATCATGACCGGTATTACGCAGAAGGTGTGTTACCAGCTTCGTAAGGAGATTTCGGAGAAGATCAACCGTATGCCGATGAAGTATTTTGAGAGTCGTACCTATGGTGAAGTACTTTCTCGTATTACAAATGATGTCGATACACTGGGACAGGGATTAAATCAGAGTATAACAACGATTATTACATCTGTCGCTACGCTGATCGGTGTACTTATCATGATGCTTAGTATTTCTCCACTCATGACGTTGATCGCATTAGTGATCCTTCCAATCTCGATGGCTTTGATCGGACTGGTAACGAAGAAATCACAGAAGTTCTTCCGTGCACAGCAGGAATACTTAGGTCATATCAATGGTCAGGTGGAAGAGGTGTACGGTGGTCATCTTGTTATTAAGGCATTCAACCGTGAGAAAGATACGATTGGGGAATTTGATCGTACGAATAAGATCCTTTATGATTCTGCCTGGAAATCACAGTTTTTATCCGGTATGATGCAGCCGATTATGATGTTTGTAGGAAATCTTGGATATGCGTCGGTTGCATTAACGGGAGGACTTCTTGCAATCCGCAGTATTATCACGATCGGAGATATTCAGGCGTTCATTCAGTACGTAAAGAATTTTACACAGCCGATCCAGCAGATCGCACAAGTCATCAATATGGTACAGTCAATGTCTGCAGCTTCCGAGAGAGTATTTGAATTTCTTGATGAAGAGGAAGAAGTGCAGATCGTAGAGAATCCGGCAGACATTGCCAAAATCACCGGAGAGGTTACCTTTGCTCATGTTCATTTCGGATATGATGAAAACCAGACGATCATCAATGATTTCAGTGCGCATGTGAAGCCGGGACAAAAGATTGCAATTGTCGGACCGACCGGAGCCGGTAAGACAACGATGGTTAAGCTTTTAATGCGTTTCTATGATGTGAACAGCGGAGAGATCCTTTTAGATGACAGTAACATCAAAGACTTTAACCGTAGAGAACTGCGGGATGCGTTCGGAATGGTGTTACAGGACACCTGGCTTTTCAAGGGAACCATTATGGAGAATATCCGGTATGGACGACTGGATGCAACGGATGAGGAAGTAATTGCGGCCGCGAAGGCTGCGAGAGCCCATCACTTTATCCAGACGCTTCCTGGTGGCTATCAGATGGAGCTAAATGAGGACGCCAGCAATGTATCACAGGGACAAAAGCAGCTCCTTACGATTGCAAGAGCGATTCTTGCAGACAACAAAATCCTGATTCTGGATGAAGCAACTTCGTCTGTTGATACCAGAACTGAGATTGAGATTCAGAAAGCAATGGATAATCTGATGAAGGGAAGAACCAGTTTCGTAATCGCCCACCGTTTGTCAACGATTCGTGACGCTGATTTAATTCTTGTCATGAAGGATGGAGATATCATTGAACAGGGAACCCATGATGCATTACTGAAACAAAATGGATTTTATGCAGAATTATATAATTCACAATTTGAGGAAGCCAGCTGATGCTGGCTTCTTTGCCGTATATAATATGTGTGATTATGATAATTTTCTTAATAAATTACGCATATTTTATTGTAAAAAAAATCGCATTGTAATATATTATTTTATATACTATTTGCAAAATTTGACAAAAATGTACTTGAATTGCGCGTATAGTATATATGACTGAATTTGACCTTCGAATAGGAGGGCATTATGGGAAAACTTAATGTCGCAATTGCGGATGACAATCAGATGACACTTGAACTATTAGGTGATATTGTGTCTAGCGACAACGAACTTCAGGTAATTGGAACTGCAAAAGATGGAGAAGAAGCGTACCATTTGATAAAGGAAAAAGAACCGGATGTTGTTTTGTTGGATATTGTCATGCCGAAATTGGACGGACTCGGAGTACTTGAGAAAATCCGCTCCGACGGGACGATGAAGAACCGACCGACATTTCTGATGATCAGTGCGGTTAGTAATGAATGTATTACGGAGGATGCATTTGCAAAAGGCGCCGACTATTATATTATGAAGCCTTTTGATTATACGCAGATCCTCGATCGAATTAAGTCGGTGCGCAATCGTAGAAATGTAAAGGATGTAAGAAATAACACATCATTGGAGAATCATAATCAGCAGTATCTGAATCAATCTTTAGAGGAGGACGTGACGGAGATGATCCATGAGGTTGGCGTTCCGGCTCATATCAAGGGATATCAGTATCTTCGTGAGGCGATCATTATGTCGGTACATAATATGGATATGCTCAATTCGGTTACCAAAGTGTTATATCCGGGAATTGCCAAGAAGTACCAGACGACACCAAGCCGTGTGGAACGAGCAATCCGTCATGCAATCGAGGTTGCGTGGAGCAGAGGTAAAATGGATACATTGGATGAATTGTTTGGGTATACGATCAGCAATGGTAAGGGGAAGCCGACCAATTCCGAGTTTATTGCGCTAATTACAGATAAGATACGATTACAAATGAAGAACCGATAGGGGAGAAGAGAAGGGTTCTTTCTCATTATGGAGGTGGTTTTTAATGAAGAAGATTCTGTTTGTTTCATCTGAGGCAGTGCCTTATATTAAGACCGGAGGACTTGCAGATGTTGTTGGCTCGTTGCCGAAATATTTTGACCGGAATGAATATGATGTGCGTGTTATGCTTCCGAAGTATGCGTGCATGGACGCGGCCTTTCTGCCGAATCTTCGTTTCGTCTGCCACTTCTATGTGAATTTGAACTGGCGCAAACAGTATGTTGGTATCTTAGAATCTGAATACCGGGGTATTCATTATTATTTTGTTGATAATGAATTTTATTTTGCAGGATCATCTCCATATAATAATATATATGAGGACGTAGAGAAATTTGCATATTTTTCTAAGGCGGTACTTGCATCTCTGCCATATATCGACTACGCTCCGGATGTGATTCATTGTCACGACTGGCAGACAGGTCTGGTTCCGGTATATCTTCATACGGCGTTTGGCGATGATAATTTCTATGCCGGCATCAAGACGGTATTTTCGATTCATAATTTGAAATTTCAGGGACGCTGGCGCATACGTGAGGTTATTGATATTACCGGATTGCCGGAACAGATATTCAATGACAAAGAACTGGAATCCTATGGTGAAGCAAACTATTTAAAGGGTGGAGTTGTCTATGCGGATGCTGTCACAACTGTCAGCCCGAGCTATGCGAATGAGATTACGACACAGGAGGGCGGCGAAGGTCTTCACGGACTGATGAATGCCAGAAGAAACGTACTCTATGGTATCTTAAACGGTATTGATTATGACGAGTTTAATCCACAGACGGATCCGTATATTGAGTCGAATTTTTCAAGCAAGTCGGTTTTAAGCGGGAAGAAAGCGAATAAAGCGGCTTTGCAGAAGGAACTGGGACTTTCGGTGCGTGAGAGCGCGTTTGTCATTGGAATTGTCTCAAGGTTGACAGAACAGAAAGGTTTTGACCTTGTTTCTTATATTATGGATGACCTGGTAAGCCAGCTGGATGTACAGATTGTGATCTTAGGAACTGGTGAGAGTAAGTTTGAGAATGTGTTTCATCATTTTCATTCGCAGTATCCGGACAAGGTATCCGCATACATCGGTTATTCGGAAGAGAAAGCACACAAGATCTATGCATCTGCAGACGCTTTCTTAATGCCATCTCTATTTGAGCCATGCGGACTCAGCCAGATGATGTCTATGCGATACGGAACGATTCCAATCGTGCGTGAGACGGGGGGACTTAAGGATACGGTACAAGCCTATAATGAATATGAAAATACAGGAACTGGTTTCTCGTTCTGCAATTTTAACGCAGATGATATGAAGTATGTTGTTGAGTATGCATATCATGTCTTCCGTGATGAGAGGAAAGCATGGGAAGATATGATGCAGCGTGCGATGGCACAGGATTTCTCCTGGAATAAATCGGCAGGAGAATATGAGAAACTGTACGATTCTTTGTGTGATATGAAATAGTGAAGATCCGGTGCTTTTTATGGCACCGGATCTTTTTTAGGTGTTGCTGATAAATTGGTGAGTCTTGCGATTGTAGAAGTATGCATGATCTGACAGTACTTCGTCATCTGCAACCTGGTTTTCGTTTACTTCCTGGACAACCTGAGTATAATATTGTAATTCCTCTGGATCAAAGTTTTCTACTGGCATAAGAATTAATTCATGGATACTGCTTGGAAGAATAATCAGATCCATATGAAAATATTCTCCAAGTGCTTCAATCATGCCTTCATATAGAAGCACGGTGGCACCATTGGTCTTATATTTGTTTGTGAGAATATACATCGAAACTTCTTCGAGGTCGAGCGCATGCACCAATGGGTGTGATTTGAGGAGATCTGCCATCGGAATCAGTTTGTAAGGAAGAAGACTGGGCGTATTCTGTTTGGCGAGCAAATGTAGTTCATCAACAGATGTATTCCACATGTGCATATGTGAATTGTGAATAAGAATACTTCCCTGATTATCCGAATCTGCATAGACCAGACAATAGAAGATAACTGCAAGATCACAGTAATCGATGTAAGGAATGTCGGATAGCAGATCTTTATTGTATTTTTTACTGACAAGGCGCATAACAATGTGGGATCGCGCTCGTTTAAAGTCGGTAAACATTTCGATGTCAAAATCCGATTCCGGGAGGTGTTTCTTGTAAGTTACCAGAATATCGTTATAGATATCTTCCAGCGGAACACCTTCAAGATAGCGGTGATAGTATGGGGTTAAATAGATGGTCGGGGCTATGTTAGAACCCGGTTGTAATATGATAAGTCCATCATAGTGCGTGCCGTTGTTCTTGGTGATCGTCTGAATCTTTAATGTTGCACCTGGGGTAATGCGATCAGACAGTTCCGTCCTCATTGAGGATATAAATTCCTGATAGTTCATAATTCTCCTTCTGGTGAATCGTAACTATGTCGGGGAAATCTGTACGAATTGTACATAGAATAAAGACCACGATACGGTGAATATCGTGGTCTTACTTTAGCATGATTTATTTCAAAAAGCAATACTTTTCGCTAAAATTAGTTGGATAATAATTCCTGCCATAAGTTACTGTAAAGTTTGGTGGATTCATCGTCCAAAGCGGTGTAGATTTCGCAGCGCTTGATCGATTCACTGCTTGGATTAATTGCCTCGTTTGCCTTGATGTCGGCATCCTGATTCTCAACAACAGAAGTAATAGGAGAAGCATACTGAACATATTCAAAGTTTGCCTCTGCAATATCATCGCGGCAGATGAAGTTTAAGAACTGCATTGCAGCATCCTGGTTCTTACAGGTTTTAGGTACAAACCAGGAATCAATCCAGAGGTTGGAGCCTTCTTCCGGTACGGCATAATCCAGATTTTCGTTCTCATTTATGGCAAGTGCGGCTTCTCCGGAATAGCAGAGTGCAATCAATGCCTCCTCGCCAATCATGGCATCAGCAGTCTCGTCGACATAGTAGCCGTATACGATTTTATCGTCTTTCTGTTTCTTTAATACATCAAGAGCTTCGCGAAGATGACTTTCATCCGTCTCATTTAAAGAATAACCAAGGTCAATAAGTGCAGGCGCGAAGGTATCACGCACGGAATTCTCCATGATGATTTCATCCTCATAGGTCGGATCCCATAAGCAATCCCAGCTTTTTACAACTGAAGGATCTACTTCGGTTTTGTTATAAAGAAGACCGAGTGTTCCGTAGAAATATGGGAGAGAGTAGGTGTGATCCTTATCGTAAGAAGATGTCATATCAACGATTGTGGAATCGAGATTTTTGTAATTCTCCATTCCGGCATAATCCATCTCTAATACTTCGCCTTCTTTGATCAGCTTCTCAACCATATATTCAGAAGAGCAGATGACATCATAATCAATAGAACCTGCTTTATACTTTGTGTACATTTCCTCAGGACTTTCGTATTCCTCGTATTTTACGTTGATTCCGGTTTCTTTCTCGAACTGTTTTACGGCGTCTTCATCAATGTATTTTCCATAATTTAATACGGTGATAGTTTCGCCGCTTCCGGCGCTGTCGGAACTTCCTCCGCAGCCTGCGAGACATCCGGCAGCAAGGGCAAGAACGAGTGTCATACTTAATAATCTTTTTTTCATTTATAAACTCCTTTCAAATTAGATACAGTTGTATAATATGTTTTTAATTTTTGTCGGTTATGGCTTTCTTGCCAGGATGTACATTCCCGAGCAGAAGAATGATCAGAACCGCAAAGAACAGAATCGTGGACAGAGCATACAATTCAGGTTTGATTCCTTTACGAAGCTCTGTGTAAAGCATGGTGGAGAGAGTATTGACACCGGCTCCCTTCGTGAAATACGTAATGCTGAAATCATCGAGCGACATCGTGACAGCCATCATAAATCCACTAAACACACCGGAACGGATTTCCGGCCAGGTTACCTTGTAAAAGGCGTACATTGGTGTCGCTCCGAGATCTAACGCTGCTTCATAGGTGTTTCGGTTGACCTGTCTGAGCTTTGGCATTACATTTAAGATGACATAAGGAATACTGAATGTAATATGTGCGATCAGCACGGTTACAAATCCAAGATCCATGAATTTTACAAATAATAACATCATCGAAATACCGGTAACGATATCTGCATTCAGAAGTGGAATGTTCGTCGCACCAAGATAAATTGTCTGATTGCGCTTGCGCATTGCGTTAATTCCCAAAGCGGCAAGTGTGCCGATTAAGGTTGCAATGATCGCAGAGAGAAACGTAATCTGCAGCGTAGTGACAAATGCAGACATGATCTTCTCATCCTGGAAGCAGCTTGTGTACCAGCGAAGTGTGAAACCGCCCCAGACAACCTTTGTCTTCGAATTATTAAATGACAATGCAATTAATACAATGATCGGAAGATAAAGGAAAGCAAAAATCAGAAACATATAAATTCGTGAAGCACATTTCTTTACCATATCGCTGTTCCCTCCCCTTCTTTATCAAACTGATTAACAAGTGCCATACTGACAATGACGAAGATCATCAGTACAAATGAAAGTCCGCTTCCTGCGTTCCACTGCATACCCTGCATGAAATCCTGCTCGATCACATTACCGATCAGCAGGACATGTCCGCCGCCGAGTACCTGTGAGATGGCGAAACTTGTAAGAGATGGTACGAATACCATTACGATTCCGCTGATGATGCCGGAGACACTGAGCGGAAGAATGATCTTAAAGAAGATCGTTACATTGTTGGCACCAAGGTCACGTGCTGCCTCGATCCAGTCTTTGCGGATACGGGTCAGTGAGTTATAGATCGGCAATAGCATAAACGGAAGAAAGTCATATACCATACCGAGAATAACTGCTCCGGATGTATTGATAATATTGATGCGCGATAATCCGAGGCTTGTCAGCACACTGTTGATCACACCGTTTTTGGATAGCAGAAGTTTCCATGCCAGAATACGGAGCATAAAGTTCATCCACATCGGGAGCATGAAAATAAACACAACAAGCCCCTGATTTTTAATCTGCATATTATTTAAGATCATTGCAAGCGGATAGGAGAGCACCAGGCACACGAGTGTGCAGATGACACCGAGTTTGAGCGATAAGAAGATCGCTTTGCGATTGGTTTCTGTGGCAATCGCAGCAATATATTCGACGGTAAAGGCTCCATCGCTGTTCGTAAAAGCATAATAAAGAATCATGACCATCGGAAGAATGATGAATCCGATAATCCATATAAGATATGGACCGGTCAAAAACTGTTGTTTAAATTTACGCATCGATTTCCACCGCCTTTTCATCGGAAGATTCCGGCTTGTGCATGATCTGGATGTTGAATGGAATTACTTTGATTCCGACGCGGGTGCCGACCGGGACATATTTTGTAGTGTGAACCATCCATTCGTATCCGTTTGCCATAACATCAAGCTCATAGTGAACACCCTTGAAGATCAGAGAAGTAACTTCGCCTTCAAGGTAACCTTCGGATGGATCGACGAGTTCCACGTCCTCAGGACGGATGACAACATCGACCGGCTTATTCTTGCCAAAACCCTCATCGACACAGGGCATCTTTACTCCAAGAATTTCAACCAGACGATCCTCGATCATGGTTCCGTCGATGATGTTACTGTGACCAATAAAATCAGCAACGAAAGCGTTTTCCGGTTCGTTATAGATGTTCTCCGGTGTTCCGATCTGCTGAATGTATCCCTGGTTCATGACGACGATTGTGTCAGACATTGTCAGTGCTTCTTCCTGATCATGTGTAACATATACGAAGGTGATGCCGAGTTCTTCTTTCAAACGGATCAGTTCGTACTGCATATTCTGGCGGAGTTTTAAATCAAGAGCACCGAGCGGCTCATCAAGAAGAAGCACCTTCGGCTCATTTACGATCGCACGTGCGATCGCGATACGCTGCTGCTGACCACCGGATAAGGAATCGACGGAACGGTTCTCAAATCCATCGAGATTAACAAGCTTTAATGCATATTTAATTTTATCGTTGATATATTCTTTGCTTTTCTTGCTGATCTTGAGACCGAATGCGATGTTTTCCGCGATTGACATATGCGGAAAAAGCGAATATTTCTGGAATACGGTATTTAACTGTCGTTTGTTTGGAGCCAGGTTCGTGATATCCTGACCATCGAAGATGATTTTTCCAGAGTCAGGAGTCTCGAATCCACCAAGAATACGAAGCAGTGTTGTTTTTCCGCAACCGCTTGGTCCCAGAAGAGTTAAAAATTCATTTTCCCGGATATAAAAGTTTAATTCGTCGAGAACAAGTGTGTTGTCATATGATTTTGAAATATCAATAAAATCAATTAAATGTTTACTCATGTTTTTATTTCCTTATCTTATATGTTTATTATTTTCAAATCCTGTTCAATCAATTTAAAAGTTCGGCGGGGTAGTGACCCAGATCAGTACCGCGTCGCGGCTGGTTGTGTTCTCAAGGTAATGTTTCTTGCCTGCCTTAAAATAGAACGATTCTCCTGCACGGACAGTCTGCGTTTTGCTACCGAAACTGATACGGATAGTTCCTTTGATCACATAACCGAAGTCTTCCCCTTCATGTGGAAGATAGACTTCCGAGCGTCCACCGGAGTGTAGGGTCATGCGAACGGGTTCCATTGCATTTTTCTGCGCATTGGGGACAATCCACTCAATCTGGCAATTCTTTTCCTCATCAATTTTCTCAAAATAATCGTCTGTCTTAAAAACGATCTGTTCCGGTTCTTCGTCTGCAAAAAATTCTGCCGGTGTAGTGCCGAGACACTGGATGATATCGAGCAGTGTTCCGATGGAAGGGGAGTTCTGGTTTCGCTCAAGCTGGGAGATAAAACCCTTGGTGAGTTCCGCACGATCCGCCAGTTCCTGCTGCGTCAGACCATATTGTATGCGAAGTTCCTTCATGCGATGTCCGATATCCACGACAAAGCCTCCTTCATTTTTCCTGCGGATATGCAACACCTTAATAATGAATAAAAAGTTTATTTATCGTGCTACAATCCTAATAATAGATTTTTTGTTTACTAAAAATAAACCAAACAAATCTATTCTATCTAATTGATATAGAATGTCAATAGATTTACTGAAAAATCTATATATAATTTTTGTAAAGAGAGAGCTTCGCAAAATAAATGATACCTTTTGAAAAAAAT
>ERZ773210.3137-NODE-3137-length-12202-cov-3.885898_pt1 | contig 12202 bp, 8 predicted proteins | sample MGYA00580528_ERZ773210 | MGnify/ENA primary metagenome ERZ773210 (study PRJEB29015, sample SAMEA2737769) | human gut metagenome | biome: human gut; feature: human-associated habitat; material: faeces | place: China | collected 2012 ...
TTTGGACAGAGCTATCTGACACATATGAAATGTCTGGAAAATGTAGGAATGCTTTCCACCGCACCTGTGGAATTTAATGGACAGGAGATCGTGCCGATCCAGTTTTTGAAAGCTCTTCTGCCGGATCCTGCATCTCTGGGTCCGAGAACAGTGGGTAAAACAAATATCGGCTGTATTTTCACAGGTGTTAAGGACGGAAAAGAGAAAAGTATTTATATTTATAATGTATGTGATCATCAGGAATGCTATAAAGAGGTGGAATCCCAGGCAATCTCCTATACAACAGGTGTTCCGGCTATGATCGGTTCCATGATGGTAGTGACCGGACAGTGGAAGAAGCCGGGTGTATTTAATGTGGAAGAATTTGATCCGGATCCATATATGGAAGCACTGAACAAATGGGGACTTCCATGGAAAGTCTGCGAAGATCCTGAACTGGTAAAGGTCTGGAAAGCCAATGAAGATTGATCAACTGCAAACTCCCTGCTATGTGATCGATGAGAAGAAGATGCGGGAGAATCTGGAGATTTTGAAAAAAGTCCAGGAGGATACCGGGTGTAAGATCCTTCTGGCGCAGAAAGCGTTTTCCGGCTTTGCCCTGTATCCCATGATCGGAAAATATCTGGCAGGTACCACTGCCAGCGGTCTGTTTGAGGCAAGGCTTGGATATGAAGAGATGGGGAAAGAGAATCATGTTTTTTCCCCTGCTTACCGTACAGAAGATATAGAGGAACTGGATTATATCTGTGACCATATTATCTTTAATTCCACAGCACAGCTGAAGAAATTTAAAGATGTGTGTACCGGAGCCAGTCTGGGACTCCGTATTAATCCGGAATGCTCCACTCAGGGGGATCATGCGATCTATGATCCCTGTGCGCCGGGTTCCAGGCTGGGGGTTACCAGAGAGAACTTTGACGGGGAATGTCTGAAATGGATCGACGGACTGCATTTTCATACTCTCTGCGAACAGAATGCGGATGATCTGGAGAAAACATTGCAGGCGGTAGAGGAGAAGTTTGGAGAATTTCTGTCTGAGGTTTCCTGGCTGAATATGGGCGGCGGACATCATATTACCAGAGAGGATTATGATGTAAAGCTCCTGGAAAAATGTATTCAGCATATGAAGGAAACCTATGATCTGGATATTTATCTGGAGCCCGGGGAGGCTGTTGCCCTGAATGCCGGATATCTGGTGACAGAGGTTATGGACATTGTGGAAAATGAGATCAGAACGCTGATTCTGGATGCTTCTGCAGCCTGCCATATGCCGGATGTGCTGGAGATGCCCTATCGTCCGCCTCTTAAGGACAGCGGGGAAGCAGGGGAGAAGGCATATACCTACCGCTTATCTTCCTGCACCTGCCTGGCAGGAGATGTGATCGGAGATTATTCCTTTGACAGAGAGATCCGGATCGGGGACAAGCTGTATTTTATGGATATGGCGATTTATTCTATGGTGAAGAATAATACATTTAACGGTATGCCGCTGCCGGATATTGCGGTTATGCATGAGGACGGAGAGTGTGAGGTTATCAGACATTTCGGATACGAAGACTTTAAGAGCCGGCTTTCCTGATATCTGCCGGGCTATCAAAGAAAAGGAGACAGACATGGAAGTTACAGAGAAGAACAGAACAAAATATCGTATGCCCGGAGAATTTGAGCCTCATGAGGGATGTGTGATGATCTGGCCGGAACGTCCCGGTTCCTGGAATTATGGGGCAAGGGAAGCACAGAAAGCATTTGTGAAAGTTGCAGAGGCTATTGGAGAGAGCGAAAAGGTGTATATGCTGGTTTCCAAAGCTCAGATGGAGAATGCAAAGAATCAGCTTGGGAATGTTTCCGGTGTGACTTTGCTGGAATGTGAGACAGATGACGCCTGGGCCAGAGATGTGGGAGCAACCATGGTTCTGGATGAGAAAGGGGCGGTCTGTGGAGTTGACTGGCAGTTTAATGCCTGGGGAGGAGACTTTGATGGACTTTACCGGAACTGGGAGAAGGACGACAGGGTGGCTGCCTTTATCTGCAGGACTCTTGGTTGTCCATGTCTGGATGCCAGACCTTTTGTGCTTGAGGGCGGTTCCATCCATTCTGACGGAGAGGGGACTCTGATCGTTACAGAGGCCTGTCTTCTGAGTCAGGGACGCAATCCTCAGATGAGCAGGGAACAGATAGAGGAACAGTTGAAGTACTGGCTCGGTGTCCACAAGATTATCTGGCTTCCATGTGGAATCTATCAGGATGAAACCAATGAGCATGTGGATAACGTGTGCGCTTTTGTAAGGCCCGGAGAGGTTGTGCTTGCATGGACAGAGGATGAGACAGATCCGCAGTATGCCATGTCTTTGGCTGATCTGAAGGTGCTGGAACAGGAAACAGATGCAAAGGGCAGAAAATTTAAGATTCATAAGCTTCCGATTCCTCAGAAACCGGTCTGCCTTACCCAGGAAGATGTGGATGGCTTTGTGTTTGAAGAGGGAGAAGACGAACGGGAAGCAGGAGAACGGATGGCTGCCAGTTACGTGAATTTCTATATTTCCAATGGAGGGATCATCCTTCCACAATTTGGGGATGAAAATGACAAAAGGGCAGTGGAGATTCTGCAGAAGTGTTTTCCTGAAAGAAGGATTTATCCCATTGATGCCAGAGCCATCATTGTTGGCGGTGGAAATATTCACTGTATCACCCAGCAGATTCCCGGAAAAAATATCTGACCTTGATGCAGAAAACTTTGAGAGTCATGTGTTTGAGGGTTATTACCTGAAAGTTATGAAAAAACTTACTTATGTAAACAGGAGCAGGAGGAACAGACAGGATGAGAAATGTAACAGTGGCAGCAGTTCAGATGAAATGCAGTAAAAGTGTGGAGAAAAATATTGCCCATGCAGAGGAACTGGTGCGTCAGGCAGCAGCAAAGGGAGCTGAGATTGTTCTTCTGCCGGAGCTTTTTGAACGGCCCTATTTCTGCCAGGAGCGCAGATATGAGTATTATGAATATGCGCAGACTGCAGAGGAAAACCCTGCAGTGCGTCATTTCAGCAGGGTAGCGGCAGAGTTGGGGATTGTGATTCCGGTCAGCTTTTATGAAAAAGAGGTCAATAATACTTATAACAGCGTTGCGGTTCTGGATGCAGATGGAAAGAATCTCGGCATTTATCGGAAAACACATATTCCGGATGACCATTATTATCAGGAAAAATTCTATTTCACACCGGGAGATACCGGTTTTAAGGTCTTTGATACCAGATTTGGAACCATTGGAGTTGGAATCTGCTGGGATCAGTGGTTCCCGGAAACGGCAAGATGTATGGCACTGCAGGGAGCAGAGCTTCTCTTTTATCCCACTGCCATCGGAAGTGAACCCATCCTGGAATGCGACAGCATGGAACACTGGAGAAGATGTATGCAGGGACACGCTGCCTCCAACCTGATCCCTGTGATCGCTGCCAACAGAATCGGTGAGGAAACAGTAGAGCCATGTCCGGAAAACGGAATGCAGAAATCTGCTCTTAATTTTTACGGTTCCTCTTTTATTACAGATAACACAGGTGCTCTCTGCGCAGAACTGCCCGGAGGAGAAGAGGGGGTGCTTGTAAGCACTTTTGATCTGGATGCATTAAAGGCAGACAGACTGAACTGGGGACTTTTCAGAGACCGCAGACCGGAGATGTATGCAAAAATTGTCGGGAAATGACATACAAGCCAAAATTCCATTGCCGCAGGCAATCTGGAATGAATTTTGGCTAAGTTACTGAGAACGGAGTGAACAGTAACTGAGTTTATAAGAATTTCATAAAAAGTTTATGATTATATTAGTTGCTACCTGTAGTATATATGGTAAAATAAAAGTACGAACGTTACTGATAACGGAACAGGAAAGTTTTGATATGTATTTCTGGCAAAATGGAGTGTAAAAGATGAACAGAAAAGAATTTTTGGAAATCCTGAGAAGCCAGCTTGCCGGTCAGATGCAGGAGGGCAAAGCAGCAGCACATATCAGGTATTATGAAGATTATATACAGTCTCAGGTACGTGGCGGACGTTCAGAGCAGGAAGTACTGCAGGAACTGGGAGACCCGCATCTGATAGCAAAAACTCTGATCGATACAGATGATGGAAGTACACAGGAAGATTACGGAGAGTATTCTTCTTACGGAAGCAGTTATGGCAATGAGACAGAGCTTCCTCATCAGCAGGAGAAAAGATGGAAAAAAGTAATCGATCTTTCTACCTGGCATGGCAGGGCTGTTGTTATTGCAGCGGCGGCTGTTATAATTATTTTACTGATACTGATAATCGGAGTTGCGATTCCGTTTTTTATTATTCTTGCAATTATTCTTTATTTTCTTTCATGGCTGAAGAAAAGAAATGATCAATGAAAATCTATGCAGGGTTTCAGAAAAGAAACCCTGCGCAGAATCTTAAAATCTTAAGTGTAAACGTTCTTGTTTCACGATATTAATTCCCCTTGAATATTTATAATCATACAATCTCAACTTATTTCTATTCTTTAATCCTGCCAGGTGCAGGGAAAAATCCCACATTCATTTTTATATTTTTTGTTCGGAAAGGAGACGGAAAATGAAACACAATTTCAAACTGAAAGAACGCCTTGGAGCTTTGCTGCTTGCAATGCTTTTTATTCTGCAGGCAATTCTGGGGCTTGTGCCTGTCTGCGTAACTCAGGCGGCACCGTTAACTGTAGAAACATGGGACAGTGACAAGGTGGTAGATTATGGTTATCGCTTTAACATGAAGTTTCAGCCCGGAATTACCACATATGAATCTTTTGGGTGTGATAATCTGGACAGGGAAGCTTTTTCAGACAATGGAAAAAGCGAACGTGATACAGAGTGCGTTCGTGTAGGAGCGGACTATAAAGCCGGAAGCGCAGGGATGCGTTATAACAATGTAGGAAAAGATGGAAATGGAAATATTGTTGATGTCAGACTCATTCTTGTGGGAGTAGAGAATGCAGAACCCCGTTATGATCTGCGCACTGCAGAATCGATTGTTCAGAATAAAGGCGGAGCTACGTTTGCATGGAAAGATAATGAAGCTTATCCAATGGTTGGCTTTTCCAAAAACAGTATCGGTGTATTTATTTATTCTGTAGGATACGCAAAGGTTAAATTTCAGTTTCTGAAGCATGGAACAGAAGAAACACTGCCGATCAGTGGCCATGGAACCATACGTGATATTGATGCGGGACAGGGAGTCCGTATTCCGTCAGACAGCAGTCTGGATAATGCATATGTTCTGAAAAACAATGATTATCTGACGGTAGATGGAAATTCTGTAAGTTCACCTCTTGGTTCCGTTGAGCCGGATGATCCGAGAGGATGGCTGAATCTTTTTTATAATACAGACAATTTTACGGTAGAGTTCTGTCATCAGTTCAGGTTGGATAAATGGGATAAAAGTCGTGAAGATGCCATTGCCAAAGCCGGTTCTCAGGAAAGATGGGCAGAGATTACAAGAAATAAATATCTGGATCCATCAGGCAACAGTTATTGTCCGAACTTTAAAGGACAGAAATACTGCAAAGCATATGCGTATTTTGATTTTACCTCCTATTGTTTCGGTGATGTTGAGATGAAAAAAGCACCTGAGAAACGTGTGGGAGAGGCAAACTGTACATGGGAACAGGCAGCTGCCGCATCAAAAGAAAACCCTTTTAGCATTCGTCAGGGACAGGAATTCCAGTATATGATCCGGGCAGAGGTGACACCCAATAGACTGAAATCCTTTGTGGTACAGGATATACTTGAGGATTGTCTTACTATAGAGGATGCATCAAAAGTCAGTATTGTGAATGATGCAGGACAGACAGTGACAGACCGGTTTGATGTTGCTGTTGAAGGACAGAAAGTGACCTGCAGTGCCAAAGCAGAGAGTCTTCAGGATGAAGCATTTACAGATAATCAGACTTACACATTTACTTTAAAAGTACGCCAGAGACCGGAATCGGAAATCAACATTTCAAAATACCTTGCAGAGGATGGATACAGTATTCTTGTACCGAATCACGCATCCATGAGTTATGAACGTACAAACGGAAGCGGTGATACAATGGATACGGAAACAGTGTGGGTAAAGGGTGTGATTTCACCGGAACTGGAAGTAAAGAAAAATACTTCTCAGTATGAATGGAAAACGGGAGATATCATAGATTACGAGGTTCTGGTTTCTCAGACAAAACAGAATGTAAAAGCAGTAAATGTTGTTATTACAGACGAGATTCCATCATGTCTGCAGCTTCTGGAAGGGCAGTGTGCTGCAGAGACAAGTCAGGGAGGTGAGAACTGTACTCTTACCGGACAGGGAGAAAATGGATGGAAAGCAGAGTGTCCGTCCCTGAAGTATGGGGAGACGATCACAATCCGTTTTAAATGTCAGGCATCTGAGGATTCCAATGGACAGGAATGGGAAAATATTGTGACTGCAACAGCGGATAATCTGATCAATCCTGAGACAGGAGAACAGGAATCCAGAAAGGATATGGCAGAAGTATGGCCGAACAGTCCACAGCTTGAAATTGATAAAACAGCAGACAAATATGAATGGCAGGCAGGAGAGCAGGTAGCTTACCGGATCGTGGTGAATAATGTAACGGCAGGAACAATCGCAAAAGATGTAACTATTACTGATATTGGTCTGCCGCAGGGACTGATTCTGGCAGGTGGTGCACAGAGCATGGAAGTACTGGGAGTTCAGCAGCAGGTAAACTATCCTGTACCGGATAAGAAAACAGGACAGGCATATGAAGCGCGACCTGTGGATTCTCAGTTGAATGCAGATGAGAACGGATTTTCCTTTTATTGTTCTTATGTGCCATACAGTCAGCCTGTAACGATTATTTTCCATTGTATCGCACAGGAAGAGGCAAATGGACACGAAAGCGTAAATGCAGCAACTGTAAAAGCTGCTAATACAGATGAGAGATCTGATGATGCAGAAGTATATGTAAATTCAGGAGAATTCTGGATTGAGAAATCTGCAGATCATTATGAATGGCAGGTCGGAGAACAGGTACAGTACAATGTGGTGGTGGAGAATAAAAAAGCAGGTACAGTGGCCCGTAACGTAACTGTCTGGGATACCGGTATGCCGGCAGGACTTGCGCTTTCATCGGCAGAGGATGTATCGGTAAGCGGAATCCCACAGAATATTACGCAGCTGACAGCAGGGACCAAAGATGTTTTGAACCAGCTCAATCCGGAATTTTATAATGAGACATCAGAGAAACCGGTGAATTATGAATTTCTTCAGGAGGGAAGCGGATGGAGACTGAACATTTCAGATCTTCCGGCAAATACTCCGGTTATGATTTCTTTCCTTTGCACAGTTACGGAAGCGGCAAATGGAATGGAAAGCATTAATGTTGCCAATGTGCAGGCGCAGAATGCCCCTGTTTCACAGGATGACGCAGAAGTGTATGTAAATACAGCAGTTCTTTCTATTGAGAAAAGTTTTCAGAATCCATATCTGGCAGCCGGGGACGGACGTGCGGAAAATGAATTTCGGGTAGGAGAACAGGTGAATTATCAGGTTACGGTTAATAATCTTCAGAAGGGATCTATCGCAAGAAATCTTGTGATCAGTGATCTTTCCCTTCCTGAAGGGCTGGCTCTGGACGGAGCTGAAGATGCTGTTACTGTAAGCGGTGTTCCGGCTGTTATTCAGAATCCGGTGGCAGGAACTGATGATGCAGGAAATCAGCTGAATCCGGAAAATTATAAAGAAACAGTGGAAAAACCGGTCAGCTGTCAGGTTACACGTCAGGGAACCGGATGGATCGTGACGATTTCAGATCTTCCGTATCAGACACCTGTGACTGTTAATTTCCGCTGTACTGCGCAGGAAAGCGTAAATGGGATGGAGATTGTAAATACAGCACAGGCGTATGCAGATAATGCACAGAAAGTAAAGGACTCCTCAAAAATCTGGGTGAACTCGCCTGTTCTTAAAGTAGAGAAGACGACGGACAAACCATTTTACAAATATGGTGATATTATTACATACCGCATTGTCCTGACACAGGAGCAGACCGGATGTGTGGCGCGTAATGTTACTTTGCAGGATGTGATTGATACTCAGGGAGTACGTCTTCTGAAGGATTCGGTGATTCTGATGGATGAGAAAGGAAATGTGGCAGATGCTGATGTACAGATCAATGATGATAATACTTTCCTGATGTCAACAGGCAGGACACTGGTCAGGGATAGCAGATATAGTATTTGCGATAATGATAAAGGCGGTCTTTTTGAGCAGGTAATGTATAATCCTCTGGACTGTCAGGAACAGAAAAGTATGATCGTGGAATATCAGGCAGCGGTGATTGATGCAGCCCTGGCAGGACAGAAAGTGCACAATACTGCAGTTGCAGACAGCAGTGAAAAGATACCTGCAACCGGGGAAACAGAGACAGAGGTACACAGTCCGATTCTGGAAATTGTGAAGGAATCAGATAAGAAAGAGTATGCGTCCGGTGAAAAAGGATACTATAAACTGACAGTAAGACAACTGCGTGAGGATGTCACAGATCAGAATATTGTTATCGAAGATAAACTGGAAACCCAAGGGGCTTCCATTGTAAAAGACAGCATTTTTGTGAAAAAAAACGGTATAGAACTGAAAGATGCCAAAATAGAGGCAGATGATACAGGATTTGTAATTCAGACAGGAGCATCGTTGTCAGATATGGATAAAATTGAAGTCTGCTATGAAATGGTATTTAAAACAGAAAGCACAGAGCCTGAAAAAATTGTAAACACAGCGAAAGCAAGAGGTGATATTTCACCGGAAATTACTGCACAGCAGGAGGCATATGTGAAAGCAAAAGCAGAACCGACTGCCACACCAACACCGTCTGCAACACCGAAACCAACAGAAACACCAAAGCCGACAGAGACACCAAAACCTACAGAAGTACCGAAACCGACGGAGCAGCCAAAAGCCACACCAACACCATCTGTACCGGGAACCTGCCCGAAAATGACTCCTGTACCGACGAAAGCACCGTTAGCATCTTACAATGGTGGAAATAATGGAGGCACAACTTCCGGAAGCGGAGGCAGCAGTTACGCAAATTCGGGTGGATATACCGGTGGATACGGAAGCTATCAGGGTGGTTCCATGGCAGGAAGTTCTAAAACAGGAGATGTCAGACCGTTTAAAATGATGGCTGTTCTTGGCCTTATCGGAATGGGACTGCTGATAGGAGGTGTGGTGATCTACAGAAGAACTGTTTCCGGGAAAAGAAATATAAAGGGTATGCCGCGGAAATGAAAAAACTCAGAACATTTGCAGTAAGTATGATCATAGCAGCAATTGGGCTTCTTATATATTGTGCCGGCTTCTATATAAAAAGTTATGAACAGAATCTTGCAGCAAGGCAGGAATATGCAGAGCTTTCCCAAATGGCAGGGGTGAAGAACAGAGAAGGTGCCGGATTATTGGCAGATGGCAAAAAAACTGATGAAGACAGCAGTACAAAAAACAGTGAAAAAAAACGCAGGAAAAAACAGAGAAGATCTTCTGAATCAAAAAACAAAAACTGTACAGATGAAATCAGGGAATCCTTCGGGATTTCCTGGGAAAATTTAAGAAAGATCAACTCTCAGACAGTTGCCTGGATTACTGTCCCGGGAGCCGATATTTCTTATCCTGTAGTTCAGGCGGCGGATGATGAATATTACCTGAAACATAATTTCAGAGGAGAGGAAGATCTGTTTGGATGTATTTTTCTGGAACATGACATAAAAAAGAATTTTACAGATTCCCACAGTATTCTTTACGGGCATAATATAGAAGGTAATATGATGTTTGCAAATCTGAACCGTTATGAACAGCCTGAATTTCTGAAAAAATGTCCTGAAATTGAGATCACAACACCAAAAAGAAAGTTTCTGTACAAAATTTTTTCTGTGGAACAGGCATCTTCCCAAAGCCCGGCATTTGAATATGGATACAAGTTATCCAGTCCTGCATACAGGAGACAATTATCTATATTGAAAAATAATTCCATGTATGACACAGGAGTAGAGCCTGATGAAAGGGAGAGAATGGTGACTCTGATCACCTGTAATTCACGTCTGGATAAAGAAATACGTATGGCGGTACATGGGATTTGCCATGAATGTTATGGTATAGAAAAAGCTGAGCCGAAGTGATGTTGAAATCAATCGGATATTGGTAACTTTCGTAAAGGATGAACTGTTACTGTTTACATATCACTATCCCTCGAGGTGTTTTGGAAAAAACTAATGAAAAATCTCTCAATATTTTGTATAATTTATGCATAAAAAACAACTTGTTCGTACGTGCGTACAAGTTGTATCCTAAATACAGGAGGGAAGAAGACATGACAGATAATGGAAAGCCGAAATATTTCTCACTGATGGAACAGCTCAGAAGTGATATTATGTCAGGAGCTATCCGACCGGGAGAGAAGCTTCCTTCAGAAAACGAGCTTTCACAGAAATATTCCCTGAGTAGACATACAGTTCGTAAAGCACTGGGAATCCTGGAGCAGGACGGATATGTAGAGGCATTTCACGGAAGAGGTACTTATTGCTCTGAGAATATGCGCCATATAAAGAATTCAAAGAATATTGCGGTAGTGACCACATATATTTCTGATTATATTTTTCCGAGACTGATACAGGGAATGGATAATGTCCTTTCAGAAAGCGGTTACAGTATTATCCTGAAAAACACAGCAAACAGCAGACAGAAGGAGGCCAGATGTCTGGAGGAACTTCTGAAGAAAGATATTGATGGACTGATCATTGAACCAAGCAAAAGTGAGATGATCTGTAAACACAGAAATCTTTATCAGAATCTGGATAAATTTGAAATTCCGTATGTGTTTATTCAGGGAATCTATTCAGAAATGAGGGATAAACCTCATATTCTTATGGATGATGCACAGGGAGGCTATCTTGTAACAAAATATCTGCTGGAACTGGGACATAAAAAGATCAAGGGTTTCTTTAAGGCAGACGATATGCAGGGACTGGAGCGCCACAAGGGATATGTGAAGGCCTTACAGGAGTCAGGGATTGCCTATGATCCTGATGATGTTGTCTGGTTTCATACAGAGGACAGGAAAGTAAAACCTGCACTGATGGCAAAAGAAATGGTACAGAGCGGACAGCTTCCGGATGGAATCGTTTGTTACAATGATCAGATTGCTGTTCAGGTTATGGAAGAACTGGAGAAAATGGGAGTCAGGATACCGGATGATATTTCCATTACCGGTTATGACAATTCACTGTATGCTCAGCGAGGAAGCGGAATCACAACGATAGCTCATCCGCAGGAAAAGCTGGGAGAAATGGCAGCAGAGCTTATACTTGAGAAGATCAACGGAGTTCCTGAAGAAGAAAGTAAGGTTGAAAGACTGATTTATCCGGAACTGATCATACGGGGATCATGCAGAAAAATATTGTAAACAAATGAAATAAATAAAAAATAAGAATAAATCCAGGAGGAATTTTATCATGAAAACAGGAAGAAACTATAAGTTCTGGTTTTGTACAGGTTCACAGGATCTTTACGGAGATGAGTGCTTAAGAAAAGTTGCTGAGCATTCCAGAATCATTGTTGAGGAATTAAACAAGAGCGGTGTTCTTCCATTTGAATTAGTATGGAAACCAACACTGATCACAAACGAACTGATCCGTAAAACATTTAATGAGGCAAATGCAGATGAGGATTGTGCAGGTGTTATCACATGGATGCATACTTTCTCACCGGCAAAATCATGGATCCTTGGTCTGAAAGAATACAGAAAACCGCTTTGCCATCTTCATACACAGTTTAATGAGGAGATTCCTTATGATACCATTGATATGGATTTTATGAATGAAAACCAGTCTGCTCATGGCGGTCGTGAATATGGTCATATTGTTACAAGAATGGGAATCGAAAGAAAAGTTATTGTCGGACACTGGGCAGATAAAGATGTTCAGGAAAGACTTGCTTCCTGGATGCGTACAGCAGTTGGTATCATGGAGAGCAGTCATATCCGCGTATGTCGTGTAGCAGATAACATGAGAAACGTAGCTGTTACAGAAGGTGATAAAGTAGAAGCACAGATTAAATTCGGATGGGAAGTTGATGCTTATCCTGTAAATGAGATTGCTGATTATGTAAAAGATGTAGCTAAAGGTGATGTAGATGCGCTGGTAGA
>ERZ773210.3140-NODE-3140-length-12187-cov-4.245054_pt1 | contig 12187 bp, 21 predicted proteins | sample MGYA00580528_ERZ773210 | MGnify/ENA primary metagenome ERZ773210 (study PRJEB29015, sample SAMEA2737769) | human gut metagenome | biome: human gut; feature: human-associated habitat; material: faeces | place: China | collected 2012 ...
ATCCTGTCGAGAGTATAACTTAACAGTTTCAGGTTAATGGTATTTTTAATTTTTTTGTCAGAACTGCATATTATTTCTATCAGTTCATTCTTTTTGAACATTTTTAATATCTGTTTTTCTGTTTTATTTTGCATGGCTCTTTCCCCGGTTTCTAATCATAGTTTAACTACATGCTCTGTCGGATAGTTTATTTACTAAATCAAATAGCTCTTCAAATAATCGCTTTTTAGAGTCTCAATTCAGGATTATCAAATTTGTTAAATTTGTTGCCAATAACTTCGCAAGTTACCCCTGTTTCTTTCATACCAACCTTAATAATAGCTGTAAATTCTATATCATTATTTTCATCAACACATTTTACAAAATCATTCTCCCAAATCAGATTGCCGTTCTTGTCTTTTAAGCCCGTGCATTGGCAGATAGTAGATGGGTCTACTTTAAAGCTTTCAGAAACAGTATATAGTCCGCCATGTATTAACTGCCCTGTATATATAAAATCGCTTTCATTAACCCGCACATAAAATCCAATAACCCATTCTCCGTTATCTACTCTCTTTGCTTTAAATAAATATCTATCTTCCATTTACTCCTCACTTTCTGCTAGTTTTGCATATTCCCAAAAATTCATTCTATATTCACTATCCGCCGTCCAAGATGTAGCTCCACCCATCCACGCATAAACTTTTCCATCTACGAATTTAGCGAAGTATCTTCTAACCCATTCTTCACTTTCATAATCTCTAACTAATATAGGTGTATCAACCTTGACTTTGCTCCAATCGACCTGCTCAACATGTTCTTGTTTGAGCCATTGCTTTTTTGCTTCTACTGCGCAGTGTCCGTTAAAAATACAATCAGTACAAGACTGTGTTATACAGCATTTAGGTTGACCTTGCTTATTGACAGCTATCTGGTCAATAAGCAAATCTTTCGTTACTCTTTTCATTATTACTTTCAATTCGTCTTTATAAAATTCTTCGTTTGTCATATTTAACCTCCATTTTTACAAGTTATATTTTGGTATTTGTTTCACTCCTTAACATTTCTTAACATTTATATAAAACTCAACTGTGGGCTATCATCATTTATATACAATTTCGGAATCCTCTCTCCGACTTTCAAATAGCCACAATTCGCTTCAACTAATTTTTGAGCCATAATCGGAACAACACTGTTTCCAATTCTTGCCACCTGCTTAGATTTCGGATATGGCTTTCCGTCAACTCTATCAATGATGTAATCTCGTGGAAAACCTTGCGCCAATTTTAATTCTTCAGGAGTCAACATCCTTAATAGAATATCTACAATTACATATTCGTTTCCCAATACTGTAATTAATGCAAATCTGTCTTTAGTAACAATTGTATGTAATGGACTATCAACGCTCTGTCCTGTTCCTTGTCCGTAGTATTCAACAATGAACTGACTAACCCAGGTACATTTAAGAGCCATATTTTCATCAATTCCAAATTCAAACAATTTATTCTTTTCAACTGCCAAAACGTTGACCTGACCAAAATGCCCGGCTGATGTTGTTATAGTATGAATAGGTTCTAATACACTTTGACCTGTTCCGGTTTTATAGAATTTTGACAGAAAAGCAGCTACGATTCCGTATCTATTGCTTGTATCAAGCGTCATTATTGGTTCAGACACCTTTTGTCCTCTCACTTCTGCCTTTGCCGTCTCGGAATGATATTGAATGATGTACGGAGTACACATATAGTGCTTTCCGCTTGTTACTATCGTACCTAACGTTTCATCTGGTCCATTTACTCTTGGCTTTTGATTTTTGTTTTCGCCATATCCAATAGGCACAATATATGGTGTTATTTTTTCATTTGAACTTATTGGCACAATAAATGGCTCTTTGTTTTCAAACACAAATTTTTTTAAGCCTCTGCCAATTCTGTTCATTGTATTCTGAGCCAATGGCTTTTTTCTTCCAAAGATTGACTTTCCTAAATTTTTAAAATCCAAAATGGTTGATACCGGCACCCACTTCTTTAGTCCATTTGAACCACCCTTGTTATGAGTTGGTTCTGGCCATATGATTGACTTACCATCTCTTCTAAATATTGCATACCAACGTTTCCTTGTTGTAGGTGCTCCATAATCTGCAGCGATTAATTCCCTACTTTCAAATACATATCCAAGTGATTTCATTGCTGTTATAAATTTCTTATAGTCTTCACCCTTGCGTTCTTTTATCGGATGCCCTGTTTCGTCCAATGGTCCCCATTGTTGAATTTCTTCAACATTTTCCATGATGATTACATCTGGAAGAATTGTTTTTGCGTGTTTAAATACTGCCCAAGGAAGTATTCTCAACCCCTTGTCTCTTGGCTTTCCACCTTTAGCCTTGCTATGGCTTGTACAATCCGGACTAGCCCACATTAAGGCTACGTGTTTTCCTTTAACGTATTTTTGCAAGTTTACTTTAAAAATATCTTCTGTTAAATGTAATGTATGTGGATGGTTCTCTTTGTGCATTGCAATAGCGTCTGGGTCGTGATTAATTGCTATATCCACTTGCCTTCCCAATGCCATTTCAATTCCGACACTAGCTCCGCCTCCACCAGCAAAGCAATCAATTATTAAATTATCCATTTCTCTCAGGAGTAAGAATTCTTTTATGTGCGCACAACTCTTCTCCTTTCGATTTTTTTATTTAATCACTGTTCTTAAGTCTCTTCTTTCGCTGTCCATGTCTATTCCACATTCTTCTGCAATTATGCTTATCTGCTCTTCCCATGTGCTGTAATCCTCTGCAATGCATTCAGCCTTGTTGTCGAATCTCTCAAACATCTGCTTTATTCTTTTGTTACCAAAACCAAATTCATCATGCATTGTTACAGCCATTAGGATTTTTACATACAGTACTGTGTTGTACTTAACATTGTCACTGAATTTGTCTAAGTCTGCCTTTGATACCCTTAAAGGTAGGTCAATGGCATTTCTCATTTTCAGGTCTGCTTCCAAGGCATCCAATCCCTTTTTTCTTGCAAACCTTAGAGCATATGCCATACCCTCACGTCTTGCCTGTTCCTCTTTTGACATTCTTGCCATCCTTATTTCCTCCATTGCCATAAGCCTTTGCCCTAAAAATCTTTAGTGCATTGTCTCTTGGTCTTCCGTCATTTATGAACTCTTCCTGTTCGTGTGTTAAAATGCAGCCAAATTCCTTACTTGTCTTTTTTCTCATTCATTTTCTCCAGCTTCGCCTTAAGCTCTGCTCTCTCTTCCTTGATTCTTGCCAATCTTACGTGATCATCCGCTGATAAGATTGAAACTGAAAATAAAATCTGCGATTCCATTCTGTCCAATTCCTCTAAGCGAATTTCTATGTCCTTAACTTTCATTTTGTTGTTTCCTCCTCTTGTCTCTGTTTTCAATCAGTTGTCTTTCCAATGCCTGATAGTCATATTGCCTTTGGTCATTAAATGTCTTCTTGTTTTGTTGCTCTTTCTTTACAGGATAAAAATTACTCCAATCACCTGCTATGGCATTCTTGACTGCCTGTATTCTATCTTCATCCGTGTCGGCTATCTGATTCAGTCTGTCAATCAAAATCTTCAACTGATAGCCTGCTACTGGTTTACCTTTTTCTTCTCTAAGCTTCAGGTATTCATCAAAAGCAACATTCAAATCATGATTGGCAAAAAAGCCAATATTTTTCTTTTCTTTACTTTTGTTTTCTTTTATTTTCTTTTGTTGTATTTCCGTATCATTTATGTTGGTTTCTGTTACATTTACACTTGTTTCTGTTACATTTATCGGTTTTAATGGTTCATTTAATAAGGGTTGACCTTTTTCATCAATCAACCTGTACCTTGTTTTCTGGACTTTGTTCCTAACAGTCACTGTATCGTAGCGTCGCTGAATTCCAACAGAGGTTATAACTCCTTGCATCAGGAGGTCATGATCAAACAGACCTATGTCCGCACAAGAGAGAATAACTTGTAACACAAAGTCTTTTTTGTTAACCCATCTGTTACCGATTGTCTTGATGATTTTAACCGGAAGGTTCTTCTTGAGCTGTTCAAAGTTTTTAAACTCAAGAAAGTAACCCTCTCGGTAAACCATCGAAATGACTATGTCGTAAATGGTTTGACCCAATGGACCATATTCATTCATCAGGTCCATTATTTTAAAGTCTTCATAATAATCAACATCTTTTGGGAAATAACTAAGTCCTGCCTTTATAGGTCTTCCCATTTATTTCTCCCATCTTAATGTAGTTTCCTGCTTCATATTCCCTATATATCTGCATCCAATCATCAAGTGTCATTGTCACCAGAATGTCTGCATTGTTTTTCTTGTGAAACACTGCTGGAAGTTCATCCTGCCTTGAATCTCTTCTTGCCTGCTCCATCCAGTCATACAAGTGCATTTTTTCCTGATGTTTTGCTTCTATATGTATTCCCGGAAGTCCCACAACGTCTGCATCACCATTTGCCCCACAATACTGCTGGCCTCTTCTGGTTCTGTATCCGTATTCCCTTAGATGCCCGGCAAGTTGTCTTTCAAACCTTGCCCCCTTCTGCCTTGCATTAACTGCCATTCTGTATCTCCCTTACTCTTTTCCTTGTTGCCAGCAACGACCAACCTATTCTCTTTAATCTGCTGCTTTCCTGTTTGTAATACTTAATGACAAGTTCATCTTCCTCGCCCTCTATTGGTTGAAAATACCCTTGTCCATTGGATAGATTAAGTATTACCGTGTTTCTTCTGGCCATTGCAATTTCTTCCCTTATGTCTCTGTCTGACAATCCGGTCACCTTCTCTAGCTTTTTTCTTGAAATCGCATTGTCCTTTCCGAAAGGGATGTAATCTGAAATGTTCATTGTCACGTCTCCTTTCTGCCTGCCACCATTCAGGTGACAGGTCTTACAATTTTGTGATATATATTTTGATTTATGACTGTCTGTTTTTTAATAATTGAAGAATGGCTTTGATTCTGTCTGAACCTTTTTTTCAGCCGGTTCCTCATTGTTTTTCTTTTCTTCTGGAACACTCTCTGTTTCCTCAACTGTCTGTTCTGCTGTCTGCTCCACTACTTCCTCATAAGTTTCATCTTCTGACTGCTCAACAGGTGTTGTTTCCACATATGTATGTGTTCCATCCTCATTAATTACTGTCATGTCGCTGTCAAGTGCTGTCTGTAGGTCAATGCTCATTATTCCCCACTTGCTTATGATTTGTCTCAACATTGTCTTGTATGCCATTCCGTCAAAGTCCTTGCTCCAGAAGGTCCACTTCGTTCCCTTCTTCAAGTCTGATGCATATCCCTGTGAATACTTCACTGCGTGAGCCTTCATCTTTTCCTTTGACCAGTACATTGCCTTCCTAAATCCATTGACATACTCAAACATTGCATAATAGCCAATTGTTTCTGCCTTTTCTCTCTCATTTTCATCTGAAATGAGATTTACTTCTATGTCTTCATTAAGTGGATCGAATCTGATTAACTCACCTTTCTTAATTGCCAGCACATTTAACTTCTTATACTGTCCTGATCTGATTGCCAGCTGAATGTAGCCCTTGTATCCAAGCTGGAACTGTGCCACCTTTGTTCCTGTTTTGTTATCCTTGAACGGAACCATGTAATACTGTCCAAGCTGTGGACTTGGAGATAGATTAAGACTCTCTCCAAGCAATGCTGCACTTACTATTGATGAATTTTGACATTCCTGTAATGTTGGATTGTTTCCAACCGCACTTACTATTGAACTGATGAATCTCTTTCCGTTCTTTCCACCAACAACCTCATTAATCTGATTCTTTACCGCATCATTTTTCAAATATGCCGTAAAACTTGTTTCTTGTCTTTTTGCCAAACTGTTTGATACTGCCATTTCATTTCCTCCTACTGTATCTGCTCATATTTAATGTTGTTTTTCGTAAGGAACTCACCCAATGCATTGAGCTGGTTTCCTGTTCCACACACCCTGATTACTATTGTGTGTGTCTTCTCTTCCTGATTTTCTTCTGTTCTTTCTTCCTGTGCCTCTTCCTCAACAGTCTGTGAAACACTTTCCTGCTTCTGCTCCGGTTCCTTCTTTCCTGCCTCTGCAAGTTTTTTGGCTTCTGCCTTTTCTCTTGCCTGTCTTTCCTCAAGTTCTGCCTTTCTTCTTGCCTCATACTCGGCTTTTCTTCTTGCATTTTCCTCGTATGTCTGTTTAACCATCAATGCTTCTGTAATGTTGAGGGTTTCAATGTATTTCTTTTTCATTTCAAACTGATATTCACCGGTTTCAGCATTAATGACTTCCAAGTCGTGTCTTACACTGTCTCTCATATGCTCCATTTCATTGGTTATTGACTTTAATGTTGTTGTCACATTCAGATAACTTTCCTTGAAAACACGTTTGAATGTGAGTATCTCCTTCAGCTCTTCGGCACTTGCAAAGGTCCTGTCATATATCTCCTCAACCTTTATGAGCTTCTCTTCCCTTTTCTTCTGGTCATAAGCCTTTACCTGACTGTCAATGTTGGCATTTGCCTCATCTACAATTGCAATCAGTTCCTTTACCTGACCTTCAAACACACTGTATGGTTCAAGCATCATCTTCTTGACATCTTTCTTTCCGTCATTCAATGCCTTGCTGAACTTATTAAGTGCTGCCCTGTCAGCCTTTGCTTCCTTTATGTTTTCATCCGTGTACACCAATGACTTGTACACGTTTGCCTTTTCAGTAACTTCTTTTTTTAATTCCTCAAAGTTCCAATCAATGTGCTTTAGTGCATTATCCATTGTTGGATTGTAAATTTTTAATTCCATCTTTTTGGTATTCCTCCTGTTTTAAATTTCCGGCAGAATGAGAGCCGGCTTTTTTCTTTTTTTCACAAGCTCCATGAACTCCCTTTCTGACCTTTTTATTATTTCAATGTCTTCCTCAACTTCTGTCCTTTCAATGTGATAATCCTTTGTGATTAGTCTTATGCTCTTATTCCACACACTCTTTATCTGTGCCCTGAGTTCGACAAACTCATATTCCGTCACCATCAGGTAATGAAGCACCTGTATGTAATAATTGTCCGGGATGTGTTCACCATCCCATTTTTCCTTGTGCATTGAACCAAAAAGCTCACTGGTCTTGCATTCAAATATTCCCTTCCTCCCGGTTTCAAGTTCTGTCAGTTCTCCATCAAGTGATGCGTGAGCAAACGGATACTTGTCATTGAGAAGCATGTTATCACCAAAGTATTCAACCTTGTATTCCGGGTGGTCCAATGCAAATATTGCTCTTATGTGTTCCTCTGCCTTAGTTCCATATATTACGTAAGGTTCATTTGATATGTCTTTTGGTTGCATCATTCCAACCATCTCCTGCCAAAAAGTTACATTGCTTTTATATGGATTAAGTCCAAGTACTGCAGCTGCATCCGAACCACCTATCTTTCCCTTTCTTGCAAGAAGCCATTCAGGTTTACTTGCAAATTTCTTTCTTGTGACCATTTCTAATCAACCTGTTCATTAAGAATTTCATCCGTACAGTGCATCAATAATGTAACCAGTATCACCATTCCCAGAGCCACAAGTAACTGCCCTGCCTTGCTGTCTACCTCAATCCAGCCATTGACTAACATCACTGCTCCTGTAATTACTCCTATTACCACGTTCTTGAATCCGTTAAGTACTCTGTACTTTTCAGCGATAATGTGGTAATCTTTAAGTGGTTTGTTTTTGTAAGAGCTTGAACGTAGTGGTGTATATTCAGGCTCTTCTTTTTTGGTTTCTTTTACTTCTCTTACTTCAAGTCTTTTGTTTGTTTCCATAAGCTCTCCTAACTGAACATTAAATGTATGAATTTATTCAACATTTCATTTTCTTCTCTTGACATTTTATTTTTGTTTTCTCTTGCACGCTTTTCAGCTTCTTCATCCGACATCACAGAACATTCCAGCAACATCTCAAACATTTCCTTTCCTATGTTTTCACCATGCTTTTTTATAAAATGCCTCTTTACAGCCTCCATAAATATCATTGCCTCACATTCAATTAATTCATCAGAACCTGCCATTGTTGCCTTGTTTTTGTCTACAATAATCATCCTTATCCTCCAATCTTTCTTACCATTTCGGTAGTCTTTTCATCCGTCCAACTATTCGGCTTAGTCAGATGCGGACACATAGTGTTATTAATGTTCATCTGTCTGCCCAAGGGACAGCTCTTACAACTTCCTGAATACTTAATGCAGGTCTGCCTTAAGTTTCTTAAGCTGTTAATTGCTCCCACCAATTCAATCGCCCCCTTTCTATGAATAAAATCTCTCATTAAAATATTTTGTTGGAACTTTTCCTGACATTGTAATGTAGCCTTTTTCTTTTAATTCTGCATTCATCTGTTTAATTAACTTGTATGCAAAAGAAAGACTACACTCCATTGTTTGAGCAATATCCTTTGCTCCCATAAATTGCTTTTCAGGCATATTACTCACCTCCTATAATTCCCATAATGCCTGAACGATTAGTGCGTTAACCTCTTTTCGAATACTTGTTAACGTGTACTCGCTTCTTTTTTATCCTTTTCCTTTTTGCTTTTGTACGAAACGACTTCTTCCCTGTAAAATGATTATTATTGGATGCTATTCCTTTCAATGGCTCACCTCTTTCTTTTTATCTTTCATTGTTTTACTTGAATTATTTTCACGTTCTATATTGAAAAAAATATCATCAACCTTTACCCCAAATAAATTAGCTATTTTTATGGCATTACGTATCTTTACCATCCCAAAATCCGCTTCCCACGCATTATAAGTTTGTGTTGAAACTCCCAGCTTTTCAGCAGTTTCTGACTGATTCAATCCTTTTCTAGCACGTAGTTCTTTTAGTGAATACCTCATTAATTCTTCCTTTCTTGTGTCTTTTTACGACACTTTTGTTTTAAAAAAAATTTCGTCTATATCGTGAGCAGATAAATTATATCTTTCTTTTATTAGACGAATTTCTCTTTGCGTAAATTCAGCTCCTCTAGTTTCATTAAGTTTATTTGAAAATGTTTGACGAGCTATACCTAGATACTTTGATAATGTCTGTCCTGTATCTCTATTTAACTTCATAACAGATTCTAATTTGTATTTATTCATTAAATACACGCCTCCTTTCCGTGTCTTTTTAAGACACTTTTAAATCTATCATTCACATTCAAGTTTGTCAACACTTTTTTAATCTTTTTAAGACACTTTTTAATATTTTTATTGCTTTTTTATGATAATTGTAGTATATTTAAGACACTTTAAGGAGGTGCATAATATGTGTTTAATGTCAAAAAGAATAAAGGAATGTAGATTAAACAATCATTTAACTCAAGAAGATCTCGCCAATAAACTTGGATTAAAAAAATCAGCTATTGCTAAATATGAAAATGGACGAGTTGAAAATATTAAAAGAAATACTATAGAGGAAATGGCTAAAATTTTTAATGTTATGCCCTCTTATATAATGGGTTGGTCTGATCTTCCAAATGGAAACACTTTGGGAAGTGAACTAAAAAAAATAATTGCAGAAGTTTCAAAGGAAACAAATATTCCTTATTTAGAAATTATCCAAATTATTTTTAATCCTGATTTAAATATACCTGAAGGCTGTAATATATTGAATAAAGACAATATTTTAAAGCTTATTAATAATCACAACTCTTCATTAAATAAGGTTGATACTCTAGCAGCTCATTTTGATGGAGATGATTTTACCGAGGACGAATTAGAAGAAATACGACAGTTTGCTGAGTTCGTAAAAAAAAGAAACAGTAATAAATAAATTTATGATATAAAAGGGGAAATACTTATGTTTTTTTTTAATAAAAGGCAAAAAACAAAAGAGCAAATGCCACCACATGCGCCAACATATATCACTAAGTCTATATATATCTCAGTTCCCATAATAATGCGAAGATATAAGATAGGTTCTTGTAAAGCAGCATCAATTTTAGACAGATTATGTGAATTACATTATATAGCTCCTGCCAGTTCCAATACTGATGTCCGTGAAATGTTGGTAAACGAAAATATTATCTGGGACTATATTACTTACAACTATAATTTTACAAACTCTTTTTCAAGTAATTTTCCGAAAAAGTATACAAATATTGATCCCTTACTTGAAAAAGCTGGGAAGCTTTGCATCATTAATAATAAAGGCTCTATATCTATGATACAACGAGAATTAAGGATTGGCTTTAATCAAGCGTCACATATAATGGATCAGCTATATCAACTTGGAGTTGTTGGACCAGAAGAAATAAATAAACCTAGAAATGTTTTAATTGATTTGCAGAAATTTAATTTTATAATTTCGAATATAAATAATAATGTTTCTTTGAATGATATCATTACCTCACACACTTCTGCTAACGACCATACTAATAAAGACTTTGATTTAATGGATGGACATGAATTTGAATATTTTTGTGCAGATTTATTAAAACAAAATGGTTTTTCCAATGTGGTAGTTACACAAGGCAGTAGTGATGATGGCATAGATATCTTGGCAGAAAAGGAAGATATTAAATATGGCATACAATGCAAATGCTATTCAAGTAATATCGGTAATAGTGCTGTACAACAAGCTTATACCGGTATTCAAATGTACAAATGTGATGTAGGTGTGGTCTTAACTAATAGATTTTTTACTGAATCTGCAAAAAAGACTTCAGATGAAACTAGAATAAAACTATGGGACAGAAAAAGACTTGAACAATTAATTAATGTAGCTAAAAATCATACATAAAAGTAACATAATATATATAAAAATAAATATAAGTCCCATATATAGGTCTCTTCTTATGATAATATTGAAACACAAAAGACACATAAAAGAAAAGGGGTGAGAAAGTTGACTAAATACGAAGAAATCATCGGTGAATATGAACATAATGTTGATGTTATTGAATATAGTTTTCGTTCAAACAATATTAAAGGGCTATATTCTAATGGAGTTGTTGCAATTAATAACAAACTATCCACCACTGAAAAAACTGGAACCATTGCAGAAGAACTTGGTCATCATCACACTTCTTCCGGAGATATTCTAGACATGGATTCCACATCTAACAGAAAACAAGAACTAAGAGCCAGAGTATGGGCATATGACAAATTAATTAATTTACAAGGTTTTATTGATGCATTTGAACATCATTGTACAAATATGTACGAAACTGCGGAATTTTTGGATGTTACAGAAGAATTTCTTGTTGATTCAATTAACGCTTATATGCATAAATATGGTTGTTACATAAAGTACAAGAATTATGTTATTGAATTCGGATTTAATTCAGTAAATGTAATAAAGCAATATAATTAATTTTAAGGAGGGAAAAAGTATGGCAATAATTAAGTGTGTAGAATGTGGAAAGGAATTTTCAGACGAAGCCTCTGCTTGTCCTGAATGTGGTTGTCCTACAGAATATTCAGTAGATTCAAATAATGCTACTTCTGATTTTGTGGAAGATGAAACAGAAGAATCTACAACTAATATCAGCGACACAGTAAAGGATTTTGCAGGTAAAGCTTTAGCATCTTGGAATGACAGAAACCATGCTACATCAAAAGTTAATGTAATTAAGGTCGATGAACAACATAGAACTTTTCAAATTAAAGGATATGTTCCAAAACATAAGAGTACCGGTGTTGGAAAAGCTTTAAAAGGTGCTTTAGCTGTATCTACACTTGGTATGTCAAGCATTATAAGTAGTAGCGTTAATTCAGCAGGTGCTAACAATTGGTATAATTTTGATGACTTGGTAAGCTATGAGCTGTTAGCTGATGATTCTGTTGTAGTAAGCGGCGGTGTAGGCCAAGCATTAATAGGTGGTTTAACATTTGGTGGTGCTGGTGCAATTGCCGGTGGCATTACCGGAAAAAGAAAACAGAAGAAAAAAATCGAATCTCTTATTATTAGAGTAACCTTAAATGATTTCAAGACACCTTGCATTTGCATTCCTATTGTAACTAAAGCTGTAAAAGTTGGAACAAAAGATTATTTTCAGGCTACAACTGAAGCTCAACAGGTATTATCAATGCTTGATGTAATTGCACATAATAAATAATTATTACAAATAAAAAAAGAGCCAGCCACTAAGGACCAGCTCCAAAGTGATACAATGCATCACCTGTCGCAAGGTCATTGTATCATTCTTTGGAGCACCCGGTCAATCAGAACTGTTGTTCTTCGGTTGGGTGTT
>ERZ773210.3154-NODE-3154-length-12151-cov-21.816964_pt1 | contig 12151 bp, 9 predicted proteins | sample MGYA00580528_ERZ773210 | MGnify/ENA primary metagenome ERZ773210 (study PRJEB29015, sample SAMEA2737769) | human gut metagenome | biome: human gut; feature: human-associated habitat; material: faeces | place: China | collected 2012 ...
TACTTATCGTGTGTGGATTTTTGCAGGGTGCGTCCGGCAGGGCGCACCCTGTTTTAGTTATAAATTAATAGCCATACACTTGTTTTTGCTGATGCTCCGCTTTTTCAGAGTTTTCTTTATAAATCAAAGAGAAAAAGTCTTAAGTATTAACGCTTGGATTATTCAAAGCATACAATAGCTATTCACACCGACACAAACTAGTGTCACATCATATAATATGCTTATTCAAGAAATCAAAGATTTGCTGCTGTGTTCATTATAATATTCTGCCAAATCTTTTGCGATAACATTGTAAGCAAATCGGTTTCCTTTTACCCTAGCACCAATCCACACAAGCATAAACTCAATCATAAAGGCTGCGATTAATTTACATGAAAGCGGTCTTTTAATGTACCACGACAAGAAAACATACATAAATCCCATCCATAACATCATAATTGTCATGTCTCTAAGCAGCAAAAAATCACGCTGCGCCATATAGATTTGTGCTTGACTTTCATATTTTTGATATATTGCGTACCAGTATTGGTTCTGGATTTTTTCGCATTCCTTTTTGTCCTTGCAAGAATCGATTTGGGTATATAACTCCTCATAAACTTTTCTTGCTGTTTGCTTAGAAAAACGCTCATCTTTATTGTTTTTATCGATGTCTAAGAAAATCGTATTTCCTGGAAGTCCTTTTATAGGCCAAATAACCTTGTCTTTTAGCCGTCCTTGAAGAATTGAATCAAAACAGAACACGAAAATATAGATTATTGATGATATGATAGAGGATTCGAACAGTTCTGCTGCTGCCTTCCAAAGATCACTCGAGCTCATAAGCTGTACGATATTATCAACAATCCCGGTTTCCATAAGAATCAGGAGAATATTTCCCAATACAAATGATTTCAATTCCTTTTCTCTGTAATTTTTGAGATTGCTATCCATGATATCAATTGCTCCATTCTTCTACATAGTCAGAGAACTCAATTGACTTCAGCCCCACCCATCCGCGATCAGGCATTTTACCATTGTGATGGCATATTACATTGCCATTTGTTTTATATATGGTAACACCACGTCTAATATATGCATTGGTAACCATTTTCAATGGGTGACTTGAATTCTGGGCTACGGAAGCAAATGCTACTTTATTTCTAGAGTTACCTTTTTCAATCTTTTCTCCTAGCATCCGGTTTAACACTGATGGACTCACATTGTGTCGTCCTCCATGATGAGGAACTTGGTAAAAAGAAATATCCTCTACAATGTTTTCGCCAATTTTTTCCATATAATCAATTGCTCTATTTAATGAACCAATACCTGCATCACCTGTAAGGATGAAACCAGAGCCATCCACTTTTCCCCTTAGAATTACACTCGTTTCATTTTCTGCTGAAGTCGTTTCACTTTCTCTAAGCGTTTCGATATCCCATGTTTCAAGAATATTTAGTGCAAAATCTTTAACCGACTCCAAAAACTTTAGAAGTGTTCCATCATGTTGAAACGCTGAGCTCATTTCAAGAGGTGTCTTTTCTGAGGACACCAAAAGGCTTAAATAGTATTGCTTTTCAGGGGAGAGTATCAACAACTCATCTTCGATATGAGCTCCCTCGAACGCCTCATAAATTGGAATGTTTTTTTCTTTAGCCATATCCTCAATATCAGCAATCGTTTTATATTTTTCTCTCAATCTCCTTGCAAGACTTTCTTTTGTAATGCGTCCATCATTAACTTTATCAAAAAGGTCATCTACGTATTTCCACGGGCGATTCATATAAATCTTTTTTACGCTGAAATTCTCTAAAACTTTTTTTATTCCAATTGTATGGTCTTGGTCTGGATGAGTTATAACTATAAAATCGACCGATTTTTCGGTGATGTCTTTTATATTAAGTTCATCATTGAAATAATATTGGTTCATGTGTGCAACCAGAGCATCACCATGTGCCTCAAATCCACCATCGACGACACCTATTTTGTAAGTTGCTGTTCCGTCGAATGATACTCCAGACCTCCAACGCATGCAAATTGCATCGGCATCTTTTGTGCTTTTCTCTGAGTTCACTCCTATAAAATCGATTTCATACGCCATTTCAAAGTCTCCATTCTGGTGCTTTGCTTTAATCGTCCTGTGATTTTTAATTTTCTGTGCCAAGTATATCATAGTCCTATATAGAAGGTCAACTTTTTAACTAATATCACTGAACGTCTATACATCCAAAACTAGCGCTCGAAAATTTAAGAAGCCTCTTAGATAATGGATTTATGGACACCTGCGTTGAGTTTTCCGAAGAAAACAAATAATCCGAACCCATCTCCTATCGGAAACAAGTTCGGATTATTTTTGTTTGGTCCGAGTGGCGAGAATCGAACTCACGGCCTCTTGAACCCCATTCAAGCGCGCTACCAAAACTGCGCTACACCCGGATATCTGCAAGCGGTTGTCGCTCACAGCTCAATCAGTATATCCAATTCCGGGTGATTTGTCAAGCATTTTCTGCTAATTTTTTTAAATATCGGGGAACTGTTCGTCCTCTTTCCAGGCATTCAACGGAGCAAGGTCCTTTTCCACCGTGGCCAGTGTCACCACGAATACACTCGCTGCACCGTCCGCCAGCAGCGCCTGCGTGCAGGCCGCTGCCGTGGTGCCGGTGGTGAGCACATCGTCCACCAGAATGATGTTCCGCCGCTCTACCAGCTCCGGGTCGGTCACCCGGAATGCACCTGCCACGTTGGCCACGCGCTCATAAAACGGCAGACCGGCCTGGTGCTTTTTCTTCCGGGCGCGGCACAGCGCGTTCTCATACAGCGGCACGCCGGTCGCTTCGGCCAGCGGCAGCGCCATCAGGTACGGCACATTGTAGCCGCGCTTTGTGCCGGAGGGCGGCACCGGAACGATGGCGTTGTACACGCGGGAGACGCCGTCCACCTTCTGGGGCACCGGCTCTGCGCCGCACATGCGGATCTCGCTGCCGTAGACCAGCTTTGCCATCCAGACGCCCAGCTCCACCGCTGCCCAGGGCGAGGCCTGATACTTTGCACGCAGAACACCCTGCCGCACGCAGCCTGCGTACTGGAAGGGTGCCGCGCCGCCGGACAGATTACTGATGTAGTGCTTGGCCGGGTCCAGCTTCATGCTGGGCTTCCGGCGCAGGGTGTCCAGCTCCTGCGCACAGTCCGGGCATTCCGGGATGCTGCCCAGCACCCGCCCACAGAAAGGGCACCGCCGCGGGTAGACCACCTGCCGCAGCCCGCGCAGGAAGCGGCGCGGGGCGCTGTAGTAACCCATCAGTCGTTCTTGACGGCCACGATCACGCGCACCTTTTTGCCTGCGGCGCAGCCGAAGTTGTCGTACCAGCCGGTGAGCGAGTAGCCTTCCGTGTTGACCTCGGTCAGCTTGGTGTGGTAATACTGGCCCTTATACCAAAGGTAGACCTGGGCGTCGTCCGCCATCTCATAGCGTGTGCCGCCGCTCATCACCGAGGCTGCACCCACCTGGTCGATCTTCATGGGCATCAGCTGCACCATGGAGCGGACGCTGCCGGTCACTTCCTGCCGGACGGCCAGGCCGCCCACGAACACCGGGTACTTCACCTCTGTGGTAAAGGAGGTCTGCGCGCCGTTGACGTAGCACACATAGGTGGCACCGCCGCCCACATAACGGAACAGGGAGGCATAGGGCTCGCCCACCAGCGTACCGATCTGCCGCAGGCCGAGGCTCAGCAGGCTGTCGGTGTTGGCGGTCAGCTTCTGCCAGACGGTGGTCAGGATATCGCCGTTGACGATGCCCCAGAGCACCTCGCTGGTGGTGGGCACCAGCACGTCCTTCAGATCGCTGACGATCTTGGTCTGGCTGTCGTCGCTGTCCACCGTGCCGCCGGAAATGATCGTGCTCAGGTCCTTGAGCTGGCTGGCGTTGACCGCAAGGTTCTTGATGTCATCCAGCACACCGTAGGTCCACAGATCGCCGGTGACGTCGTTGAGGATCAAGCGGTCGATCTGGCCGCTCTCATTCAAGGTATAGTAACGGATGTTCAGGGCGTTCAAAGCTGTCCCCGATAGGCGGCTGGGACGAACCGTCCCAGCCACACCCTCCGCTGTTGTATCCAGGATCTGCACATCGTCCGCAAAGGCATAATCGCCCAGGCTGGACGCATCGCTGCTGACCGTGCCGCTGATCGACTTTGTATCCAGTTTTTCCACGCTCTCGCCCTCGGGCGTCACGCTGATCTCCACCAGCCAGCCCTTGGGAAAGTTCAGGCTCTTGTCCACGTTCACGGTGCGCACGATGCCGTCCGTGCACATGACGGACACCCGCTGCAGCACATCGGCACCGTTGTCTTCCACCAGGCTGCGGGATGAAGACTGCACCACGCCGTAGAACACGCTGTCGGCTTCCTCGCCGGTGACCACGTCGGCCACCTCGTTGTTCATACCCAGCAGCAGGGTGACCACCTCACCCACGCCGCCGCCGTTCAGGCTGGACACCTTGGACGCCACCACCGTGCTGCCCAGCTGATAGCTGGTGCCTGCCACCGTGACGGCCGTCGGCGCGCTGGCGCTGGGCGAGACCGCCGTGATGCGGCCTGCCGCGCGGCGGGTGTAGATCCACACGGCCTGCAGGCTTTCGCTGTAGTAATACACGTCATACTTGTTGAGCTCTGCCGAGGAGGAGACTTTGTCGTTGCGGTAAATGCTCACCGGGGTGAAGGGCAGCTGGGCGTTATCGCCCGCCACAAAGGGACCCTGCAAGCTCTTGAGCATGACCGAGGAGACGTCCACCTGGCCGTTCGCCACCGTGAAGCCCAGCGTGCTGCCATAGACGCTGCCGCCGGCCGTGTTGGCGTTCAGGGCGTTGTAGAGCAGCACGGCGCAGTCCTCATAGTTCATGGTCTCGCCCTGGGCGCGGCTCAGCTGGCTGCGCAGGCCGATCTCCTGCGCCTTATTCAGCTGGGCCTGCGGGAAGGCACCGTTCAGGTCGGTCATCTTGTAGCCCAGCAGCTTGAGCACCGCCGTGGCGGCTTCTTCCAGCGTGACGGCGTTATCCGGGCGGAAGGTGCCGTCGGTGTAGCCGTTCATCCAGCCCTGCTGCACCGCAATGCGCACATAGGGTGCCCACTGGGAAGTGCCCGGCACATCTTTATAAAGGGTGCCCAGGCTCCCCTGTTTCGTCGCGCTTTCGCGGTAGGCCGAGAAGGCCACCAGCATTTTTGCCAGTGCACCGCGGGTGACGGCTGCATTCAGACTGCCGGTCTGGCCGGGCTCCATAGCGCCCAGCGTGACCGCCGTCTGGATGGCGGTGTTGTTCAGGCTGGCTGCCGAGGCCGGCAGCACCAGCATGGACACGCCGAGGCACACCGCCACAAGCAGGGCGAGAATTCGTTTTTTCATAGGTCGCGATACCTCCTTGATTCTTGGCTTCCCCTCGGGGAACGATCGGGCCGCGCCGCCAGGGGCGGACAGTGAGCCCGAGAGGATGTTCTTAGTCATAGCGCAGCGCTTCGATGGGGTTGAGCCGCGCGGCACGCCGTGCAGGCAGGTAGCCGAACAGCACGCCGATGCCCACCGAGATGCCGAAGGCCACTGCGATGGAGTTGAAGGACGGGCTCACCGTGATATCGGTGCCGCCGGCAAGGATCGGCAGCAGCTTGTTGGCCGCCATGCTCACGATGTAGCCCAGCGCGATGCCCAGCACGCCGCCCAGCGCCGAGGTGGTGGCAGCTTCCACCACGAACTGCGCCAGAATGGTGCGCTCCTTGGCACCCAGTGCCTTGCGGATGCCGATCTCACGGGTGCGCTCGGTGACGGACACCAGCATGATGTTCATGATGCCGATGCCGCCCACCAGCAGCGAGATGCTGGCAATGCCGGTGAGCACCACGATGACCATGTTGATCATCTTGTTCATTTCTTCCAGCCACTCGCTGGCGCTGTAGACATAATAGCTGTTCTCCGAGCCCATCAGGGCCAGCAGGCCGTTCTCCACAACGGCCTTGGCCTCATTGGCGCGGCTCTCGTCGGCCATGACGGCCGTATAGTTTCTCACCGTGCTCTGGTTGGAAAGGCGCATCACGGTGCTGTAGGGCAGGAATACGCTGTTGTCGTCCGAGCCCTCCTGCATGTCCGGGTCGCTGACCTTGGCCGCCAGCACGCCCACGATGCGGAACTTGTTGGCACCGATCTTCAGCGTCTGGCCCAGGCCATTGCCGCCGAAGGCAACGCGGTTGATGTAATCGCCGATGATGCAGACCTGCTTGTTATCCTTGATATCCATGTACTGCAGGCCGCGCCCCTGGGCGATCTGGAAGTTGCGCATGGCGGTGTAGTGCTCATCCACACCGTTGATGGTGACCCAGCGGTAGGTGTTGGTGCCGATCTTCAGGTTGCCGGTGCCGCTGAAGTCGATCTCCGGCGAGATGGCCTGGATCAGGTCGCGGTTCTGGTCCACGATCTTATACAGGTCGTCCACCGATGCGGTGCGGGAGCCGTAGCCCCACACCTGAATGTTGAGGGTGTTGGTGCCCAGCGACGAAAAGCTGTCGCGCATGCTCTGGGTCATGCCGTTGCCCAGGCCCACGATGACGATGACCGCCATCACACCGATGATGATGCCCAGCATGGTCAGGAAGGTGCGCAGCTTGTTGCTCCACACGTTCTGGATCGCCTGGCGGAACGTTTCAATGATCATGCCTTGCCCTCCTTGCCCGGCTCCTCCGGCAGCAGCGTGGGCTGGACGATGGCCTCCGGCGCGTGGGAATCGCCGTCGTAGACCACCTGGCCGTCCTCCAGACGGATGATGCGGTCTGCCTGCACGGCAATGGAGTTATCGTGGGTGATGAGCACCACGGTGTGGCCCTCATCGTGCAGCTGCTGCAGCATGCCCAGCACTTCGCGGCCGGTGTGGCTGTCCAGTGCGCCGGTGGGCTCGTCGGCCAGGATGACCGCCGGGTTGCGCACCAGCGCCCGCGCGATGGAAACACGCTGCTGCTGGCCGCCGGAAAGCTGGTTGGGCTTGTTTTTCAGCTTGTCGCCCAGGCCCACCTGGTCCAGCACTTCCCGTGCGCGGGCATGCCGCTCGGCGCGGGGAACGCCCGCATACACCAGCGGCACCTCCACGTTCTCCATCAGGTTCAGCTTGGGCAAAAGGTTATACTGCTGGAAGATGAAGCCCAGCAATTCGTTGCGGATGGCCGCCAGTTCGTTGCGGCTCATCTTGCCCACGTCTTTTCCGTTCAGGCGGTAGGTGCCCGCTGTGGGCACATCCAGGCAGCCGATGATGTTCATGCAGGTGGATTTGCCCGAACCGGACTGGCCCACGATGGCCACGAACTCGCCTTTTTCGATTTTCATGGTGATGTGGTCTGCCGCCTTTACCGTGGTGTCGCCCATCTGGTAGTACTTGCAGACTTCATCAAACTCGATCAGAGCGCTCATTTCCCCTCCTGCGTCAGTTCGAGATCACGGCATCCGCTTCGGACGGATCAATGCCGCCTGCCCCGTCTGCCCCGCCGATGACTTCGCCATCCGCCGTATCTTCTGCCGACATGGTATCTTCATTGTCCGCTGCATCACCGGCATCGGCCGTGTCATCCGCAGCGTCGGCGGTGTCGTCCGCACTGTTTCCGGTGTAGACATAGCCGCCGTCGTCATAATAAGTGTCGCTGCTCACGGCGGCGGAATCATAGGCCACGGTGTCGTTGCCGGTGACACCGCTGACGATCTGGGTATAGTTGTCGTCGCTGACGCCGGTCTTGACCGGGACATACACATAGCCGTCCGGTGCGATCATGCTTTCATCGACGTTGACAGCGCTGGGGGAATCCTTGGTCACCAGCACATAGCTGCCGCGCACGATGGCGGCGTTGGGCACCGTGAGGGTGTTCTTGGCCTCGGCCACCACGATCTCAGCGTTGGCGTTCATGCCGGGGCGCAGGCCCTCGGTCTCGTCGATGCGGACGGTGACCGGGTAGGTGGTGGTGCCGCCGCTGGAGTTGCCCTTCATGGAGACGCGGGTCACCTCGCCGATATAGGTCTTGTCCGGCACAGCGTCGGCCGTCACCTGCACGCTCTGGCCCACCGACAGGCTGCTGACCTGCAGCTCGTCCACATTGATGGTCATTTCCAGATAGCTCAGGTCGTAGATGGTGCACAGATCCGCACCGGCGGTCAGGGCGTCACCGGCCTTGGCGGCCTTTTCAATGATGGTGCCGCTGATGGGCGAGGTGATGGTATAGTTGTTCATCGCTTCCTGCATGTTGTCCATGTTCAGCTCGGCGCTGCGCAGGCTCTCGGCAGCGGACTGCATTGCTTCGCTCAGGTCGTCGCCGCTGATCTGCAGCACGATGTCGTCCTTGTTCACCGCGCCGCCTTCCTGCACGTTGATGGCGGTAACGGTGCCTGCTGTCATGGCAGTCAGGATGCGCTCCGCCTGATAGGTAAAGTTCTTGGCCGCGATGCAGCTCACACCGTTGATGGTGGCGGTGGCCGCCTGGGCGGTGGTCAGGCCGCCCGCGTTGCGCACCGAGATGGTCACGGTGCGGGTGAGCAGGTTGCCGGTGCTCAGGGCATCGGTGCCGGTGACGGCGGTCACGGTGCCGGTGATGGTCTCAAAGGTGCCATCCAGAGTCACCTCAGCGCTCTGCCCCACCGAGAAGGAGGCGGCGTCCGCAGCCGGGAACTCCAGCTGCAGGGTCATTTTGGAGCTGTCGCGGATGACCGCCACCTCCTGGCCGCTGGTCACCTCGTCGCCCTTTGCCACCTTGAGGGTGCTGACGACGCCCGCCACCTCGGCGCGGACGTACTGGCGGTCCACCGTTTTATCATAGCTGCGCTGGGCCTGCTGCAGGGCAATGGAGGCCTGCTCTGCCTTCGTGGTGGCGTCGGAGGAGTCCACGGTGTAGAGCACATCGCCCTCCTCCACGATGTCGCCCTCCTCAGCGGTGCTGGTGAGCACCTTGCCCGCCACCAGCGACTTCACATTATAAGTATTGGCCGGGTTCAGGATACCGGTGCCGCTGAGGGTGTTCGTCACGTCCCGCTTCTCCGGCGTGGTCTGCACATAGTTGATGTCCACATTGGTGTTCTGTGCGGGGCTCGGGCGCAGGATGAACCAGCCGCCCAGTGCCACGACGCACACCACCGGCACCAGCCACTTCCAGTTCTTCTTCACGAATGCCGCCGGGCCGCCTGCCCCGGGCGCAGCCTTTTCTGCACCGGGGTCAGCCTTGGCCGCTGCATCCTTGCTTTTTTTCCAGTTCATGCTTGCTGTCTCCTCCTGTATCCTTCAGGCGCACCGTGCTGTGCCGGGGCCTGCGGTATTCTGACCGGCCGCGCAGCACGATACGCCGCACGGAAAAAGGTGTTATCGTTAGTGTATCGCATTTTCCTGCGCGGCACAAGCGTCCAAATTTCACTTTGACGCCTTTCCGATAAATTTAATCGAACTTTCACACAACAAAAAGGGCAGCACCCCGGTCTCCCGGAGCACTGCCCCAAAACACGATCTTATTCTGCGGTGGTCTCCACGACCACATACACCCCCGCAGGGACGCAGGCCGCCCAGGCACCTTCTTTGGAAAGCCAGCCGAATTGCTCGCACACATGGTCCGGGCACTGACTGTCCTGAAAGGCGATGGTGCCATCCTTCACCTGCAGATGCACGACGTAATTGCCCACATCATAGAGGTAGTCGTAATCTTTGTCCAGCGAGAGGGTCTCGGACACGCCGCCGCCGAAATCGACGACCGCCTGCAGGCCGGTCCCCTTGCCGCTGTGTGCTGCGCGCACGCCGAAGTACAGCGCCGCCGCCAGCATGAGGATCACCAGCGCAAAGATCAGATTTTTCTTCCACGCGCCGCCCTTCGGGGCAGCGGTGTCCGTTTTCTTGCGGTTCAGGCTCATGCAGCGTAGTCGCTGGCAGCCTTGCCTGCAATGCGGCCGAAGACGGTGAAGTCGGCCACAGCGTTGCCGCCCAGACGGTTTGCACCGTGGACGCCGCCGGTCACCTCACCTGCTGCGAACAGGCCGGGGATGACGCTGCCGTCTTCCTTCAGCACCTCAGTGTTGGTGTTGATGGTCAGGCCGCCCATGGTGTGGTGCACACCAGCGGTGACCTTGATGGCGTAGTACGGAGCGGTATCCAGCTTGTTCGCAAAGCTGGTACGGCCGAAGTCGGGGTCATTCTTGGCGTCCACGTAGCCGTTCCAGGTGTTCATGGTCTCGGCGAAGGCAGCCTCATCGACGCCCATAGCCTTGCCCAGTTCCTCGTAGGTCTCACCGGTGACGGTGTAGCCCTTCTTGATGTAGCCCTGGATGACGCTGGAAGCATCGACCATGGCCTGGTCCACGACCAGCCAGCTGTAGCTGCCGGTCTGAGCGATCTCAGCAGCGGAGACCACGTCACGGGTGCCCACTTCGTCGATGAAGCGCTTGCCCTCAGCGTTGATCAGCACAGCGCCGTCGCCGCGCAGACCCTCGGTGATCAGGGCAGCAGTGTTGGCCTCCACAGTGGGGTGGATCTGGATCTGGTCCATATCCACGGTGCCGGCACCAATAGCAGTTGCCATCTCAATGCCCTGGCCCTGCGCGCCGGCAGCGTTGGTGGTCATGAAGCCCTTCAGCTCGGGCTTGTACTCGGTGACCATATCCAGATTTGCGCCGAAGCCGCCGGTGGTCAGCACCACAGCCTTGGCGTTGACGGTGACGGTCTCACCGGAAGCACCGGTAGCCTTAACGCCCACGGCAGCGCCGTTTGCGTCGGTCAGGATCTCATTTGCAGTGGTGTTCAGCAGGATCTGAACGCCAGCCTTCTCGCAGTTCTCCTGCAGCAGGGGGATCATGTAAGAACCAACGGAAATGGTCTTGCCGTCAGCGTCCACCGGGCGATGGATGCGCTTGACGGATGCGCCGCCGAAGCTTGCAACGTTGTGCAGGGTGATGCCGTGCTCGTCCAGCCAGTCGATGGCGTCAGCAGAGTTGGAGCACAGGGTCTCCACCAGCTCAGGGTCATTGATGCCCTTGCCGCCGACCATGGTGTCCAGCTCCATCAGCTCAACGGAATCGAAGTAGCCGGTGGGGTTTGCCTGGTACTCGGCCCACTGCTCAGAAACGGTCTTGGCCAGAGCGGTGATGGTCTCGTTGTCGGCGTACTTTTCAGCAGCAGTCTTCAGGGTCTTCTCAACGCCTGCAGCCTCGCCGAACTCGTTCTCGTCCTGGTACACGGTCTTGCCGGCGTTCATGCCGCCGGTAGCGCGCACGGAGTTGCCGCCCACCATGGACTGGCTCTCCAGGATGACGACGCTCTTGCCTTCCTCGGCAGCAGTGATGGCAGCAGTCATGCCTGCGCCGCCTGCACCGACGATGACGATGTCAGCATCAACGGTGGAATCCTCGGCCTTTTCGCCATTGTTCTCCACAGCGGTCTTGAAGTCATCGGGGTTCAGGCCGGCAGCGGTCAGAGCAGCTGCAGCGGCCTCCTTGATGGCGTCGGAAGTGATGGTCGCACCGGTCACGCCGTCCACGGCGATGCTGCCGGTCTCAGCGATCTGGCCGGGCAGCTGGTCCAGCGCCAGGGTGCCGATGCCCTGGGTCTCGTCAACGCCCTCGGCAGTGCAGCCGGTGATCTTGCTGTCGGTCAGGGTCAGGGTAACAGTCACATCGCCGCCCATGCCCTTGGCGGTGCCGGTGAAGTCACCGGACACGCCAGCAGAGGAAGCGGAGTTGCTCTTGCCGCCGCAGCCGATCAGGCTCAGAGCCATGACGGATGCCAGCGCAAGCGCAGCAATGCGTTTTCTCATTGGAAAATATCCTTCTTTCTTCTGTTCTCGTAAGTTTGTCGTGTCAAACATCTATCAGCATAAAAAGGGGACTGCCCATTCGGAAGGCAGCCCCCTCTGCCGAACTAAGTAGGGGGCTTAGGCGTTCGCCTGAGCTGCAGCAACAGCACATGCGACGGTAGCACCGACCATGGGGTTGTTGCCCATGCCGATCAGGCCCATCATCTCAACGTGAGCGGGCACGGAGGAGGAGCCAGCGAACTGAGCATCGCCGTGCACACGGCCCAGAGAGTCGGTCAGGCCATAGCTTGCGGGGCCTGCGGCCACGTTATCGGGGTGCAGGGTACGGCCCGTGCCGCCGCCGGAAGCGACGGAGAAGTACTTCTTGCCGT
>ERZ773210.3157-NODE-3157-length-12141-cov-26.143555_pt1 | contig 12141 bp, 8 predicted proteins | sample MGYA00580528_ERZ773210 | MGnify/ENA primary metagenome ERZ773210 (study PRJEB29015, sample SAMEA2737769) | human gut metagenome | biome: human gut; feature: human-associated habitat; material: faeces | place: China | collected 2012 ...
TATCGCCCCCTCACATTCGTTCGGCGGCAAGTCGATTGTGCCATTTCAATATGTGCTTTCAGCACATGGGCACAATCACTCCACTACCTTATAGTTATTGTCTTTTATTGTAAATTTGTCAACAAGTCCATCAGTTATGTAGACTTGTTTATCTTCATCTATCATAATAGCCTCGGCATTATATTTCTTCAGAACCTTCATGGCATCTTCTCTCCCCATTAGTATGCACACTGTAGACAGGGCGTCACTGACCGCCCCACTATCGCACACAACAGTAGCGGATATAATCCCGGTGTCCGCCGGATAACCGGTCTTTGGATTTAGTATATGATGATATCTCCTGCCATCCTTTATAAAATATTTCTCATAATCTCCGGATGTTGATACATATACCGGTTTCTCTGGGGAGTCAATGCTCAGGATCCCACACATATTTTCCGTATCATCGTCATCAACCCTTGGATTTTTAATTCCGACCTTGAACTCTGTATCCTCCGAACCATTTCCAGGCTTCTTTCCATACACAAGTATACTTCCGCCTACAGATACACAGGCGCCGGTCACTGATGAACCACTGATAATTTCATACAGTTCATCACAGGCTATACCCTTGCCCAGGGCTCCAAGGTCAAGCATCATCCCGTTTCTGTCTATTGTCACTCCATAGGTGTTGCCATTTTGACCTTTTTCTGTGCTTACCGTCACATGACTGTATCCCACATTCTTAAGTGCCTCAGCTATATCTGCATCTGCAGGTACCTCTGTGCTGCCATCCTCTATGCCCCATACATCTGCAAGGGGTCTGATGGTAATGTCAAATGTGCCATTGCTGTCATCACCGATCCTTAGAGCCAGCTCAATGTATCCGGCAAGCTTCTCATCCAGTTCATAAGCCTGCCCCGGAACATAATTATTGTTTACGTCATATATGGCAGAGCCTTTCACGCGGAATGAAAGGTACTGCTTCTCCAACTCATCAAGCTTCCTATATATCTCATCATGCACGGAACTGCTGCCACCGTAGGTAACCACCGATACGGCCGTGCCCATAGCTGTTCCTTCTGTTCTTATGCTTTCGGTGTTTCCGCCCTTTCTTCCGGCAGTCCACGCCAATGCCACACCGAGCATCACGAGAATTGTACATATTATAAAAATTTTCAATTCACTTCTCTTCATATCATACATCTCCTGCCAACATTACTTCATCGTCGCTTCGTCAGTATCAGTACATATATTTATTCAACGTATTACACTTCATCAAAACCACCATATACCTTAAACACTTTACACTTCACCAGAACCATCATATATCTTAAACACTTTACACCTCATCAGCACCACTATATATATTCAATTCATGCAATCCATGGCACTTTCTTCAGCAAATAACCGGTGTTTATAACCTGCATTTTACCAACCGTCTGATTCATAAGAAAAATTAATAAAATATTTATAGATTTAGCACCAGTAATCTTATAATATCGCTTGCTTAAAGTCAACGTAATAGATATAATTAACAGGCAGAAAATAATCAACAAATGGTGAATAAAATGATACTTGATTGTCAAAACATCTGCAAATCATTCGGTGTAGATGACATATTAAAAAATATAAGTTTTCATCTTGAAGACAAAGAAAAAATGGCCATTGTGGGAATAAATGGTGCAGGAAAAACAACCCTTATAAAGATCATCATAGGCGAGGAGCCTGCGGACTCCGGCCAGGTGATAATCTCCAAGGACAGGACTATAGGCTATCTTTCACAGCATCAGGACATGAATTTTAACGACACAGTATACAATGTTATGCTGGATGTTATGAAGCCTATTATCCAACTGTCGGAAAAGATCAGGGAACTGGAGCTTGCCATGAAGGATCTTGAAGGTGATGAGCTTGCAAATATTCTTGAGACCTATAACAGATATACCCATGAATTTGAATATAAAAACGGCTACGCCTACGAAAGCGAGCTTACAGGTGTCCTTAAGGGACTTGGTTTTGCCAGGGAGGACTTCGACAGCCATGCAAATACCCTGTCTGGAGGTCAGAAAACCCGTCTTGCCCTTGGTCGTCTCCTGTTACTTAAGCCCGACATTATTATTCTCGACGAGCCTACCAACCATCTGGACATGGAGTCAATCTCCTGGCTTGAAGGATTTCTGTCAGCTTATCAGGGAAGCGTTATAATCGTGTCCCATGACCGTTATTTCCTTGACAAGATAGTGACTAAGGTTGTGGAACTGGACAATGGCGAGTCCCATGTATATAACGGAAATTACAGCTACTACGCAGAGAAACGTTTTGAGATAAGGGCAAATATGATGAAGGCCTACCTTAACCAGCAGGCCGAGATCAAACATCAGGAAGAGGTTATCACAAAGCTTAAACAGTTTAATCGTGAGAAATCCATCAAGCGTGCCGAGAGCCGTGAAAAAGCCCTTGATAAGATAGATCGTCTGGAGAAGCCTACAGAAGTCAACAGCGAAATGCATATCGTCCTTGAGCCATCAGTACTCAGCGGTGATGACGTTCTGACCATAAGAGGTCTTTCCAAATCATTTGCAGACAATACACTCTTCACTGACCTTGACATGGACATCAAGCGTGGGGAGCACGTGGCACTGATCGGTGGAAACGGAACCGGCAAGACCACTATACTTAAGATGATAAACCGTCTCCTGGCAAAAGACGCAGGAACCATCGTTCTGGGCTCAAGAGTCCAGATTGGCTACTACGATCAGGAGCACCAGGTACTCAATATGTCCAATACAATATTTGATGAAATAAGCGACGCGTATCCTGAGCTTACCAACACAAGGATAAGGAATGTCCTGGCAGCCTTCCTGTTTACCGGGGATGATGTATTCAAAAGGATCGGTGATCTCAGTGGTGGTGAGCGTGGTCGTGTAAGTCTTGCGAAGCTCATGCTCTCCGAGGCGAATTTCCTTATCCTTGATGAGCCTACCAACCATCTGGATATTGTATCAAAGGAGATCCTGGAGAATGCCATTAAGAATTACACCGGCACCGTCCTCTATGTATCCCACGACAGATACTTCATTAACCAGACTGCCTCAAGGATCATAGAGCTTAAGGATAAAAATCTTCACAATTACATCGGCAATTATGATTACTATGAAAGCCACCGGAATTATGATACCGGCACCCCGTCAGGCTTCTCCTCCGTATCCGATCATACCGTGTCAGAGAAGAACACCTCAGATTCAGAGGCTAAGCTTACCTGGCAGGAGAACAAGGCAAGGCAGGCAGCCCTCAGAAAGAAAGCAAATGATCTAAAAAAACTTGAGGCCAAGATTGAAAAGCTTGAAAATAATATTGCCGAGATCGACGAGCAGTTTTCACTTCCCGAAAATGCAACAAATTCGTCACTGTTAAATGAACTGACTTCGAAACGCAAAGCCCTGCAGTCAGAGCTTGATGAAGCCTATGAAAAATGGGAAGAAATGTCGGAATAAGAAAGGCTTATAGCAGTATGAAAGCATTTTTTAAAAAATACAGCCACGCATGGGTACTTATTTATATATTTATATATTTTCCATGGTTTTTATACCTTGAAAAAACTGTAACAATGGATTTTCATGTTATACACTGCTCTTTAGACGACAAAATACCTTTTATAGATGTATTTATAATCCCATACATGCTCTGGTTTGTATATGTAGCCGCCACACTTATATATCTCTTCTTCTACTCAAAGAGTGAGTTTTATTATAGCTGCGGCTTCCTTATAAGCGGAATGACACTGTTTCTGATCATTTGCACCATATATCCAAATGGTCTTACATTAAGACAGTCTATCGTACTTAACGATAATGTCTTTTCAAGAATTGTGGACTTCCTGCAGAAGACAGACACATGTACTAATGTCCTTCCAAGCATACACGCCTATAACAGTATTGGCTGTATGATCGCCATACTTAAAAGTAACGGCATGAAGAGCCATAAAATACTTAAGATATCTTCGGTTGTACTTACTGTTTTAATAATTATGTCAACCATGTTTCTTAAGCAGCACTCAGTCATTGATGTAGCGTCAGCTGTCATAATGTCAGTGGTATTCTATTTTGTGTTCTATGTACTTATATACAGGCACAGAACTGCCACAAAAGAAACGCAATAATCAAAATAAAATCAATGTTTATGATAATACAGATAAGCTATCAGTATATACAAGCATATTGCATTTTCCCGGTTAGCTTGACAGACAAAGACTCTTTGGATCAATTAAATCCAAAGAGTCTTTGTACTATATGGTATCCTGTTTTTGACAGGTATCGTCCCGCCTTTCCAGGAAGGTTCATAACCACACCAAGAAGTGCATGACGAATCTCTCTGTATAATTTTTTATCCTTATATTGCAGGTATGCCCACAACTTCTTCTTCTTCTCAAGGCATTCCTCCGTACCTCCCACGATGCATATAATAGAGCTTACGCACATCATCATCTCAAGGTACTGTAACAGAAAAGTATACAACTGCTTATTCAGATTCTTCTTCTTGGTGAAGTAGTTGATAAGCTCCTTGTTAATATATATCTGCTGATCAATACGCTTTACCATAGTCTGTTCATTTACAGACTGGTCAGCTCTTCCTATGAAATATCTGTACAGATCCACATTCACATACATAAGTGTATTTACATACATCATCGGTACAAATACAAATATGTTGTCCACATAGAAGGTATGCTTAGGAAGTGAAAGCTTTATGTCCTTAAGTATCTTTGTCCTATAGATAACTGAGTGCATGAGCACATATTGATACTGTCTGAACTTTATCCTGGCTGAATCCCAGGTAAGAAGTTTATCCTCCTCAAGGGCTCCCGTATAACGCATTACACGCTTCTTCTTTCTGCCTACCTTGTCATATACATAATTTGAAATCAGAACATCAAGCTCCGGCTCCCGCTCCTCATTCTCAGCCGCCTCGACAAATCCTCTAAGTACGCTTAATACTTTCTTCAAAGGCTCACTACTCAACCAGTCATCACTATCAACCACCTTGAAATAAAAGCCTGTGGCATTTGCGATTCCATAATTAACCGCATCACCGTGACCACCGTTTTCCTTGTGGACCACCTTTACTATTGATGGATACATTCTTTTATATTCCTCGGCAATCTTCGCAGTGTCGTCCGTTGATCCGTCATTTACAATGATGATCTCAACTTCTTCTCCCCCAACAAGTATACTGTCTATACATTTTCTCATGTAATCCTGTGAATTGTAACAGGGAACCGCCACCGATAATATTTTATTTTTCATAACAGTTATGTAAACCTTTCTATCATCTTACAAATTCTTCAGAAACAGCCTCTCTAAGTCTATATCTGAAAGCTTTCTCGTATTCTATGTCATCCTCAACACTGTGACTTGTCTCTTCGAAGTAACTCTTGTTTATATCATCCATAGAGTATATCTTAGGACTGTTGCTGTTCTTTGTCCAATATAACACAGCCCCCTCTACTTTGTCAGCACCAAAATATTCACCAAGCCTGGTCTTACAATCCTCATCACAGGTGAGCACATGCCCTATTCCCGAAAGAGTTCGCTTTAGTATATCAGCTTCAATGATATATCCATCAAAATCCAATGCCCATTCAGGTATAATATCCGGCTTTACGAGAACTATGATCGGAAGCTTTCTGGTCTTATCTTCAACCAGGTCATAGAGCTCCGGATAGCTTACCATCCTTGCCTTGACATTCTCACCAAGGGTTCTTCCGCAGTCAATATATCCAACCTGATTATATATATCTCTCATGAACTTTGGTCTGTTATATCGTCTCTCCCTTGAATTCATGGTCTCACATATATTCTCACCATGGAGCATAAGTCCCACATTATCCTCATGTATGGTCGCTCTTGAATGCCAGATAACTCCGGGTTCGTCACAGCTTATATGTTGCATATCCATATAAAGCTCTTTGTCTTTTTTAGTTATGTCAACCTTGTATCCTATGGTCTCATAATGGACATCACACATTTCCTTCGGCATTTGCTTGAACACAGGATTCATATGCTGGTATACCCAGTCATATATTATCTCGCATGCTCTCTCAAAACCATTTCCATCTATGTAGATACTCTGGTTATATACATAATCCGAAACTAACGGATGAACCTCTGAACGTATATCCTTATTGCTTACTCTTACAAACTGCTCCTTATCCAGCAGCCCTGAAATATACTCATCGTGGACTATCTCCTTGTTTATGAGATATATTACCCTGTCCGGTGTAAGCTTCTTGTGATATTTCTTATTCAAAAGAATATACACAAGCTGAACCTTTGACACTGCAAAAAATTCACTTACCTTGTCAGGATTTTCATTGAAATATGTTCTGATCTCCGGTTTAAGATCATCCTGTGTGATCCTTAACCTGTATTTGCTTCTTATGGCATATTCCCAATTTCCTGCCTGAAACTGAGTCCTTGCAATATTGTCAAATATCTGCATTATGGACCAGTCGCACAGCTCCAGATTGGCAATGATGCTGTTCATTACCCTGGCAAGCTTCTCCTGCCCATCCCACAGATTGTTTGGATGTTCCGGATCATCAATCTTGTATTTGTATCTCATCTCGTGCTCAATCTCATGCCAGCCCTCGAAAAGCACCGTCCTTAGCTGTACCTCAAAGGTCTGGTCAAATGGATACTCCCATAGGTCATTGGTTATATTCCTCAGATATCGGCTTGGTATCCTGAACACACCATTACACTTCTGGGCCTCAAACTTGTTCTCTTCCCATTCAGACTTTGACCAGTTATCATTCTTGAAGGTATCCTCAAGAATCTGCTCACATATCCTTATATCCTCCGAATAAAAAAGATTTATTCTTATACCGATTATATCCTGTATCTTTCTGCCATTGTCATAATTACTGTACTTTCCCGTGGCAAGCTTATGGATTATGGACTCATCCGTCTTAACTCTTGATATGGTATGAAAATAAATACCTGCATTTGTGAGTTTGGTATCTATACTCTGTTCAATGGCAATCCTTATATTGTTCAATTCCGTTAAATTCTTGCTGCTTATTAAGCCTTCCAAATAATCACCCCATAATATGCGAAGAAACCCCCTGATCGTCCGTCAGGGAGTCTTTCATTATATTAGATATTAAATATATTAATTGTTGTCTACCTTTATTGCATGGTTAAGTTTAACAATTTTAGTAGCATACGAATTTCCGCTGCCAGGTGTAAGGTAACAGTTATTGCAAATGTAAACTGAATTATTTGAACCCATTCCACCTTCTATACACCAGTATGCTGAATCATTTCCCTCGTAATAGCCCCCCCAGGTTTTTACGTTATTTGCAATGACGGTGTCTGAAACTCCCATGTTCTTAAGGTAAGTCTTCAGGGAATCTACAGTGGAGAACTTGCCAATATAGAGTGAAATATGGGTAGTATCGCCACCCTGCTCATATATTATAAGATCTCCCGGTTCAAGATCATTGTAATTGAAATCCACGATATTCTTATTGAGAACTATATTCTGGTTCTCAACCCATGCTCCGTTGCTGGCATATGTAAGCTTTCCGTACACAGTGCCCCACCTCCAGGCTCTTATCATCGGTGAGCCTGTTGCTAATATTCCGCCTGAGGACTGGTCCTTAAATCTCACATCCCTCTCTGAAGCTACATTGTCGCCGCCGATCAATGCAAGTGCCAGATTGGTAAATGTATTACAATACAGGGAATTTGTTCCCAGATACTTCTTAAATACTCTTGACATCCACACGTCATTATCCCATGAAAGGCCTGCCACAGCCTTTCTCTCTGTGGCATATCCGTACTCATTAAAGACATATGCAAATCCGCCTACTGTTGCCTCACCCACATAGCAGACACCATTTTCATATGGATAATAATATACAACATCGCCATTAATCTTGGCTGCTCTTACTCCTCTAGGTGCAAGGGCAAGCTTCTCTCCTGTCTTGTATGTTGTAATCTTGGTTGTTGGATTATAGCTTACATACTCTGTTACAAGCCCCTTGTCATTTACATAGAGGACACTCTTGTCAGCATAGTCCTTCCAACCCATTACATCAACCTGAGAACCTGCTGAATTCAGCCATACATAACCATTGTCCACTGATGCAATCCTGCCTGTAAGCTTGGTCCACTTATCACTGCTGATATCATAGTCCCATATGGTACCTGTATAATCCACATTGTAGAAATTACGTGCAAGATAACATCTTGAAGCATATCCATTTGCACAGAAATACATCTTTATTCCCGTTGAAGTCTTAAACCAGGCACCTGACTTGGATACAAACTTATTGTTCACACAACTATACAGTGTATACTTATTTCCATCAAAGGCAACCTTCTCTGTTATAAGCCCCTTGGTAACATTTATATAGTAATTAGAGCCGTAGAGCACAAACTTATCTCCGGTAACCCTCTTACCTTCCTCAAAGTACATATAGTCTCCGGATATTATATATGCACCCTTCTGTACCGTAGTGTATGCACCATTTGTAAAAATCTCAAGAGTTCCGGCTTTGTCCTCATCATCATAATCTTCTTCATAATATATTCTTGAATTTGAACCTTTTGCGTCAAAGTATCTTCTTACATTGTTTGAGGTCTTCCATATGTTAGTGGCGAATTTACCGTATTCATCCAGAAAATAGTAATAGCTGTTGAACTGATACATCTTATTCTGTACCGGTGTCCAAGACTCATTCTTATATTCCTGTATAGTGTTTCTGTATTTCTCATTTGAATTTGTGCTGTCTATAAGTCTTACGGTTGCAAGACCATTTGCACCAAAGTAAAATGACATACCATAAAGAGGAGCGGCATATTCATTCTCAGCAATAATCCACTGGCTTCCCTTTAACTTCCAGTACCGATATGTATTCTCATAATTTGTAAGCTTGTGTATACACTTACCCTGATTGATATACAGATGATAGGAGTTGTTGTACTTCACCCATGTGGTTCCTGTATAATGCTTTCCGTTTCTGAAATAATAATAGGAGTCACCTACCAGATATGCACCTTCAGTTACATTGCTCCACTTTCCCTTGGACAACATCTCACAAGTGCCTCGTCTTGATGTTTCTGAGTAATCATATCCGTAGTAATTCCTTATGTTCTTACCGGTTCCGTCAAAATACATCTCAACCTTATCAACTGTAACCCAGGTTGCCTTAACGATCTTGCCAAATGCGTCGGTATAATATTTGTTGCCCTCAAACTCCACAAGCTCCTTAGGCACTACCTTACCATCCTTGAAGAAGTACTTCACCCCATCCACGTCAACAATTCCGTCTGCGAAATCCTGATCTACATAATAGAGACCACAAAACCATCCGTCGGGAGAAACTGAGTAAGTGCCTGTGTATATAAATGTATCTCCAAGCTCTTTATCCTCGTCCTTTATCTCTACGTTTACAATCGAATTGTCTTCGTCATAATCTGCCACATCAGGCTGAAGCTCTTTCTTGTTCTTGCCATCTGCTGAATATGTACTGATACTGTTGCCATTCTCCTTTATATCTACGAAGAAGCTGTCATCATACTTTCCTGAATAATCACTTAAATACTTGTCATAATCTGCAATTACCAGATAATATTCGTCTTCATATGTGACAAGTACATAGGCAACCTCATTCGCCTTGTCCTCGGCATATCCAACGAAATAATCCTCATCCTCTGCATATTCAAGAACGAAGGTGCCGTCATTCGCATTTGATATTACATGATTTTCTCTGTCGATACTAAACTCTGTCTCAGCTCTACGTGTGGTATCATCCGGTGTTGCCACCTGATCAGCCTCTGCAAATGCTACTATCCCCGTCTGCAGTGCTGCAAGGGATACTATACATATTCCTGCTTTTTTTATATTTGATAATCTCATCTTTTTCCTCACATTGTTTTTTAACTGTTTTTTTCTCTGATAAATACTATATGTGGTGGTTTAAAGAACAAACCAGGAAATATTATACCACAGAGTTAACATTTTCTCAACACAAATGTAATATTTTTTGTATTTCTATAACTCTTTCTTTATCTCAAACCAGTTTTTCCTGCACCCGATAATCCCCTCTTTTTTCATCCTGCCAAGCTCCTTTGACAACGCACTTCTCTCCACTCCCAGGTAGTCTGCCATGGCTTGTCTGTCAAACGGGATTTCGAATGTGTTGCTTCCCTGTCTTACTGCCTCTGCTGACAAATACATTACAGCTCTTTCTCTTATGGTTTTTGCTGAAGTATAAAAGTTTCTCCTTGAAAGATTCAGGTTCTTCATGGCTGTCATCCTGAGTAAATTCTGTAACATTACCTGCCTCCAGCTCCCTACACACTCTTCTTTATCTGCGTGCTCCAGCCCATCCATGTCAACAAACATTATCTCCGAATCCTTTGCAGCCACTGCCTCGACCAATAACGGCTCAGTTCTTATCATTGCATAGCTCTCTGCAAATAACTGTCCAGACTCCACATATCCCATTACATTTCTGTTTCCGTAAAAATCATGATTTACGATCATTACTGCCCCAGACATCACAATGCCAAATTCATGTATTTTCTCACCGGAATAAAATATCACTTCATCCTTCCTGTACTTCTTCGTATTTATATTCAACACTTCTGTGATTTCATTCCAGTCATTTTCATTTATATTTTTAAATATAGGATAATTTTTTATTTTGTTATACATTTATGTAAACCTCATTTTTTTATTTTAAATACTTTTTTCGTAATTTTTGTCAAATAATTTTTCCGCTTCTTAAAACTTATGTAAACTTATTTTTATTCCTGTAACTTATTTTTCTCATAGTTTATTCTATCATAATTGTTTTTTCAAAATTATGTTAGAGATAAATTTTATATTTTGTGGTTCTAACCACATATTTGTGCTTTGAAATATATTATATTCTCTTTGCAGACACAATAGAACAAACTATCAAAGGAGATTTTTATGATTCGTAGAGTAATTAATATTGATGAAGATAAATGTAACGGCTGCGGCATATGTGTTAATGCCTGCCATGAAGGTGCGATCGGTCTTGTTGACGGTAAAGCAAAACTCATGCGGGACGATTACTGTGACGGCCTCGGCGACTGTCTTCCAACATGTCCTACCGGAGCTATTACATTTGTAGAAAGGGAAGCTGTCCCTTATAACGAAGCTGCCGTCATGGAAAATAAGAAGCGAAATCAGCAGGCAAATAATAATGCCGGCAATAATAACAACAACAATAATAATGGTGGTAACAATAACAGCAGCAACAGCAATAATAATGGTGGTAACAATAATACCGTCAGCAGCAATAATAATATTGACAATAGTGGTCATGCTGTGGCACATGTACACTCAGGTTGTCCGGGCTCCATGATGAGAAGTCTGAGAAACAGAAATATCAATGACTCAGTTTCCGAAAATGACGGCATTACAGGTAATCAAGCCATGCCTTGTGCGATCCAATCGCGACTTGAGAACTGGCCTGTACAGATCAAGCTTGCACCGGTAAATGCACCTTATTTCAAAAATGCTAAACTGCTTATTGCGGCTGACTGTGCTGCATATGCCTATGCAGGCTTTCATGACAAATTCATAAAGGACAAGATTACATTGATCGGATGTCCTAAGCTTGACAGCACTGATTACAGTGATAAATTGAGTGAAATCCTTAGATACAATGATATCAAGAGTATCACTGTTGTCAGAATGGAAGTTCCTTGCTGTGGCGGTCTCGCCCATGCAGCCATGGAAGCTCTGAGAAAAAGCGAAAAAATGATCCCATGGAATGTAGTTACCATATCCCTTGACGGGCGTATTATCGATGAATAAACAGCTCACAGGATCAAACCGTCTTCAGCCCTTGTAAATAAAGGGTTGGGGGCGGTTTTTATCAATACGTTTTTCCCTATAGCCCTCAAATGCAAAAAAGGGATCATGTTGCACTTGACTCGTTGTCATAAAAAGAAAAGAACCTAAACACTTCGTGCTCAGGTTCTTTTCTTTTTCACAAAATATATACAATAAAAATGTTCCTTCAGAATTTCATACAAACAGGAAATGCAAGTTTTCAATACTCAAAGCAATCATCCTAACCTCTAAGGATAAGTCTTCGACCTATTAGTACTTCTC
>ERZ773210.3165-NODE-3165-length-12118-cov-3.278455_pt1 | contig 12118 bp, 13 predicted proteins | sample MGYA00580528_ERZ773210 | MGnify/ENA primary metagenome ERZ773210 (study PRJEB29015, sample SAMEA2737769) | human gut metagenome | biome: human gut; feature: human-associated habitat; material: faeces | place: China | collected 2012 ...
AAGAGGCTCGCGGGATTAGTCTGGCGGAGAGATGGGGATTCGAACCCCAGATACCCTTTTGGGGCATACACGATTTCCAATCGTGCTCCTTCGGCCAGCTCGGACATCTCTCCGCATAGCGTCTGCCCCGCCCTAAGACGAAGCGTCTAAGAAGTATAGCGCAGCACCGCCGCTGTCTCAAGAAGTTTTTTTGCCCAACAGAGAAGAATCGGATTGATGATCGACAAGAGCAAATCCGGTTACATAGCGGAGCGCCCACGCATCGGCGCGGGCGCTCTCGTCTCTTCTCTCGCAAGGTATCCCTCGCGACGTTGTTTCTCGAGTGTGCTACTGGGCGGGAGTCTCCGCAGGCTGGATGCCCTCGGCCGCGCCTTCGGTAGGCTGCTCGGCGTCGTCGCCAGCAGGCGCAGCGCCCTCGACGTCGGCAGCAGCCTCATCGGCAGCGGCCGCGGCAGCATCTTCGGCACCTTCAGCGCCCTCATCGACGCCCTCAGCCACGGGCTCCTCGCCCTCGGCGCTTGCGTCGACCTGCTCGCCGGCGCCCTCGCCTTCGACAGCGCCCTCATCAAGAACGATGGGGTTGCCATCAGCGTCAACCGCCGTCACGCCCGTGCTGTCCTCGGAGCTTTCCTCCTTGGGATAGTTCGCCATATCGACCCAGTAGGGCAGCCCCTCGGGCATGTCGTTGATCTGAATGTCGGCGGCGTTGCGCTGCTCCTCCAGCCACGAGTAGTACGCGTTGGACTGGTTGGAAGACTGCAGCATGGCGCGGATGGAGTCCTGGAACTCGGTCGGCAGCTGATCGAGGCTCGTCAGCTCCTCGGGGGCCTCGAACACATCGGTGCACTGAATGATGTGAATGCCATAGGTGCTGGTCACCAGCCCGCTCACGTCGCCCTTGTTCAGGTCGGCGAGCGCCGTGGTGTACTCGGTCACCAGGTTCGAAAGACGATCCCAACCCACATTGCCGCCCTCGGCAGCGGAAGCGGTGTCCTTGGAATAGGACTCGGCCGCCGTCGCGAAATCAAGCTCGCCCGCGTTAATCTTGTCGAGCACTTCCTGGGCCTGAGCCTCATCGGAGGCCTCGAACAAGATGTGGGAAGACTTCTTCGCGCCGTCGTAAGAGCTCACGTAAGTCTTGGCGCTCTCAAGCACTTCCTCGTCGGTCGGCTCAGCAGCGCCCTCGCCCACCTTCTGCTGCAGCTGCTGAGACACCAGCGACAGCGAGATATTGTCACGGTACTCGTCCTCGGTCATGCCCACGGCCTCCAGCGCCTCTGCCCAAGCGGTATCGGAGTCATAGTGGCCACGCATGGTTTCCACGTACTGATCGACCTGGGCGGAATCCGCCGTGATTCCCTCGGAATCGGCGCCCTGCTTCACGAGCTCCTGATCGACATAAGAGTTCACGATCTCCTCGCGCACCGACTCGGGCGTGTAGTCGTTCTCGGCAAGCCACTTGCCCCATGCGTCCTCATCGGTAAGGCTCATCTGGGCGCGAATGTCCTGGATAGCCTGGGTAACCTTGTCCTCGGGAATCTCCACCCCGTTGACCGTGGCTGCAACACCACCCGTATAAGTGGGCGTGTCGCTGGTCTGTTCGGAGCAACCGACGATACCCAGGGCGCACACGGCCGCAAGACTCACCGAGGCAAGCGATTTCGCGAAAGGCAGCTTCTTCATTAAATACCTTCCTCATAGGCGACGGAAACTGCCAGGCTTCAATTCACGAGTGCGTCTTGAGACAGTTCCCGATGATCTCAAAGCGCATTTTCCCACGCATGACGGCACGGTAACAACCGTCGCACAATTTGCCCACTTTTGATTCACGGTACATCAATGAGCGCGAGGAAGAAATCCCACTTCAAAGCTTATGAATCGGGTCATGTTCGAGAATATGACCCACACAATTTCGCAACCTGTTTCCCGCAGGGGCGGCGCGCGGTCAACGCCGCGAATTTCGTAGGGGCTGACCTTAGTCAGCCCTCTCGGCCATGGGAGTCATAGGAAGTCGGGAGGGGCGACCAAGGTCGCCCCCTGCGGAGAGATCCATCCATGGGAGCCCCCCCCCGCTGCAGAAAGGGGCGACCGAAGTCACCCCCTGCGGGTGGTTATGTGGCCCAGCTATTGAGCGCGGGACTAGTTCTTCTTCGCCTTCTTGCGGTCGGTGGCGGAAAGCAGGCGCTTGCGCAGGCGCACGGACTGCGGAGTGACCTCCACCAGCTCGTCGTCCTCGATGTATTCCAGAGCCTCTTCCAAGGTGAAGGTGATGGGCGGCGTCAGCTGAATGGCCTTGTCGGCCGAACTGGAACGCTGGTTGCCCAGGTTCTTCGTCTTCTCGACGTTCACCACCATGTCGCCTTCCTTGGCGGACTCGCCCACGATCATGCCCTCGTAACAGTCGTCGCCCGGCGCCACGAACAAACGCCCGCGCTCCTGCAACGTGTCCAGTGCGTAGGCCACGGCCTTGCCGGTGGACATAGCGATCATGCCGCCGTTCTTGCGCCCGGCCATCTCGCCAGTGTAGGGGCCGTACTCCTTGAAGTGGTGGAACAGCATGGCCTCGCCGTGGGTGGCGTTCAGGATGCGCGTCTTCAGGCCCATGGTGCCGCGCGAGGGGATGGAGAAGGAGAGGTGCGTCATGGTCTCGTCGGAGGCCATGTGCTCCATGATGCCGCCGGCGGTGCCCATGACCTCGATGGCCTTGCCCGCGTACTCGTTGGGCACGTCCACCGTGGCCTCCTCGATGGGCTCGAGCTTCGTGCCGTCCTCAGCGGTCTTGTACACCACGCGGGGGCGGCCCACCTGGAACTCGAAGCCCTCGCGGCGCATGGTCTCCATGAGCACGGACAGGTGCAGCACGCCGCGGCCGGCCACCTCGATGCCAGATTTGTCCTCCAGCTCGTTGATGCGCATGGAGATGTTGCTCTCCTTCTCGCGCATGAGGCGTTCCTTCAGCTGGCGGCCACCGACGATTTCGCCCTCGCGACCCACCAAGGGGCTCGTGGACGCCTCGAAGACGACGGCCATGGTGGGCTCCTCCACGGCGATGGGGGCCATCTCGGTGACGGGGCTTTCCGGGTCGGTGATGATGTCGCCGATGTCGGCATCCTCGATGCCGATGACGGCCACGATATCGCCAGCATCAGCTGCGGTGACCTCGGCCTTGCCCAGGTTCTCGAAGGTGTACACCTTGCGAATCTGCGCGCGGCGCTCGGCTCCGTCGGGCTTCACGACGAGAACCTGCTCCTTCTCGTGCAGCGTGCCGGAGGACAAGCGGCCCACGCCGATACGGCCTTCGTAACTGGAGTGGTCCACGGTGCAGATCTGCAGAGCCACCGGGCCGTCGATGTCCACATCGGGGGCGGGAATCTCATCCAGAATGGTGTCGAGCAGCGGCACCATGTCCATGTTGCCGTCGTCGGGATCGAGGCGCGCATAGCCGTTCACAGCCGAGGCGTACACCACGGGGAAGTCGAGCTGCTCGTCGCTGGCGCCCAGTTCCACCATGAGGTCGAACACCTTGTCCACGGCACCCTCGGGATCGGCGTTGGGGCGGTCGATCTTATTCACGACCACCACAATGCGCAGGCCGCACTCGAGCGCATGGGAAAGCACGAAGCGGGTCTGGGGCTTAGGGCCCTCGTAGGCGTCCACGATGAGCAGGGCGCCGTCGGCCATGTTGAGCACGCGCTCAACCTCGCCGCCGAAGTCAGCATGGCCCGGCGTGTCGATGACGTTGACCTTCACGCCCTTGTAGGTGATGGAGATGTTCTTGGAAAGGATGGTGATGCCGCGCTCGCGCTCCTGATCGTTGGAGTCGAGGACGCGCTCTTCCACCTGCTGGTTCTCGCGGAAAACGTGGGAGGCCCACAGAAGACGGTCTACGAGGGTCGTCTTGCCGTGGTCGACGTGGGCGATGATAGCGACGTTGCGGATGTTCTCTTGCTTCATGAATCTTCTTTCGGTTCGTTTTTGGGCGCAGAAATTATAGCGCTTTGCGGGGATGATGGCGGCGTGCGGCCGCAGACGGCACCGGGACGACAAACGGGCGCGGCAGAAGGGGTACGATGCGCACGGCCAGACGAGGCGGCGGGAGCAACTACTCCTCGAGGAGCGCCTCGTACTCCTTGCGTTCCTCGGTGAGCTTCGCCAAGTGCTCATTCAACGTGTTGAGATTGCGCTGGGCACCGAGAAACTGGATGATGCCCCACACGGTGGCGGTGCCGGCGACGGCGGCGATCATGCCGAGGATGCCGAAAGGCCGCCGGATGGTGAGCAGCGTGGCCACCGCGCCAATGGCCGCCATGGCCAGGCCGTTGCGACGCTCATCGGAGACGGTGTCGCGCTGGGCCACCAGCTGGGCACGGGCGGCGGCGATGCCAGCGAGGCGCGCCTTGATCTCGGCCTCGGTGAGGTATTCCACTTCCACGCCATCTTCGACCTCGGTCCAGGCACGCGCGGCGCCGGATGAGGAGGATGCGCCGGACGAGCTGCCGGAGCGCGCGCCGCCACGACCGCCGCTGGCGCCCGAAGACAGCAGGTCGTAAGCCTCCTGCAGGCGTTTGAACTGCTCAGTGGCGCGGCTTTGCAGCTTCTCATTGCCCGCGAACTTGTCCGGGTGCAGAATCTGCACCGTTTCGCGGTAGGCAATTTTGATGTCATCGGCTGTGGCGTCGTCTTCCAGACCGAGTATATGCAGGGCTTCAGTTCTGTTCATGGGCAAAGCCTAACATGATTTTACGGCCCATGCCAGCAGAACCGTGGTGATCACCAAAGGTACGAGATCGGCCGCGTTGCCCGTGAGATAGGTAGAAGGCAGCACGCCGCCTGTCAGCAGAAGAGGGCCCCAGAACAGCAGATCGAAAAGACCGTGAGCGATTACGGGTACCACCAGGGAAAGCGCCCACTGCGGGAGAGGACGCGAGCCGTAGGGGCTACGAACGATGAGCAGCGCCATGACAGCCCCGAACAACGTCGCCTGCGTCACCTTGAAAACGCCCTGGATCGCAGCAACACCAATGTCGGCTCCTGGCGCCATCAGCGATCCTTCAGGGAACAGGTGGGCCAATCCGAATATGAGGGAACTCGTCATTACCGCGAAACCGACGGGATCAACGACAGCGCGTAAGCCGGCGAGCCGATGGGCGCGCAATGCTCTTCTTGGGTATGCTTCATTCCGGCGACGCGCCCAAGACAGGCATGCCCACAACAACACGCCGCGGAAAAGCACCTCTTCCACCGCCGCCGCCTCCCAAGCCTCGGCAAGCAACGCACCACAGCGCGTCAGCTGCACTGCTTGCGAACCTCCGTCGGCCCACCACTGACCGAGGCCGCCCACGACGCCGGCGAGCAGCACCAAGACGAGCGCAGGCCCAAAGCCCCGCGGTATGATTTTGGTATTTCCCATGGCGCATCATTATAATAGGTGCGCCTCTTTGACTGCGCCGGCACCTTTCAGCCGGCCTCGCGAAAGGATCCCCATGAAGCCTATGCCCTCCGTTACCGCCTTTGCGTTGAAGGTGGCAGCTATCGTGGGCATGACGTGCAACCATATTGCCAACGTGTTCGGCAGCGAGCTGCCAGGGGGCGCCATGGTCGCTTTGTATTCCCTGGGCGGCCTCACCTTCCCCATTATGGCGTATCTGCTGTGCGAAGGGTACCAACACACCTCCAGCGTGCGACGCTATGCAGAGCGACTCGCCGTGTTCGCAGTTGTCTCGCAAATTCCCTATTCGCTGCTGTTCGGAGCGACGGGCAACGTGCTTATTACTCTGCTTATCGGACTCGGAATGCTATGGCTTGTCGACCGCCAGCGGCAGAATCTTGTCCTATGCGCGCTGGGCCTCCTTGGAGGGCTGGCCGTCAGTTCCTTTTGCGACTGGGGCATTATCGGGCCGCTTATGATTCTGCTTTTCTGGCATTTTCACGATCGGCCACGCGGGGTAGCGCTCGCGATGCTCGTACCTTTTTTGGGCCTAGGACTGCCGGCTCTTTCATGGGCGATCAGCGATCCTGTACCGCTGAGCCTGGGCGTGCTCGGCTATTACACCGTTGGGTTCGGGTTGGCAACAACGCTCATGCTGAACTACAACGGCCAGCAAGGCCGACCGTTGAAATGGTTCTTCTATGGGTACTACCCTGGGCATCTTCTAGCACTGTGGGCGCTGGCGCAAGCGCTTGCCCTCTAGCTGAAACGCCAAACCCTGGGGGTGCAGCCGCCCTTCAGAAGCGTTCCCGTTAAAGCAAGGCTAAAGCGCTTGATGCCCGGCATTTGGAACGGCGACGGCATCAGCCTCGACAGCACTATTGCTCAGCACCTGGCTTTCGAATATGGCCAGCTGCTGCGCCATCACGAGGCGCCGGCGCACGGCGACAACGCCCCACAGTGCCGTTCCAATAGCCCCCAGACCCGCGACCCAAGGAGCCGGATCAACCGGAGCATCGAAAGCCCCCCATGGGAACGTCCTCTTCGGCGATAGCTTCGGCGCCGCCGACCCGAGCGACCATCGGTGTTGCGTCATCGTCGATGGAAACCGTCTCGGCTGCAGGCTGCTCGGCGGGAGCCGTTGCAGCAAGCACGACCTTCGCAGTGCCGGCCTGGGGCGCGGGCTCGGACACGGTCGTGCGCTCGCCCGCGTTGAACCCGCCGCCGTTGGCACCAGCAGCGTTATCGTTGTTCTGGGCATTGCTCTGCGACTGCTGAGGTGTGGACGGCGCGGGAACCTTGATGCTTGGTACCTTCGGGGTTTCGTTATCGGAAGGTGCCTGCGGCTTCACGCCACCGTTGTTGTCGACCGACCCGTTACCATTATCATCGGGAACGACGGGCTTGTCGGTAGGATCGTTATCTCCAGGGTTTTCGGGCTTGACCGGCTCTTCGGCTTTCTTTTCGTAGACCAAGGTCATGCCGGAAACGGAGGATCGCGCGAGAGGTTCAGCCGCTACCGTAACGGACTCGCCGCCGTTCTTCTCTGTAGTTAGATCTTTCGAATATTCGTAGCCTTCGATGTCGATGATTTGGTCGTCCGCAGTTATCTCCGACCCAACGGCAGCCAAAATGGTGCGCGTGTCGGTCTTGTTGCCCTGATCATCTACATCGCCCACAGCAAGTGCATTGCCCTCGGCGTCAATGTAGCGGACATCGAAATTCACCAGCTGATCGCACAGTTCTCCGTCGAGGTGCCACGTATGCCCTGCCGCTGCATAATCAGTCGCTCCGGAGCACACCTTGAGGGAGGTCCACTTCGCAGCACTCAGGCTCAGTGCTTGGGCACCAGGGTAATAGTTGATCGACCGCAAAGCCGTGTCTATCTGACTTTGCATAGCTTCAAGCTCAGGTTGGTCAACCTCGTAATTCAAGGGCTTTTCACTCGGTTTCGCAATACCTTCCAATGCAATGACGCCTACCGTGAACCAGCCCTCCCGGTTGACCTCCAACCCGGCCGCCTTCGCCGTATCCAGAGCCGGCCCACTTAAATGCAGGTACACGAAGACGTTCGATCCCGCCTCGGGCTCCTCGGGTGCAGGCAAAACAAGGGGCTCAGTAGGCGCATCGACGCCGTCAGCCTCTTCTGCCAGGGCAGTGCCGGGAAGCACCGTCAGATTCAAAAATGTCAGAGCGAGCAATGCGGCCAAGCCGGCAGCCAAAACCCGCATCGCCAAACCCATTCCTTTATTGGTAAACCGCGTGATGTCTCCCACGATCATCACCCGCTTCCTTCCCATTTCAACATCTCGCTAAAGATGATCCAAGTTTACCAAATATTGACAGAATTATCAGCTCGTCAACCGCATTATTCGGCCTGGAGATGCCAAACTCACGCATCAGCTCATCCCGGTAGCTCTCATCCACAGCTGCACGTCGAGCGTCGTCGAGCCGTTCGGCGCCCAAAAGCAACGCCATCAGCGAAGCAACCTCGCTAGCCGCTTCCGCGCGGCCCTCTGCCAGGCCCTGTTCTCGGCCCTCGGCCAGGCCCTGTTCTCGGCCCTCGGCCAGGCCATGCTCCCGGCCCTCCGCCAGGCCCTGCTCAAGTCCCTCGGCCAGGCCCTGTTCAAGCCCCATCTGGAGGCCGATTATCTGACCGCGCTCTTGCCCCTTTTTCTCAGCAATGCGCCTTTGAATTTCCATGTCTTCCTCAAACGTCAGCAACGCCATCTTCTCCTTCCGCCAATTCTCGTTTTTGTTGGCCTTTTTCACCGCAACGGCAAGCTGGCCCGTAAGCGGATCTTCCCCGGCTTCCCCCGTCCAAACATAGTGTAGCAGGTTCTGCAAGCGCCCCTCGGGGAGCTTGTCCCAAGCAGGAGCGGATAGGGCTTTCCAAAGAAAGCCATGACCGATGCGCGCACTGGGTTTCTCCAAGCAGTTCACATCGAGCGTATACACGGGAAGTCCTTCATCAAACGGATCGTGCATGCAGATGAAAATAATGATACAAGGGGGCAGCTCTTCGTAACCTTCCCCCTTCCGCAGAGTCAGCGTATCCAACGCTCCCTGGTAGTACCGCATTCTCCGTCCGAGATCTTCTCGTTTGGTTGTCTGCATCTCGATATCATAGATCTCGTTTTTCGTCTTCACGAAGGCATCGAGGCGGACGCCGTGATTGGTAAGTGTCGGGCGAACGTCATCTTCAGTGACGATGTACTCTATATCCGCTATCGACTCGTCTAGGATAATTTCAATCACTTCGCGGCACAGCTCTTTATCCGTCATCAAAAGATCGAACATAGGCCAGTCGCTGAACTCGAGCATGCCGTCTTTCATGGGAACCTCCTTGTTTCATCGATGGAGGATCCACCCTACTCGATCGCGACCGCAGAAATGACGCGGGAATGTCCCGATCCGTTCCCCGCGCCGACCGCGACGGAGTCGCAAAACGCCCGGAAGACGCCCCGGAACCGCACGTAAGCCGCAGTCATACGAGAGAGGGGGCCGGGTGCCTCGTGCTAGCCGCGAGCGACTCCCTTGGGCCTACGTCCGAAACGACCCCGACGATATCCTCAAGGCCTCGACGTTTCTCCATGATACAACTTTCCAACTCCTCCACGCTGGGAAGCTCAAACTGGTAACGAGATGCAAACATCTGCCGACCATCGGCGAGAGTCGAGTACTTCGCGATGGCTTCGTTTTTCTCCGAACACAGAATAAGGCCGATCGTGGGATTGTCGTCTGGGCGCCGCATAAGATCATCGAACATGCGAATATAGCTGTCCATTTGACCAACATCCCCATGGGTGAGCTTTCCCACCTTCAGGTCGATGAGCGCCTGTTCCAGCCCTGACTCATGAAGGGCCGGATAGTCCTTGAGATCAATGAACTCGAGGACATAGGGGTCTTTGATGAACTGCTCGGGTTTCGTTGCCGCAAGCCTGTTGGCCGCCTCGGCAACGACCGATTCCTTTTCTGAGCTCGCCAAAAGCCGCTCGTAGTACAAAGTTGAGATTTGACGCTCGAGCTGACGGCTTGACCAATGGTTCCTCAGAGCTTCCTCGATGTACCATTCACGAGCCTCGGAATTTTCAACGCGAAGGAGGGCTCGGTAATGCGTCCACGTCAAATGCGAACGCAATGCGTTCGCATTTGGAAACAGGTCGTAGAACCTCTTCATTTGCTGAAGGTTGCGCACGCTATAGCCCTTTCCAAACTCAGCGGTAAGCCGTTCCGACACGCCCTTCAGCACTCCCTTCCCGTAAGCGCCGCGCTTCTGCCCCTCTTGCTCATCCTCGACAATCGCACGCCCGATCTGCCAGTAGGCAAGCACCATGGCGGAGTTGACGGCCGCATGGGCACGGGCGCGCGAATCCAGGAGAATCGACCGAATAGAGTCGTAGAGATCGCGGCCCGCAGCAAACGCGCTCAACTTTTCTTCTTTGCCCATAGAATCCTCCCTCGCCGCTATAAGTAAGCGGGATCCGTCATCCCCTCCGGAATTGCAGGCCGCCCTTCTTCCGGCTACCCTAGCAGAGCACGACCGCGGAAATGACGCGGGAATGTCCCGATCCGTTCCCCGCGCCGACCGCGACGGAGTCGCAAAAACGTCTGGAAAGCGCCCCAAAACCGCACTTGGGCCGCAGCCTCACGAGAGACAAGATCCTAGTCCGTCGAAGCACCGACCCCCTCAGGTCGTTAGCTATGTCTTGCCAGCGGGTCGCCCCTACGCCGCCAGGAGGGCGGCCAGGTCCTCGCGGGACGAGAACGGGCGCGGCTCGGCCCCCGGGTCGTGGGCGGCGACGACCTCGCCCTCCCAGTCGTCGCCGTTGCGGTCGAACTTGCGGGATCGCATCACCCAGCGGAACGCGGGGCGCGCCCGCTCGTCCAGGGCGACCACCTCGTCGGGGAACGCCATGTCGGCATGGCATTTGAGAAACCTACAAGACGAAGCCTTTTGCATTAATGAAGATAGGATCATTCCACAGCTACGTATTTCTATCTTACTGCTACAATCTTAATGTATGAAACGTTGCACAGGGAACATAACATTCGGAGCTGAATCCAATATATGGCCGCACGAGATGGAAACGGCCAAGGCCCTCGCACTCGCTGGCTACGACATAGTGTTCGTGGATCGACCAGACAAGCAGGGCGAGCGAGTAGCCGACATCCTCATGGACGGCGACACCTGGGAGATGAAGTCGCCGAGGTCAGATTCGCTCAAGGCCATCGAGCGGAACGTGAAGCGAGCCCGCAACCAATCGCCCTGCGTCGTCCTCGACTCGAGGCGCATGAGAAAAGTCCCGGACGCCGCAATCGAGAGGGAGCTGAGAAGGTGCGCGAAGACCATCAAGGGGATAAGGCGCCTCCTGTTCGTCGACCGACACGGAAGCGTCACAACCATTCTTTGAATCTGTGGTATGATTGCGCCAGCAAACGCCCGAACGGTACGCAGTTTACCTTCCTCGGGCGTTTTTGCTGCTTCCCTTGGTTTAGTAAAACGATATTTTCATCCCAGCATCTTTCCGCTGAAATTGCCTCCTGTTTCATAGAAAAGGAAGGCGGCGTCCGTCAGAGCGCCGCCTTCCTCGAGTCGTTGGTTATGCCTCGGATCCGTAGGCCCCGAAGGGCCCGACGGCGGCCACGGCGAGCCACCACACGACGGCCACGACCACATCCAGCGGGTCGTCCACGTGGTTGAAGCCCAGCGCGAACCAGGCCCACAAAGCACCCCGCAGGCGATGGCCGCGATCGCTGCGACGATCCAGTTGCTCTTTCTCGGCAAGACCAGGCCGATCTAGGATACAATTCGCAGAGCAGCATCAGTCCGTCAAACTATTAACGAAGGGGTTTCATCTATGTGCGATTCCATAAACCGTGGCAATTACCCCGAGGAGTCGCTCCTGGTTGGCGCCGCGGAGAGCGTTTGGAAGGGCAGCGATGCAAGGGTCAACATCTCCATCGATGTAGGGCAGCGACTAGCCGACACGATAGGCGAGGAGATCGAGGGACAGCTCGAATGCGTGTTCATAACCGACAGCGACATCCGCCACATCAGGCGCAAGCATGGGGCAAACGAGGAGAGGCGCGGCCAGCAGTCCATCGTCCCGAGCGACTTCGCGCTCATCCCGAAAGTTCTCAACGAGTCCGACGCATGCGATCACGCGGACGGACAAGGCGGGCAACAAGAAGTCCCTCGTGAGAAAGGAGATCGGGGCACCGCCTACCTGGTGACGGCGCAGAGGGGAAAGGGGAAGCTGGAGGTTAAGATGATGCGGAAGGCGCATCGGTCGGGTGCTTCGTGCTAGCCGCGATCGGCTCCCTTGGGCCTAAGTCCGAAACGACCCCGACGATAAGGGCATTATAGCATCGGCAATGTCGCCCGAAAACGGCGACGAGGCCGTGTTACCTGCATTCCACAGACGGCGGCGCTTCCACGATCAAGAAACTGACGAGACGTGCCTTTTCGCTTTGCCCTTGCCTCTCATCCTTACCAGCCTGCATGGAATCCAACTTCGAACGTTTGCCCTGCATCCAATTATCGCAAATTGCATCGATCAGCATGTTTGGTACCTTTCCATAAGAAGGAGGGGGCCGACGCTCGTCAGAGCGCCGGCCCCCTCTCGGTTGGCTATGTCTCGGCCCCGAAGGGCCCGCAGGTCTCGCGCCCTACGCCGCCAGCAGGGC
>ERZ773210.3171-NODE-3171-length-12108-cov-6.716004_pt1 | contig 12108 bp, 10 predicted proteins | sample MGYA00580528_ERZ773210 | MGnify/ENA primary metagenome ERZ773210 (study PRJEB29015, sample SAMEA2737769) | human gut metagenome | biome: human gut; feature: human-associated habitat; material: faeces | place: China | collected 2012 ...
TCCCGCGTGGTGTATGACATCAGCGGTAAGCCACCGGCTACGATTGAGTGGGAATGATTTTACGTCTGGCAATAGCCTGCACGTAAAAGCAGTAAAGTACCTCTAAGCCCGCGTAACTGCGGGCTTTTTTGTTTTTATGTCTGGCACTTTCTGGCAGCTGTTAGCAACGGGAAGCACGGTTTTTTCAATGGAATTTTTGATGGTACTCTCTGGTTTTGAATTCAGGTTTGAAAAAGTACCATATAATAAATTTCGGTTGAGTTATGGTATTTTTTTTATAACTCAATTAAAAACAGAGAGTTAAACAACTTTTCTGGATTTTTTACAACATGGTATTTTTTGATAAAGGAAAACAATAAACCATGTTGACTGACACTAGGCTGCGTCACCTTAAGCCGAAGGAGAAACTCTATAAAGTTAATGACCGTGATGGTCTGTATGTTGCGGTCACTCCGGCTGGAACGATCTCATTTCGTTATAACTATTCAATAAACGGAAGACAGGAGACCGTTACTTTTGGCCGCTATGGTGTGGGAGGGATCACGCTTGCAGAAGCGCGTGAACGGCTCAATGAAGCCAAAAAAATGGTTGCCGATGGAAGATCGCCAGCGAGGGAAAAAGCTAGAGATAAAGCGCGTATCAAAGATGCGGAGACTTTTGGTGCATGGGCTGAGAAATGGTTACGCGGCTATCAAATGGCTGAATCGACGCGTGATATGCGGCGTTCAGTATATCAAAGGGAGTTGAAGTCAAAATTTGCGCAGCAGAAATTGACCGAGATTACACATGAAGACTTACGCGTATTAACCGATAACATTGTCGAGAGAGGGGCACCGGCGACAGCTGTGCACGTCAGAGAGATTGTATTGCAAGTCTATCGCTGGGCTATTGAGCGCGGTCAGAAGGTTGAGAATCCCGCTGATCTGGTGCGGCCTGCAAGCATAGCGAAATTTGAGCCTCGTGACAGGGCATTGACGCCAATTGAAATTGGTCTGATGTATCGGTACATGGAACGGGTAGGAACGACGCCATCAATCAGAGCAGCGGTTAAACTTTTGCTGTTAACGATGGTACGTAAAAGTGAGCTTACTAACGCAACCTGGAACGAGATCAATTTTAGTGAGGCATTATGGACGATACCAAAGGAGAGGATGAAACGACGTAATCCACATTTGGTTTTTCTTTCCGGACAGGCAATGGATATTATGATTGCTCTCAAAACCTTTGCCGGTAGCTCTGATTTTATCCTTCCTTCGCGGTACGATTCCGATGCGCCAATGAGTAGCGCTACTTTAAACCGGGTTTTGACACTGACGTATCGCCTGGCTCAGAAAGAAGGGGAGTTGTTGCCTAAGTTTGGTCCCCATGACTTACGGCGTACAGCCAGCACCTTGCTACATGAGGCCGGGTACAATACTGACTGGTGAATCGCCACGGGTTTAACAGACACCTCAGAGTCATTTAAGATGACTTAAAGAGAGGTGCCCATGAGCGGTAAGCGTTATCCTGAAGAGTTTAAAATTGAAGCAGTCAAACAGGTTGTTGATCGTGGTCATTCTGTTTCCAGTGTTGCAACACGTCTCGATATCACCACTCACAGTCTTTACGCCTGGATAAAGAAGTACGGCCCGGATTCTTCCACTCATAATGAACAGTCAGATGCTCAGGCCGAGATCCGCCGTCTTCAGAAAGAGTTGAAGCGGGTTACGGACGAACGGGACATATTAAAAAAAGCCGCTGTAGATTCAATCTGTCAATGCAACACCCCTTTCAATTATCTCTTTCGGTGTTTTGAACTTCAGTGTCTTTCTCGGTCTGTTGTTTAGCTGAGCAGCAACCAGATCTAGTTCATGTTGAGTATATTGGGCAAGACATGTCTTTTTAGGAAAGTACTGCCGAATTAGCCCATTTGTGTTCTCATTTGTTCCCCGCTGCCAAGGACTCTGAGGATCGCAGAAGTAAACTTTAACGCCGGTGCTGACAGTAAATTCTAGATGTCTGGCCAGTTCCATTCCTCTGTCCCATGTCAGTGATTTTCTGAGTTCTGACGGTAAACTCAGGAATTTGTCGGTAAGAGCCTGATTTACTGAGACAGAATCTTTGCCCCTGAGTCTAAGGATGATCGTATAACGTGATTTTCGGTCTACAAGTGTGGCTATATGAGAGTTTTTTGTACCTGAGACTAAATCGCCCTCCCAATGCCCCAGAGAGCGTCTGTTATCGATATTTCGGGAACGTTCGTGAATTGGTGTTCCGTTCACTATGTTAATCGTACCTCTTTCGCCTTTGCGGGTATGACGCCTGCCATGGCGAAGGCTATGCGACCGTCGCAGATGCTGTATATTCAGGTGGTGTAGCGCTTCACGGCTACGAAAGTACAGCGTTTTATAAATTGTCTCAGGTGATATTCGCAGCGTTTTTTGACGTGGTTTTGTTCGCCTTAACCATCCTGATATTTGCTCTGGAGACCATTTCATCTCCAGCTTTTCCAGAACAAGCTTTCGCAATGGTAAATTTTGATCCAGTAAGCACGGTTTTGGCCTTTTCGCCATTCTGTTGGCTCGGTTATTAGCATCAACAGCTTTGTAATAGCGTCTGCCCCGATTACGCTGAACTTCACGTGAGATCGTCGAAGGACTGCGATTCAGCGCAGTAGCTATCGCACGAATGCTCATTTTGGCTGACAAACCAGCTCGTATCTCCTCGCGCTCAGACAGTGTCAGGTGAGCTACAGCCCGCTTACGCTCATGGGGTTTTATGCCGCCAGTATCCCTTAACATAGTGAAGATCGTTCCGGGTTTTGAACCCAGGATATTCGCTATTTCACTGAAGCCTGTTCCGTTCTTCCATAGTTCAAAAACAGAGGCTTTTTCCTCTGCTGTAAATGTTCGTCTCATTCAAAAAACCTCCGCAACCCCATGTTTTCAGATAACTGTTGCGTTGACCAATTGAATCTACAGCGGCGTACTTCGCAAAGCTGTCCGACTGAGGTACGCCTTTATCCGCGACAACAGCCGTTGCTGGCCTGTTCGTTTGCTCTGTCGGGTTCTGGATGTCCATCCGAGTGGATTTTATTTCTGGCTTCAGCAGCCACATTCGCAGCGTCACCAGACAGATCAGATGCTGACCGGGCAAATCAAACAGTTCTGGCTTGAGTCTGGCTGCGTCTATGGTTATCGCAAGATCTATCTCGATCTGCGTGATACCGGACAGCAGTGCGGAGTGAACCGGGTCTGGCGGCTGATGAAGCGTGCCGGAATAAAAGCTCAGGTTGGGTACCGTAGCCCACGAGCACGTAAAGGCGAAGCCAGTATCGTGACACCCAACAGGCTCCAGCGGCAGTTCAATCCGGACTCACCGGATGAGCGTTGGGTGACGGACATAACCTACAGTGTGCCCGGAGTTCAGGGCGGGCATGGATGCTTAAATGAACCGCGAGTCTGTCTGGAATATTGAACCGGTAACTCACGATGAGAAACCCAACAATCCCACCGGGTGTGACGGTGGAGAACCTGAGCGGCAGTGACCTGCGGCATGCCCGCAGGGTGATGTAACCCGCTGACAACGGGGATTGAGGCGAGATCACTAAGCCGAGATGATCCTCAAGGTTAAGTACTGAAAGGCTGAAGAACATGAACCCGTTAATCCGCCTCTGTGGGTTGAAAACGTCACCACGGCCTACGTGATCTGACAGGCCGTGCAGGAGGAACTGGCAGTGATACGTAAGCACTGCCGGTCGAAGGTGTTTTGACATGTATGCGAAACACCGGGGCAGCAGCGTCTATCACGCTTGCGTTGCTGACTTCTGCCAACTTGCGGCAAGCAAGGATAAAGAGTGCGACGGGCAGCCTCCTCAGTATGCCTGAGTCCAGGCAGGTAAACCGGGGAAGGTCAGCGACGGATGTTAAGGGGGCATGGCTCCGATGACGCGCTGGCTGGCGGAGCTTCCGTAGTAGTCTGCGATGGGGAAAGCCCACTACATGGCGAAGGGAAGCAGTTTGAATGTGTTTGCGACGTGAATTAACTGACCTAACGAGGTGAAGACCTTTGATAATCAGCGAAATGCAACGCAAGCTTGCCACATGGGCAGCCACCGATCCGTCCCTACGGATTCAACGGCTGCTGCGTCTGATAACACAACCAGAATGGCTGGCTGAAGCGGCGCGGATCACGCTTTCATCAAAGGGGGCCCATACCCCCGGCGTTGATGGCGTGAATAAAACAATGCTACAGGCCAGACTGGCTGTTGAGCTGCAAATCCTCAGGGATGAATTACTCTCAGGCCACTACCAGCCCTTGCCCGCCAGACGGGTTTACATCCCTAAAAGCAACGGCAAACTGCGACCACTGGGTATCCCCGCGTTGCGGGATCGTATTGTTCAGCGGGCCATGCTGATGGCGATGGAGCCGATATGGGAGAGTGATTTTCATACGCTCTCATATGGCTTCCGGCCTGAGCGCAGTGTCCACCACGCGATCCGCACGGTGAAATTACAGCTCACAGACTGTGGTGAAACCCGGGGACGCTGGGTGATTGAAGGCGACCTGTCCAGTTACTTCGACACCGTACATCATCGACTGCTGATGAAGGCTGTACGCCGCAGGATCAGTGACGCACGTTTCATGACTCTGCTGTGGAAAACCATCAAGGCGGGACATATCGATGTCGGTCTCTTTCGGGCGGCCAGTGAAGGTGTACCACAGGGCGGTGTTATATCGCCGCTATTATCGAACATCATGCTGAATGAGTTCGATCAATACCTGCATGAGCGCTACCTGAGCGGGAAAGCCAGAAAAGATCGGTGGTACTGGAATAACAGTATCCAACGGGGCCGAAGTACGGCGGTCAGAGAAAACTGGCAGTGGAAACCCGCGGTGGCGTACTGCCGCTATGCCGATGATTTTGTCCTCATCGTCAAAGGCACCAAAGCACAGGCGGAAGCCATCAGGGAGGAGTGTCGGGGTGTGCTCGAAGGCAGTCTGAAACTCAGGCTGAACATGGATAAGACTAAAATCACCCATGTTAATGACGGCTTTATCTTTCTGGGGCACAGGATCATTCGCAAACGCAGTCGTTATGGCGAGATGCGAGTGGTCTCAACGATCCCGCAGGAGAAAGCCAGAAACTTCGCCGCATCGCTGACAGCACTGTTATCAGGCAACTACAGTGAAAGCAAAGTCGATATGGCTGAACAACTCAACCGAAAACTGAAAGGCTGGGCCATGTTCTATAAGTTCGTTGATTTTAAGGCCAAAGTCTTCAGTTATATCGACCGTGTCGTGTTCTGGAAGCTGGCTCACTGGCTGGCCCGCAAATACCGTACAGGTATCGCTTCCCTGATGAGGTGGTGGTGTAAATCACCGAAACCAGGTCAGAGCAAAACGTGGGTTTTATTTGGTAAAACCAATCACGGCAAGCTCAGCGGCGAAATACTGTACCGGTTGGTGGGGCAAGGCAAGAAGCTGTTCCGCTGGCGGCTACCCGAAGGTAATCCCTATCTGAGGACGGAGACCAGAAACACGTATACATCGCGCTTTACAGAAGTGGCAATGGCGTTCGCCAGCATTTAAATGGAGAGCCGGATGCGCTGAAAGGTGCACGTCCGGTTCGGGGAGGAGAGGCAGGGAAATAGTCCGACTACGCCCTGCCTCTTACTCTACTCCGAACCCACGAAGGCTGGCTGTATCTGGCCGTGGTGGTTGACCTGTTCTCCCGAAAAGTTATCGGCTGGTCAATGCAACCCCGCATGACAAAAGAGATTGTCCTGAACGCATTACTTATGGCGGTGTGGAGGCGTAATCCTCAAAAGCAGGTACTGGTTCACTCTGATCAGGGTAGTCAGTACACGAGCCATGAGTGGCAGTCGTTCCTGAAATCACACGGTCTGGAAGGCAGCATGAGTCGTCGCGGTAACTGCCACGACAACGCGGTTGCGGAAAGCTTTTTCCAGCTACTGAAACGCGAACGGATTAAGAAAAGGATCTACGGAACGAGAGACGAAGCCAGAAGCGATATTTTTGATTATATCAAAATGTTTTATAACAGTAAGCGTCGGCATGGTTCGAGCGAGCAGATGCCACCGGCTGAATATGAAAACCTATATTATCAACGGCTCAGAAGTGTCTAGATTATCCGTGGCGATTCACTCCGGGGTGCCAATAAATCCTGCGACAAAGAGGTTGTCCGGATTATGATAAAGCTCTTCCGGTGTCCCGACCTGTTCAATATTGCCTGCATTCAGCACCACGATGCGATCCGCCATGGTCATTGCTTCGGTTTGATCGTGGGTGACATAGATTGTCGTGCGCCCGATTCGCTGGTGGAGCTTGCGAATTTCGCCGCGCATTTTATGGCGCAGTTTAGCGTCCAGGTTGGACAGCGGTTCATCGAACAAAAAGGCTTTCGGATCGCGGACAATGGCCCGGCCCATTGCGACGCGCTGGCGCTGACCCCCGGAAAGCTCACGCGGCACCCGGTCAAGGAGATGTGTCAGCCCGAGAATTTCAGCCGCTTCTTCAACCCGCGCCATGCGCTCTGCTTTGGGCACGTTGGCGAGTTTTAAGGCAAAGCTCATGTTGTCCCGCACTTTCATGTGCGGGTAGAGCGCGTAGCTCTGGAATACCATCGCAATATCGCGTTTTTTTGCGGGCAGGGTGGTCACCACTTCGCCCTGCATGAGCAGCTCGCCAGAGGTGATATCCTCAAGTCCGGCTATCATCCGCAAAAGCGTGGATTTACCGCACCCGGAAGGGCCGACCAGCACAATAAATTCACCTTCATGAATATTCAACGAGATGTCTTTGATGATGCTGACGTTGCCGTAGGATTTACCCAGGTGGTTCAATACGATTTGGCTCATGTTACTCTCCTCGACCGGCGCGATGCTCCGGTTGCAAAAACGGGGTGACGTGCTGGCGGTATTCCTCTGCGGCACAGAGATCCTGCTGAATAATGCGCTGCGCTGTTTCAGTAAAGCGTCGCGCGGCGTCGCGAAGATCGAGGCGGTTGGCGTGTTCAATCCCGGCAAGCACGTCCGGCTCGATAATGGTGTTACCGTGTAGGGCACCGAGAATGGCTCCGCTCATGACCCCGATAGAATCTGTGTCGCGCCCCGAGTTGATGGAATCTTCTACCGCGCCACGGAAGTCGCCTTCCCGAAGCAGGCAGCACGCCAGCGCCATGGGGAGTTCTTCGATCGACATCAGACGTGAAGGCTGGTACGCCATGGTCGGCACCCCGGCTTTTTCCGGTCCGTGCATCAGGTCATCACCCATTGGAGACCAGGGCAGAAGCGCCTCGTGGAGCGCATCGACAACCTGCAGGTAATCCCAGGGTTGCCCGCGGTAGCAGCAGGCGACATCCAGCGTGGCGTTGATAGCCTTACGCGTGCCGTCTTTTGCCAGCTGTAGGGCAATATCAATGATGGCATCCAGGGTGATCCCCGGGATGAACGCCGCCGAGACGCAGGCGGCGAACACGCCGGCTGCTTCCAGCCCATAGCTCTGCTGGTGCCCCAGCGTAAAGTTGATAGCCTCCTGATAGGCGGCGGTGGGGTTACAGGCGTTAATTACGCCGATGGGCGCGGCGTACATGGCGGCACCGCAGTTGACCATATTACCAACCCCGCCCTGACGAGGATCGCAGGCCGCAAGTTGCAGACGATGAAATATCCATTTTTCTGGGTAAAACAGGCGCTCAATGACCAGCGCTTCTCTGTCCAGTTCCGGCACCCAGCGGGGTTCCCAGGCGATTTTCCGGACAAACGGTCCCGCCATGTCCCAGGCATCAATATGGCGGCCCAGCTCGTCGTACACTTCCATCAGACACAGCGTCATTAACGTGTCATCGGTAATGATCCCATTACCGCGAATGCGGTTATTGCGACGTGAGGACGGCTCGTCCATCCGGTGCCAGCGCTGGTTGATGGAGGTGACTTTGCCATATTTTTCCTGAATCTGACGAGCGGACAGTTTCTCGACCGGGCCACCCAGCGCATCACCAAATGCAACGCCGTAGAGCATGCCAAGAACCCGGGAGCTGAAAGATAAGTTATCTGTCATTTTAATTTTTCCTGTGCGTATTGAGTCATGGCGTTACCCCCGGCAGATTTCCAGGCATTGACGTATTGATCCCACATATCGAACGAGGCCTTGCCTGAGACAAATTTGTAGGCCCATTCGTTATAAATGCTGCTGGTGGAATCGAGCGCGGCCGCAAAGGTTGACGGGAAAATAAACGCGTTGTCTGCCGCAAAATAGCGTTGTGAATTGTCGATGTAGCGCAGCATGGCGGGCGAGCGCCACTCCACTGGCGGTTTCCAGTTTGCGGCATAGATAAATCGCGGATACCAGGCATTAATCTTTGGCGTGACGGTAACCGCATCGCCTTTACGAACGTAGTGAGTGCCTTCAAACCCCATCTGCTCCATCATTTGCCCTTCCGGACTTGCCAGGAAATCGAGCATAATCATGACCTCTTTCTTATGTTTTGACAGCGTCGACATCGCGAAACCGCGGGTCTCCATCGACACATCCACCGCTGCGAGACCTTGCCCTCCCGGACCTTTGGGGGGATCGAGCAGCATCAGCGTGGCATCCGGGTGGACCTGGCGCATTTTCTCCTGATAGACCCCCACGTTCCCCGGTGATGAGACGGAAACGACGCCCACTTTACCGGTGTAAAACTGATCTTCTTTCAGCTCCCAGTTGGTGGTGATGTACTGCGAAGAGAGCAGTCCTTTCTCATACAGTGAGTGGTAATACTGCAGCTTGTCGCGCTCCTGCGGACTAATCTGCGCGTGTGTCCACTGACCCTGCGCGTCCTTAAGCCACGTAGCGCGGAGCCCAAAGGCCGGATTTAAAAAACCATCCAGATCGCGGAGATCTTTTTCAGAGGTGATCCCGGCCGTATCCGCTTTGCCATCGCCGTTGAAATCACCGCTGTGAATGGCGCTAAACAGCGTCACGTACTCCTCCAGCGTTTTGGGGGACGCGCCGAAGCCACTTTTTTGCAGCCAGTCTTCGCGGATCACCGGTTGGCGCGCCCGCAGCGGATAGACATAAAGCAGCGTCGGATGGTTTTGCAGCCGCAGCTTGTTGTGCGGCCACAGCGCCTCTTTCAGATAATGGGTCTTTGCGATCCACGGACGCCAGTCCTCAAGAATGCCTTGCTCAACCATTTTCTGATCGCTGCCGTTGAAGTAGATCAGATCCGGGATGGTGCCGGAAAGCAGCATCACGTTCAGCACGTCGGAATAGCCGGAGGAGGAGAGATTCACGATCTCAATTTTGATATCGTGACCCTGCCGCGCCAGCGCCTGTTCTATGCGGTGGATATGCTCCACGTCTTCCCGGTTGGTGGTGAGCAGATCTTTCTCCACCACCCTGATCGTCACCGGCTCTGCCTGCGCAACCTGACACAGTAGCAGACTGCCCAGCAGGACGCGGGTAAGGGTATTGAATACGTTCATCGTCATCGCTCCTTGTTAACCCTTCACCGCACCGGACATGGTGCCTTTGGTGAAGAAGCGCAAAATAATGGGGTAGATGGCGATAAGGGGGGCTATCGTCAGCGTAATCATGCCGGCTTTGAGCGCCTTGATACTGATCTGGCTGGCATCAGTGTAGTTAGACATACTTTCCACACCGACCATGGATAACTTATCTCCCTCAACGACAAACTGACGCAGCACAACCTGCAGCGGCCACTTGTCCGGATCGTTGAGATACACCATGGCGCGGAAAAATTCGTTCCAGTGCAGCACCATATAAAACAGCGTGATCATGGCAATAGAGGATTTGGCAACCGGCAGAATGACGTGCCATAGCGTCTGGAAAGGATTCGCGCCATCCAGCTCGGCGGCTTCCAGCAGCTCTTCCGGGATCTCTTCGAACAGACGCACCAGAATGATCAGGTACCATGCGAAAACAGCGCGATAGAGAATGACCGACCAATAGCTGTTCAGCAGGCCCAGTTTCTTCATCACCAAAAAATCGGGAATGATGCCCGGCTCAAAAACAATCGTGAAGAGCACGAACATAAACAGCAGGCGGCGCCCCGGCAGGCGTTTTTGCGCCAGCGCCCAGGCCAGCAGCACGGTGAAAATCACGTTGACGATCGTGCCCACCACGGTGATGAGCATCGCGTTTCCAAACCCGCGAAGAACGGCCTTATTGCTCAGCAGCAGCTTCCAGACATCGAGTGAGAAACCCTCCGGGATAATGGCAAGGCCACTCATGCCTGCGACCTTCGCCGGGCTTGAGAAGGAGACGGCTACCAGATTCAGAATAGGCTGTAGCGTAACGATGACCAGCAACAGCAGAACGGAGAGAATAAGAACATATTCAATGCGTTCAAATGGGGTGCTTCGAGATGACCAGCGCATTACCAGACTCCTTTACCCGTCAGGCGTTTAGAGACGTTGTGAGCCAGCACGATAAGGACCATGCCAATCACGCCTTTGAATAACCCTGCCGCCGTTGCTAGTGAGAATTCGCCGGTGCGCAGGCCCATGCGGTATACATAGGTGTCGATGATATCTATCTGCCCGTTCACCACGTCGTTGCTCATGTTGAACACCTGATCAAAGCCCTGGCTCAGGAACAGCCCGACGTTGAGGATGAACAGCGTTGCGATAGTGGGCGTAATGGCTGGCAGAGTGATATGCCAGATTTTTCGCCAGCGGCCTGCGCCATCCATCTCCGCCGCTTCGTACAGCTGTGGGTCAATGGCCAGAATTGCCGCGATATAGAGCAGAGAATCCCATCCGGCGCTGCGCCACATTTCAGTGAAAACCAGCACCCAGCGAATCGTGCCAGTATCCGTCATAAACGGAATCGGGTCGTATCCCATAGATTTAATGACGTCGTTAATCGCGCCGTCGACGGGCGACAGCGTGGCGATAGCAATACTGGCAATAACAACCCATGATAAATAGTGCGGTAAATAAATGACCGACTGGACGAATTTACGATAACCGGATGAACGCACCTCATTGAGCAGCAGGGCGAGAATAATGGGTACCGGGAAAATAAAGACCAGTTTCATCGCGCCAATGATGACCGTATTCTGTATTACCTGCCAGAAAACGGGAGAAGACATTAGCGTGGTGAAATATTGCATGCCAACCCAAATATTGGGAGGAATGATCCGGTATTGCTCAAAAGCGATTTTCGTTTCCCAGATGGGTAAATAGTGCCAGATAAAAAAGTAAATCACTCCCGGCAGCGCCATCACATAAAATGGCCACCACCTGCGCATCTTTTGACGAAAGCGTGCGGCGCGAGTAACGGTTCGTTGCTGTGATATGTGGCTTGCAAGGGATATCCGCTCGCTGGGTTTTGTTTCAGTTAAAGCCTTCATCGAACTTACTCCCATTACTTTAATGGTTGCAGCGAATGCAATGTATAACCTGCATCGGACGTAAAAAAGCGAAAAAAAAACGTGGTGTTAATTTTTCTCAATGTGAATGGCGATGTTTTCATATTGCGTCAGACGAGTGAGCACATCTTTGTACTCTGGCATATTTGACGCTCCTTCTTTTTCGACGGCCAGGGAGGCAAAGGCGCAGGCAAATTTTGCGGCCTGAACGAGAGACTCTCCTTTGGCCATACTGGCCGTAAATGCACCGTTAAAGGCATCTCCCGCCCCTGTTGTATCCACGCATAACGCTTTTAGCGCAGGAATATGAATAAACTGCTCGCCGTCATAAATAAGCGCGCCTTTGGCTCCCATCGTGATAATGACGCAGCCCACGCCTTTGGCTTTTATCGCTTTTGCTGCCGCTTTCGCGCTGGCCATATCAGTAACGGCAATACCCGATAGCAAAGATGCTTCTGTTTCATTAGGCGTAAGAAAATCAACGTTTTTCAGACAGCTTGCCACCTCAGAAGAGAAGGGGGCCGGGTTTAAAACCACCTTAATATCGCAGAAACGAGCAAGTTCAATGGCCCGGAACGTGGCGGGTAAATTGTTTTCCAGCTGGGTTAAAAAGATATCCGAGTTTTTTAACTCCGGAATAATGGCTTCAACCTCATCTGCGGTAATCGATTGATTAGGGAAGGTGCGAACAAGTTCCTGATATGAGATCATCATATTCATCCGGAGCG
>ERZ773210.3176-NODE-3176-length-12078-cov-13.279215_pt1 | contig 12078 bp, 8 predicted proteins | sample MGYA00580528_ERZ773210 | MGnify/ENA primary metagenome ERZ773210 (study PRJEB29015, sample SAMEA2737769) | human gut metagenome | biome: human gut; feature: human-associated habitat; material: faeces | place: China | collected 2012 ...
ACGGTACGCTCGTTCTGGCCGAGACCGGCTTTGAGAGCAAGTTCAGCCCCTTCTTCGCCGCTTCTGCCTCTGACCAGGATGTCATCGACCTGACCCAGATCGCCCTGCTGGGCGCTGACCGTAAGGGTGAGATGGTCCTGAACGGCATCGAGGGCGAGACCCGCGAGTACAACGGCACTGACTACACCTACCACGGCCCTGCCGACTGCGTTGTCACCGAGAACGCCGACGGCACCGTTACCTATGACATCAAGCTGCGCGAGGACCTGAAGTTCTCCGACGGCGAGCCTGTCACCATCGACGACGTCATCTTCTCGATGTATGTTTTCCTCGATCCTACGTATGATGGTTCTGCAACCATGTACTCCACCCCTATCGTTGGTCTGGACGAGTACCGCAACTCCATGACCACGCTGTCCAAGCTGATCGCTGAGGCCGGCGAGGACAACACCGACAACACGAACTTCACTGCCGAGCAGCAGAAGGCTTTCTGGGACGCTGTCAACGACGGCGGTGTGAAGTTTGCCCAGGAGATCATCGACTACTGCGTTGAGAACGGCGCTGCCGCCGACGCTAACGATGCTGCCGGTGCCGCCTCCGCCTGGAACCTGGGTGAGCTGCCCGCAGGCGCAACCGCGAAGGATATGTTCGAGCTGATCGGCGCGAACTACGACTGGAACTTCTCTGCCATGGAGGCCGAGACCGCCGGTACCGCCCTGTCTGACCTGATCCCCGAGGACGTCTACGCCTACTCCACCACCGGTGTCAACGTCGGTGACGCCGTTGCTTCTGTGGCCGGTATCGTCAAGACCGGTGACTACAGCATGACGCTGACCACCACCGAGCTGTCCACCACCATGATCTACCAGCTGCAGATGCCCATCGCCCCGCTGCACTACTACGGCGATGAGAGCCTGTACGACTACGACAACAACTCCTTCGGCTTTGCCAAGGGCGACCTGAGCAGCGTCCGCGCCAAGACCAGCGCTCCCATGGGTGCCGGTATGTTCACCTTCTCCAAGTACAGCGACGGCGTTGTCTATCTGGATGCCAACCCCTCCTACTTTGACGGCGCACCCAAGGTCGCCCACGTCAACATGAAGGAGACCCAGGAGGCCGATAAGATCACCGGCGTTCAGGCCGGCACCATCGACATCTCCGATCCTTCCTACTCTCTGGAGGTTGCTGACCAGATCGCCGACATCAACGGCGCCGAGGGTGAGGATGGCCCCGTCATCACCACCCGCCTGAAGGACTACCGCGGCTACGGCTACATCGCCCTGAGCGCCAAGAACGTCAACGTCGGCGGCGACCCCTCCTCCCAGGCCTCCAAGGACCTGCGCAAGGCCATCATGACCGTCATCGCCGCTTACCGCGATGAGGGCATCGATTCCTACTACGGCGACACCGCCACCGTCATCAACTACCCGATCTCCAACACCTCCTGGGCTGCCCCGTCCGTCACCGACGACGGCTACCAGATCGCCTACTCCACCGACGTGGACGGCAACGAAATCTACACCTCCGACATGAAGAGCGAGGACAAGTACGCCGCCGCTCTGCAGGCTGCCCTGGGCTACTTCGAGGCTGCCGGCTACACCGTCGCGAACGGCCAGATCACTGCCGCTCCCGCCGGTGCCAAAATGGAGTATCAGATCAACATCGGTGCTTCCGGCAACGGTGATCACCCCTCCTTCCAGACCCTGACCAACGCTGCCGCCGCTCTCAAGACCATCGGCTTCACCCTGACTGTCAACGATATGGCCAACGCTTCTGACCTGTTCGCTTCTTACCAGTCCGGCGCTGCCGAGGGCTGGGTCGCAGCCTGGCAGTCCACCAATGACCCCGATATGTACCAGCTGTACCACAGCCAGGGCGCTACCAACTACTACGCCATCAACGACACTGACCTGGACGAGCTGATCATGGCTGCCCGCGCGACCACCGACCAGGAGGTCCGCAAGACCATGTACAAAGAGGCCATGGAGATCATCCTGGATTGGGGCGTCGAGCTGCCCGTCTACCAGCGCAGCGAGGCTACGATCTTCTCCACCGAGCGTGTCAACATCGACACCATCGCGAAGGATCAGACCCCGTACTGGACCTACAAGTCTGAGCTGAACAACCTCGAGCTGAACTAAGTTCAACTTACCGTTGTGAAAGCAGGTGACCGCCCGCCAAGGGCGGTTGCTTGCTGTATTGGACGAACCGAGGAAAGGGGGAGCGGGCAGCCTGTGCGGGCGCATATAGAATGCGCCCCTACGAATGCGCTGCCCTGTAGGGGCCGGGCATGCCCGGCCCTCTGCCCGGCGGTAATCGCCATTCTTCCCCTATACCACTAATATGGTCGTCCCACTCCCACGCAGGGCGTCGTCCCTGCGTGGGATGGGGATGCCCACATTACGGCATTTCCCTGCAAAATAAACGCGGTTTAACCGTGCAAGGAAGGAACGAAAACTCTTGCGAAACTACATCATCAAGCGTGTCGCGCAGTCGGTACTGATCCTGTTCTGTGTCATGTTCATTATCTATGCGCTGATCCGCAGCCTGCCCAGCTCCTTTGCCGAGACAATGGCAATGCAGCTGGCTCAGGCCCCCGGCGCCAAGCCCTATGAGGAATGGCTTGCCCAGCTCAACGCTTCCTACGGCCTTGACCTGGACATCGTCCCCGGCTTCTTCACCTGGCTGAGCAAAGCCGTTGTCGGCAACTTCGGCGACAGCTGGAAGTGGAACGTGCCTGCCACCCAGAAATTCACCGAGGTCATCGGCCTGTCTGTCATCATGGGCGGCATCTCCTTTGTGCTGTCCCTCGTGATCGCCGTGCCCCTCGGCGTGCTGGCTGCTACCAAGCAGTACAGCCGCGCGGACTATGTCATCACCTCTGTGGCGCTGGTCGGTATTTCGCTGCCCACCTTCTTCTTTGCCACGCTGCTCAAGCTGTTCTTCTCGGTCAAGCTCGGCTGGTTCGACCTGTACGGCCTCGTCGGACGCGATTACGCCCAGCTGGATTCGATGGGCCAGTTCCTGGACAAGGCCAACCATCTGGTCCTGCCCATCGTCACGCTGGTCATTGTCTCCATCGGCGGTTACATGCGCTATACCCGCACGAACATGCTCGAGGTCCTGAACGCCGACTACATCCGCACGGCCCGCGCCAAGGGCCTGTCGGAGCGCACGGTCATCTATAAGCACGCCTTCCGCAACACGCTGATCCCGCTGGTCACGATCATCGGCGGCAGCCTGCCCGGCCTGTTCAGCGGCGCCCTCATCACCGAGACACTGTTCTCCATCCCGGGCATCGGCTACATCTCTTACCAGTCCATGGTCGCGGGCGACATCCCGTTCACGATGTTCTACCTGTCCTTCATGGCGGTGCTGACGCTGGCCAGCAACCTGCTGACCGATATTCTGTACGGCGTGGTCGATCCGCGCGTGCGCATTTCTTAAAGAAAGGAGACTGCACACCCATGAGCGAAAATACGCAGAACCAGAACCCGAAGCAGGAGCAGTACTCCCTGAACGATGACCGCCGCGTCAAGGTTTTGTCCCCGGGCGCGCTCGTCGCCAAGCGGTTCTTCCGCAACCGTCTGGCTGTCGTCGGCCTGTCCATTCTGGTGGCCATGTTCCTGTTCTCCTTCGTCGGCGGCCTTGTCAGCCCCTACGGCCAGGACGAGCAGTTCTTCACCTACACCCAGATGTCCAAGGAGTTTGTCGGCGTTACCCGCAACGATACGATGCGCTTTGTTGTGGCCGATGGGCAGAACTTCGGCTCCATCGCCCAGAGTAAGGCACTGGAGGCCGTCAAGAAGGGCAATACGGAATTCAACTATAAGGATGTTGACTACACCGTCGACATCCAGAGCGACGACTTTTACGTTGTCTACCAGGGAAGGGACATCATGGGCTACGCCAGCCGCGACCTTGTGAACGAGGCCGACGGTGCGCCGAAGTTCAGCTTTGACGTCAAGCTGGCTGCCCTGACCGCCATGGCGGCAGGGGAGAAGGAGTTCGCCGCCGACGGCGTGGACTACACCCTCGACGCGGACGGCAACATCCTCGCAGGCGGTGAGGAGCTGGGCTACGTCAGCCGCTTCGTCGTCTCCGCCGCCGATTCCAGCGTCGTCGTCACCCGTGACTTCAAGGACCGCCTCGAGGAGGCCATCGACGACAACGCCGCCAAGTTCAATTACACTGACGCCGAGGGCAACGAGGCCGAGTATGACATTGTCTACGACGCCTCCACCAAGGTCTGGAGCGTCAAGCAGATGACCGAGACCTACGTTTATGACCGCTACGCCGCCCCCAGCAAAGAGCACTGGCTCGGCACCGACACGAACGGTATGGACATGCTGACCCGCCTGATGTACGGCGGACGTGTCTCGCTGATCATCGGCTTTATCGTTGTTGTCATTGAAGCGTCCCTCGGCATCCTGATGGGCGGCATCTCCGGCTACTTCGGCGGCTGGATCGACAACATTATTATGCGTATCGTCGATGTTTTCTACTGCATCCCCTCGATGCCCGTCATCATCATCATCGGTGCGGCCATGGACGCGATGCGCGTCGATTCCTGGAAGCGCATGATGTACCTGATGCTGATCCTGGGCTTCCTCGGCTGGCCGAGCATTGCCCGTCTGGTCCGCGGCCAGATCCTCTCCCTGCGCGAGCAGGAGTTCATGCTGGCCACCGAGGCCTGCGGCATCAAGATCTGGCACCGCATCTTCCGCCATCTGATCCCCAACGTCATCCCGCAGCTGATCGTCACCTGCACGATGGGCCTCGGCTCCACCATCCTGACCGAAGCCACGCTGTCCTTCCTGGGTCTGGGCGTCAAGTACCCGTTTGCCTCCTGGGGCAACATCATCAACGACGTCAACAACGCCTACGTCATGACGAACTACCTGTTCATCTGGATCCCTGCCGGTGTCTGCCTGCTGCTCACCGTTCTGGGCTTCAACTTTGTGGGCGACGGTCTGCGCGATGCGTTTGACCCCAAGATGAAACGCTGATTGGAAGGAGAAACACACGATGGCTAAAAATCAGGACGGATACCTTTCCGCCAAAGAGTCGCGGCGTATCTCCAAGGAAAACCGCCGCATCACGGACCAGTACGAAAAGCGCCGCAAGCGCCGCAACGTGCCCGAGTCCGAGTACACCACCCAGATGAAGGACCCCGCCAACGCGGTGGAGTTCGATAACCTGCACACCTACTTCTTCACCGACACCGGCGTCGTCAAGAGCGTCGACGGCGTCTCGTTTGAAGTGCCCATCGGCAAGACCGTCGGCGTCGTCGGCGAGTCCGGCTGCGGCAAGTCTGTCACCAGCCTGTCCCTGATGCAGCTTTTGCAGCGCCCCCAGGGCCAGATCGTCGAGGGAGCCATCCGGCTGAACCTCGGCAATGACAAGGCCTACGACATTGCCAAGACCCCGGCGGACAAGATGCAGGGCCTGCGCGGCAACTATATCTCGATGATCTTCCAGGAGCCTATGACGAGCCTGAACCCGGTGTTCCGCATCGGTGCCCAGATCGACGAGGTCATCGCCCTGCACGAGGGCGAGGGCAAGACGAAGGAGGACATCAAGAAGCGCACCATCGAGATGCTCGAGATGGTCGGCATCGCCAACAGCGAGGGCGTCTACGCGATGTACCCCCATGAGCTGTCCGGCGGTATGCGCCAGCGCGTCATGATCGCCATGGCGCTGGCCTGCAACCCGAAGATCATCATTGCCGACGAGCCGACCACCGCGCTGGACGTGACGATCCAGGCACAGATCCTCGACCTGCTGCGCAGCCTGAAGGACCGCATCAATTCGTCCATCATGCTCATCACGCATGACCTGGGCGTCATTGCCGAGATGGCCGACTATGTCGTCGTCATGTACGCGGGCCGTGTCGTCGAGAAGGGCACTGTCGAGGAGATCTTTGCCCACCCGAGCCACCCCTACACCATCGGCCTGATGGCGTCCAAGCCCGTTGTCGGCAAAAAAGTGGACCGCCTGTACTCCATCCCCGGCAAGGTCCCCAACCCCGTTGATATGCCGAACTACTGCTACTTCAAGGACCGCTGCGAGCTGCAGCTGCCCTGCTGCAGCGGCGAGTACCCCTGCGAGATCAGCCTGTCCCCGACGCACAAGGTCAGCTGCTACCGCTACTATGAAGAAAACAGAAAGGCGGGTGAGTGACGCATGGCAAACAAGGGTAAGCACCTGATTGAAAACGATTACACCCCCGTCACCTATGACCCTCAGTATATCCTGATGGTCAACCACCTCAAGAAATATTTCCCCATCAAGGGCGGCCTGCTGTCCCAGACCGTGGGCCACGTCAAGGCCGTGGACGGCGTGACGTTCAACCTGCGCCGCGGCTGCACGATGGGCCTTGTCGGCGAGTCCGGCTGCGGCAAGTCCACCACGGGCCGCACGATCCTGCGCCTGGGCGGCGAAAAGACCGGCGGCCAGGTGCTGTTCAACGGCAAGGAGGTCTACGACATGACCCCCGCCGAGATGCGTGAGCTGCGCACCAAGATGCAGATCATCTTCCAGGACCCGTTCTCCAGCCTGTCCCCGCGTCTGCCCGTCGGCGAGATCATCGGCGAGGCCGTGCGCGAGCACAACCTTGTGCCGAAGAACGAGTTCGACGACTATATTGACCAGGTCATGGACGACTGCGGCCTGCAGCCCTACCACAAGACCCGCTACCCGCACGAGTTCTCCGGCGGCCAGCGCCAGCGTATCTGCATTGCCCGTGCGCTGGCCCTGAACCCCGAGTTCGTCGTCTGCGATGAGCCGGTCTCCGCGCTGGACGTCTCCATTCAGGCGCAGATCATCAACCTGCTGAAATCCTTGCAGGAAAAACGCAACCTGACGTATCTTTTCATCTCCCACGATCTGTCCGTCGTCGAGCATATCTCCGACACTGTCGGCGTTATGTACCTGGGCAATCTGGTGGAGTACGGCGAGACCGACGACATTTTTGCCCACCCGCTGCACCCCTACACCAAGGCGCTGTTCTCGGCCATTCCCATCCCGGACCCGACCGTCAAGCGCGAGCGCGTGGTGCTGCAGGGCTCCATCCCGTCCCCGGCCAACCCGCCGTCCGGCTGCAAGTTCCACACCCGCTGCCCCTATGCCACGGAGCGCTGCAAGACCGAAGCGCCGAAGCAGCGTGAGGTCGAGCCGGGCCATTACGTGGTCTGCCACCTGTACGAAAAATGAGGAAGCGCGACGACTTCGAGGACGATGGCCGCACCATCGCCGATATGAGCGGCATCGGCCCTGCGCCGACGCTGCGCCCCCACCGCCGCAAGGCGGACGCCCCGCCCCCGGAGCCGGCGAATGACCGCCCCTGGGAGCAGGCCCCCGACTGGACGCCCAAAGAAAAATTTTGGGCCGTCATGGGTGTGCTGAAGGCCACCCTGGCCATTGCCGGGGTGTATCTGGTGGGTTTAGGTGTGCTGCTGGCCGTGCTGTTCCTGCTGTGGAAATGAATACAAAATAAAAAGGCATGTACGATTGGATAGGTCGTACATGCCTTTTTTGCGGGCAGAGATATTCCGAAAAAACCATTGCTGCCATGCAGGGACCGTACATGTGCGGCCCGCGGCCCGCCCGTAAGCAGCCGCCCGTCATACACGGCATGCCCGGTCCCTACGCCCGCAGCAACGCAAAAACCGGTTGAAACCTTGCGGTTTCAACCGGTCTTGGTGCGCCTGCAGGAACTCGAATCCTGGGCCCTCTGATTAAAAGTCAGATGCTCTACCAACTGAGCTACAGGCACGTATACACTGTGGTGCTCACAGCTTTACTATTATAGCAGGCAAAAAGAAAATTGTCAATACGCTTTGCAAAACAAATTAGCCGGAAATCCGGCAAAATCCGCACGTGTTTGCCCGCCGCCCTCTTGCCAAATGCACAGCGGCGCGTTATAATAATACTTTAGTAAAAGATAAAACCGTAAAGGGGACAGGAAATATGGAAACTTTGGGCAGTCTGCGCCGCACAAACTATTGCGGCGAAGTCACGCTTGCCATGGCCGGTCAGGAAATGACCGTCTGCGGCTCCATCGCCCGCGCCCGCGACAAGGGCGGCATCATCTTTGCCGACCTGCGCGATACCACCGGCATTTTGCAGCTGGTGTTCGATGAGGATACGCCGAAGGACGTTTTCGCCAAGGCCGAGAGCCTGAAAAGCGAGTACGTTGTTATCTGCCGCGGCAAGCTGCGTGAGCGCGCCGCCAAGACCGATAAGATCGCAACCGGCGACGTAGAACTCTACGTCAGCGAGCTGCGCATCCTGAGCGAGGCCCAGACCACGCCGTTTGAGCTGCGCGACGAGATCAACGTCAACGACGACCTGCGCCTGCGCTACCGCTATCTGGACCTGCGCCGTCCGTCCATGCATGAACCCATCGTGCTGCGCAGCAAGATCATGCAGATCATCCGCAACTATTTCTGCGAGAACCATTTCACCGAGATCGAGACGCCCACCCTCATCAAGTCCACGCCCGAGGGCGCACGCGACTATCTCGTTCCCAGCCGTGTGCAGCCGGGCCACTTCTACGCGCTGCCCCAGAGCCCGCAGCTCTACAAGCAGATTTTGATGCTGTCCGGCTTTGACCGCTACTTCCAGCTGGCCCACTGCTACCGCGACGAGGATCTGCGCGCAGACCGCCAGCCCGAGTTCACCCAGGTGGACGAGGAGATGAGCTTTGTCTCCGAGGACGACATCATGACCCTGAACGAGGGCCTCATCAAGCGCCTGTGGAAGGAAATGCTGAACGTCGACGTCGAGACCCCGTTCTACCGCATGCCGTGGGACGAGGCCATGGGCCGTTTCGGCTCCGACAAGCCCGACACCCGCTTTGGCCTTGAGATTCAGGACGTGACCGAGGTGTTCAGGGGCACCGAGTTCAAGCCCTTCGCCGCTGTGCTGGAGGCCGGCGGCACGATCCGCGCCATCAACGCCAAGGGTCTGGCCGACAAACTCTCCCGCAAGAACATCGACAAGCTCGGCGAGGTCGCCAAGACCTACGGCGCCAAGGGTCTGGCCTACAGCCGCCTGACCGCCGACGGCACGTCCTCCAGCTTTGAAAAGTTCCTGACAGACGCCGAGAAGGCCGCCCTGTACGCCGCGCTGAACGCCGAGACCGGCGACGTGCTGCTGCTGGTCAGCGACACCGACTGGGTCAAGGCCTGCACCGCACTGGGTCAGGTCCGTCTGGACATCGCCCGCAAGCACGGCCTGATCGACCCCGACAAGTTCAACTTCCTGTGGGTCGTGGACTTCCCGCTGTTTGAGTACAGTGAGCAGGAGGGCCGCTGGATGGCTATGCACCATCCGTTCACCCTGCCCAAGGCCGAGGACCTGGACAAGGTCGAGAGCGACCCGGGTGCCTGCCATGCCGTGGCCTACGACATCGTACTGAACGGTGTCGAGATGGGCGGCGGCTCGATGCGTATCAATGATCCCGCATTGCAGGACCGCATGTTCCACGCCCTCGGCTTTACCGAGGAGAAGGCCCGCGAGAGCTTCGGCTTCCTGATGGACGCCTACAAGTTCGGTGCGCCGCCGCACGGCGGTATGGCCTACGGCCTGGACCGCATGGTCATGCTGATGCTCAAAAAGGACTCCATCCGCGACGTCATCGCCTTCCCGAAGGTGCAGAACGCCGGTGAGCCGATGAGCGGTGCCCCCGACGTCGTCGATGAGCAGCAGCTCAAGGATCTGAGCATCGCGCTGACGCTGAAGGACTAAGGCGTTTCCGTTATCATGCAGCCACCGCAAGGCAGCCGGAGCGGTCAAGACCGCTCCCTACAAACTGCCGTATGCGGATGCTTTGTAGGGAGGGGTTTTGACCCCTCCGTGAGCTGAAGGACTAAGTCAGAAGCAATAGCGCTGTAGGGGCCGGACATGTCCGGCCCGCAACCTGCCCGCAGGATTCCCTTTTGCGGGTAGGTGCAGGGCGAGGCATGCCTCGCCCCTACCGCACACAAAGATAAAAACCTGCCCAACCGCATATCACGCGGCTGGGCAGGTTTTGTGTTTTCTGTCAGTATTTCGGCTTCGGCTCGTCGCCCGGCTTCACCGGGTACTCGGCGGGCGGGGGCGTCTGCGCGGGCTTAGGCAGCTTTTCTTTCTTGGGCCGCTTTTTCCAGACCTTGCGCAGGATGAACACCACGGCCACTGCGATCAGCAGCACCGGCCACAGGTAGACCAGCGCGATGACCAGACCCTGCAGGAACCCGACAAAGGCATCCCAGCCGCCGCCGAAGGCGTCGGCGATCCGCTCACCGAAGGTCACGCCGGTGGGGGTCAGGGTGGCGACCTCCCGCAGGTAGATGTCCACGGTGGAGTAACTGACCTGCTGGTCCATGCTGCGCAGCTGGCGGGTGTAGTTTTCCAGCTGGTACTGCACGTCGGAGAGCTGGCTCTCGATCTCCAATAGATCCGCCGTCGTCTCGGCCTGGTCAGCCAGCGCGTTCAGGCGGTCCCGCTGGGCCTCCAGCGCGGACAGCCGCGCCTGCACGTCTATGTAGCTGCTCGTGATGTTCTCGGCGCTCTCGCTGATGTTGAGCACGCTGCCCGCGTCGCCCACGGCGGCCAGAAACGCGCGGTAGCTGCCCACCGGCACACGCACGGTGTAGTCGGCGGTACGGTCATGGTCCTTCTCGGTGCCGTACAGGCTTGTGGATTCCAGCCATGCGCCGTTGGCCTCGACGGCGGTCATCAGGGCCTCGCGGGTCGTGTCAAAGTCGGTGGACTCCATCGAAAGACTGGCGTTGTAGATGATCTTCTGTGCGGTCTCGTCAGTGGCGGCCTCGGCGGCGTTCTCCGGCACAAGACCGCTGTCCACACTGCCCGCGACGCTGTCGTAATTGGCGTAGCTCTCCTGCGCGGCGGCTTCGGTGGTGTAGTACCCGCCGTCTTTGCTGCCGATGCTGCCCCCGCAGCCCGCCAGCAGTGCGGCGGCGCACAGGGCAGCGGTGATACGGACGATGCGTTTTTTCATGGTTGGATGCTCCTTTCCTTTGTAAAGGCTCCCCCCTCGGGGAAAGCTGTCAGTGGCCCCGACCACTGACTGATCGTTTGCGGGCAATAGCGGTAAGCTCGTCCCTCATCCGGCCTCGGACGGGGCCTCGGCCACCTTCCCCCAAGGGGGAAGGCATCCTATATTTCCCTTTTCACCAATATAACACGGAAAACGCGCCCTGTGTGTTACAAAGCAAATACAAAAAAGTGGGATGTACCGTACTTTCGGCACATCCCACAAATTTTACGGCAATTATTCGGCCTTCTGCCCAAGCAGCTTCACGTCGTCGTTGTCTGCAAAGGCAACGGCGTTGTAGCCCGCGGCCTCCAGCGTGCCGAACTGCTTGCCCAGCTTCTTCGCCTGGGGCAGCACGGTCACGTCGTAGTCGGCGCGTAAGGATTCGGCCTTGGCCAGCACGGCGGCAAAGTCGGCGTCCTTCAGGTAGAGCAGCGCCATCTTCGGCTTCGCGCCGGGGATCTGGTAGCCCTGCTCCAGCAAAATGCCGCAGACGCGCTCGAACCCGATGGAGAAGCCCACGGCGGGCACCTGCTGGCCGATGAACTTGCCGACCATGTTGTCGTAGCGTCCGCCGCCGGCCACGGCCCCGCTGAACTGCGGGCAGGTGACCTCAAACACCATGCCGGTGTAGTAACCCTGTCCGCGCACGAGGCTGGGGGCGTAGGCAATGCCGTAGCGCCCGCCCGCGACCTTCTCACTGGCGGCGATGACATAGCGCAGGTCGGCGGTCAGCGCCTCGTCGTCGACCCTGGCGGCGACGGTGTCCAAGCTGAAATCGCCCGCGCGCAGGAAGTCGTCCAGCGCCTGTACGGCCTCGGCGGCAAAGCCCTTCTCGGTCAGCTCGGCCTTGACGCCGTCCGCACCGATCTTGTCCATCTTGTCAAAGCTGATGCAGACGGAGTCCAGCTGGTCAGCGGCAAAGCCCATCTTCTCGAGCATCGCGCGCAGGATGCGGCGGTCATTGATGTTGACGGTGAAGCCGGTGAAGCCGATCTTCAGCAGGGCGCGGGCGGTCACGTCGATCAGCTCGA
>ERZ773210.3187-NODE-3187-length-12024-cov-3.234021_pt1 | contig 12024 bp, 9 predicted proteins | sample MGYA00580528_ERZ773210 | MGnify/ENA primary metagenome ERZ773210 (study PRJEB29015, sample SAMEA2737769) | human gut metagenome | biome: human gut; feature: human-associated habitat; material: faeces | place: China | collected 2012 ...
CCTCATGGTTTCTCATTAGCTCTATTTCAAAAATATCATGTTATTTCATAAAGCCGAAGCTTTTGCTTCTATTTTAATTCATCTAATACTTTATAAATTTCTTCAGCAACTTCATCCATTGATTGATTTCCATCAACGTTAGTAAGTTCACCTAACATTGTGTAGTAATCAATTAAAGGTTTTGTTTGTTTATTGTAAGTATCAATACGTACTTGAACTGCTTGTTCACTTTCGTCAGAACGTTGTGTTAATTCTCCACCACATACGTCACAAACACCTTCTTTTTTAGGTGGGTTATAAACGATATGATATGATTTTCCACAATCAGCACAAGTTCTTCTTCCTGATAAACGTTTAACTAAAACATCTTCAGGAATATCTAAGTTGATTACAGCATCAATTTTAAAATTGAACATTGAACAAATATCAGCTAATTTTCTAGCTTGAATGATTGTTCTTGGAAAACCATCTAAGATGAAACCATTTTTAAATTCTTCAGTGTTAATATTTTCTTCTAAATATTCTTGAATCATTTGAATTGTAAAATCATCTGGTACTAAATAACCAAAAGAAATAAAATATTTAGCAATAACACCAAATTTTGTTTCTTCTTTAATTGCTTTTCTAAATAAATCTCCTGTAGAAATTTGTTTTAAACCATATTTTTCCACCAATTTAGCAGCTTGAGTTCCTTTACCAGCACCTGGTGGACCCATTAAAATTATATTCATTACTATCTCTCCTTTAAGCAATGCCTATTATATGCTTTTTTTTCATTAAATGGAACTAATTTATGAAAAAAAGAATACTTTTTTAACGATTCTATAATTCTTTTTTAAAGAAAGGGTTTTCATTTATTTTTCCATCTAAAATAAAACTCAACACCGTCTTCTAAATTATGAACTCCATAACTCATTTCATGAAGTTCTAAAATATTTCTAACGATTGCAAGACCTAAACCAGTACCTTTTTGATCATCACTGACAAAAGATTCCCAAATGCTATCCATTCTGTTTTCATCAATTTGTTTTCCCTTATTTTCAATCGAAAATTCATTTTCTTTGATTTTAATTTTAATCGTACTATTAATACATGCATGTTTAATTGCATTTGATAAATAATTTTGAATAACCATTTCTATTCGTTTTCTATCACCTACAATTAAAACATCTTCTCCTTGTATTTCTATCTTTAATTTTTTATCCATTAATAATTGTTCATAATCATCAATAATATCTTCAGTTATCTCTCTTAAATCAATTTCTTTTTTATCTAAAGTAATCGCCTTTGCTTCAAGTTTTGATAAATCTAACATTTGTAATACTAAATCATTAATAACAGCAATTTCTTTATTGATTACCTCTATATACTTATCTTTTTTTTCTAAATCCTCTACATTTTCTAACAAATCAATATTTCCATTAATAATAGCAAGAGGTGTTTTAATCTCATGAGTAAATTGAGCAATAAATTCTTTCCTTAATTGTTCCATCTTCTTCACTTGATCTATTTCTAGATTCAAAGCATCTATGTTTCTTTTTAAATTAGAAGACATTGTATTAATATGACTTGAAAGGCTTGATAATTCATCATGTCCTTTTGTATTCAATACAACATCAAAATGATTATTACTGATTTCTAAAGCTGCTTGATCAATCTGCTTAATACGTCTTGTTGTTATATAAGAAATAAACAGTGAAAAGAGTAAGCTAAATAATATTCCTCCCGCAAATAAAGGAATATTATCCGTAACTATCCATTGATAGATATTTCGTATTCCAGTAGTAGAAAAATCATAAAATACAACAAGATAACCAAGTGCAGAAGCTGACGAATCTAATCTATTAACACGTATAATATAACATTTATATGAGTTTGTAGAATTAATCACTGCCATATTTGCATCCATTAAATAATTATTTTTTATAGACTCTTTTATCGCATCTGACTTTTTAAATTGTTGCAAATTAATACCACTATCGCCACTTTCACTCATACCATTTACATATACATCAGAGAATTTTGACTTAATTGTTTGATGTGTAAGTTGGTTTATTTTTTTTACTGAAAGTGTCTCTGTTTGATAGGGATATGGATCACCATTTTTATAAATTATTTTTCCATGATGATAAAAGAAATTAAGATCTATTTTTTTAACCTCATTTTGCTTTTTGACACCCATAATATCCTTATTATAACTTATATAAGACGGTTTTACATAAAAATACCTATCTTGTGCATTTTGTGTATATTTTGTGGATTCTTTAAAGTTACCCAATTCTTGAATTTCACCATTAAAATATAAACTAATATCAGGAACATTTTGACAACTTCTAATATTTTCTTTTAAAAACTCTATTTGTTTTTTTGATAATCCTGTTGTATCAATATAATAATAATCTAAACTACCTTGATATATTTCTTGATCTTCCCTTATCGTTGATGCATATAAAAATGAATCTTGTTCATTTAATCCATATTGTTTAATGATATGCTCTTGGTCATCTAATAAACAAACAACATTTTCTATAGATTTTGGCATTTTATCTAATAATTCTTTTGCCTTGTCTAGCGATAAAAATTCATTTTCTGATAAATACTTTACATAATCAATATATTCATTAGATTCCATTGAATAATCATTATAATATAATTGATTTCTATAATTTGTATATCTATTTTTAATAATAAACCCAAACACGATCATAAAAGAAATAAACAAACAGATAAATACTTTAAACTGAATACTTCTTATTCTTTTCATAATTCCTCTCCTTTCCACATATATCCTATTTTAACAACTGTTTGAATATAACAAGAATATTTTCCTAATCTTTTTCTTAATCGTTTGATATAGGTATCTACAGCACGCCCATCACCATAATAATCATAGCCCCATAAAGCATCTAAAATCTTTTCTCTTGATAAAACAATTCCCTGATTTTCCATTAAGTATCGAAGAAGTTTAAATTCTTTATCTGTTAAAACAATATTATTTTCTTCAATCACTAAAATATGTTTGTCTAAATCCAAAATCACTTTTCCTGATTGAAGTTGATTCGTTTTAATCTTTTTATTTCTTTTTAAAAGCGCTAAACATTTTGCATACAATAAAGAAGGTTTAAATGGTTTAGTAATATAATCATCTGCCCCATATTCATAAGCCTTTAATTGGTTTTCATCTTCTGATAAAGCACTTATAAAAACGATGAGCGTATTATATTGACTTCTAATTTGTTTACAAACTTCATAGCCATCAATTCCTGGCATCATAATGTCAAGTAAAATGATATCGATTGTATCATCTAATATTGCTAATCCTTCATAACCATTTTGAGCTTCTATAACTTCTATTTCTTTATGATCAAAATACTCTTTAACAAAGTCTCTTACTTCTTTATGATCTTCTATCATTAATGCTTTATACATTACTACCACCTCTTTAACTTTATTGTAGCATGACTATGTGTAAAAGATGTGAAAAAAAGATGACGGTTAGTCATCTAGTTCTTTCGTATAATTATAATGTAATTTCTCATAGCCTTGTCTTTCATAAAAGCGATGCGCATCTTTACGATAAGTGGAAGTAGAAAGTTCAATTTGTTCAAGTTGTTTTTCTTTAGCAATCTCTTCAATTCTTTCAATCAATTGTTTACCAATTTTTAAACTTCTTTTTTCTGGCAAAACAACCAACTCTACAATTTCACCTGTATCACGATTATGATGTAAATAATGATGTATTTTAAAACTTAGAAAACCTTCAATTTTTTCATCTCGATAAACTAAATAAATAATATCTTCATCTTTTAAAGAATTTTCAAAAACACAATCAAAGTGCTCTTTATTAATTTCTTTATTTTCTAAAATACAAATCAAATTATAGATTTCCTCTTTATCTTCTAACTTAGCATATTCAATCATATTCTTCTTCCTTTATAAGTTTTTGTAAATCACTTTGATAATCAATATCATAAAGTTCCTTTTCATTTTCAATTATAAAATAAAAACATTCTTGTGGATATTTATTGACAATCTTACGACCTCCTTGATCTTTTTTTAAAGAATATAATTCATTAAAATATTCTTTAGAAAAAATCACTGGATTTCCAACTCTATCTTTAAACATTAAAGAACATATAGAATAAGATGATTGATTAAATATATCAATCATCTTATTAAGTGTTTGATAAGAAAGATAGGGTTGATCTGCAACCATAAACATCATTTGATAGTCATCCTGTTGGTCGATATGATCTAAAGCAGCTTTAATAGAATAGGAAATTCCTCTTTCACTTAAAGGACTTTTATAACTATGAATATATTTTTCTTGTATATTAATTGTATTAGAAACTATAATAATTTCTATATCATTACGATGTTTTAATAATTGTTTTAAAGTATCAATCCCATAAAGATAAAGTTCTTTTTCTTTAAAAAACGCATGCAACTTATCTTCTTTAAAACGACGACTATTTCCAGCCGCTAAATAAATAATATATGTTTTCATTACTCATCAATTGCCATTAAGATTTTTTCAGGAGTCATTGGAAGATTCTTTAGATATTTACCAGTTGCTCGATAGATAGCATTGGCAATTGCAGGAGATGGTGTATTAATAACAATTTCACCAATCGATTTTGCACCAAATGGACCAGTTGGTTCATAGCTGCTTTCAAATTCAACTCTAATTTTTCCCATATCCAAACGTGTAGGAATTTTATATTGCATAAAAGAGTTTTCAGGAATAGCACCACGTTTTGTATATTGAACATCTTCATAAAGAGCCATCCCAATTCCTTGAACTAAGCCACCTTCTGTTTGAACACGTGCTAAATTTGTATTAATAACAGTACCGCAATCGACAACAGCAACATAATCAAGAATATCAACTTGTCCTGTTTCTTTATCAAGTTCAATTTCAACCATTCCTACCATATAAGGTGGTGGCGAAAATGGAGATGAATGTGTAACTGTAACCTGTGTTTCGATATTATTTCCACACATTGCTTTTAAAGCAAGATCCTTTAAAGTTAAAAGTTCGTTTGTCTTTAAATTTTTAACACCTTGTGAGGTGAATTCAACATCTTCTTTTTCACAATGGAATGTTTGTAAAGCAAGATCACATAAATTATTTTTTAATTTTTCACAAGCTTGTTCTACTGCTTTTCCTGTTACATAAGTTGTTGAAGAAGCATAAGAACCTGAATCATAAGGCGAAATATCTGTATCTGCCCCAAAGACAACAATTTGATCAACATCACAATCTAAACACTCGGCTGCCATTTGTGCAAGAATGGTGTCGCAACCTGTTCCCATATCAGCTGCGCCTATATGAAGTGTATAATAACCATCATCTTCAAGTTTTAATGTGGCAGATCCCACATCAACCCCTGAAATACCAGATCCTTGCATAGCCATAGCTACTCCAGCACTTCTAATCTTACCGTTTTCTAAGACGCGCACCTTTGATTTATTTTCCCAATCAAAAAGTTTTTTAGCATGATCCATACATTTGTCTAATGCGCATGCATTAGCAACCTCATTATAATAAGCCCCCATTATTTGACCTTGTCTAACCATATTCTTTTCTCGAATAACTACTGGGTCAATACCTAAAATTCCTGCCATTTCGCTAACAATCGACTCTACCGCAAAAAGTCCTTGCGTAGCGCCATAGCCACGATAGGCACCAGCTGCCTGACAATTGGTATAAACAACATCATAAGAAAATTTAAAGGCTTCAAGATTATTTGTATAAAGTGGAATCGATTTATGTCCCGATAACCCTACTGTTGTTGGTCCATGTTCACCAAAAGCACCACTATTTGAAAGAGTATAAACATCCAATGCTCGAATTGTTCCATCATTCATTGCTCCTAATTTAACAGTCACTTGCATTTCATGACGTGGTGTAGAAGCAATTTGTGATTCTTTTCGACTATAAATCATTTTAGAAGGTTTCTTTGTCATCCATGTTACAAAAGCAGGATAAACTTCAGCTACAACAGTTTGTTTAGCCCCAAATCCTCCTCCAATTCTTGGTTTTTCAACACGAATTTTTGATTGAGGAATATCTAATGCGTTGGCAAGAATTCTTCGGCAATGGAAAACAATTTGAGTGGAAGAAATAACATGAAGTCTTCCATAAGGATCAATTTCACAATAAGTTCTAAAAGTTTCCATCATTGCTTGTTGGTTTGCTTTTGTGTGATAGGTTCTTTCAATGACTTGATCACAAGAAGCAAATACTTTTTCTAAATCACCTTGACTTGATGAATCTGTTGCCACAAGATTTCTATGATTATCAGCACCTACTGGACATAGAGCTTTCCAATTTTCTTCAGGATGAACTAAGATGTTATTATCTTTTGCTTTCGTAAAATCAAGAACAGGTGTTAAAACTTGATACTTTACTTTAATAATTTTTAAAGCACGATCAACAACCTTTTCATTAATACCAGCAACAATAGCAACAGCATCTCCTACAAAACGAACTCTTTGATCTAAAATTAAACGATCATGAGGGCTTGGTTCTGGAGACGTTTGACCTGCCATGGTAAAACGTTTTTGTGGAACATCTTTATATGTATAAACAGCTTCAATACCTGGGATTTTTTGAGCTTTGGAAACATCAATTTCTTCAATCAAAGCATGAGCATGTGGTGATCTTAACACCTTAACAACTAAACAATCTTGACTTGTTATGTCATCTACATAAACAGGTTTACCAAGCAAAAGATTCATAGCATCTTTTTTCATGACCGGTTTTTCAATATGTTTATAAGCCATTATTCATTCCCCTTTTCTTCAAGATAGTTTAGGTAATTTTTTATTCCTCTAAGTTGTCCTTCATAACCTGAACAACGACATAAATTTCCAGCTAAAAATTCTTTAATTTCATCATCACTTGGGTGAGGATTTTCTTTTAATAAAGCAAGTGTATTCATCATAAATCCAGGATTACAAAAACCACATTGTTCAGCTCCTTGACTAGCAATAAATGTTGCAAGTGACTTTGCTTCTTCTTGCATTCCTTCTAAAGTAACTACTTTTGCACCATTTGCACGCATTGCAAGAACACTGCATGAAAGCACTGGTTTATCATTTAATAAAACCGTACATAATCCACAGTTACTTGTATCACAACCACGTTTAACACTATAGCAACCATTTTTTCTCACAAAATCAATAAGTAATAAATCAGGTTCTATGTCTTGTACAATTCTTTCTCCATTTAAAGTTAATTTAATTTCCATATACATCCTCCTTTAATTGAAGAAAAGCTCTTTTTATTAAAACTTTTGCAATTTTTTGACGATATTCTTTAGATGCTCTTGAATTGCTTCCTAATTTTAATTCTGATAAAACACATTTTGTAAAATTTTGAATATTTTCTTCAGTAATGCCTGTTTCGAAATAACTATCTCCATTAATTGCTACAGCATGTAACGGTCTTGCTCCAATGATACATGTATAATGTTGATTTATATTACTAACAGCACAGGTTAAAACAGGAAAATCTGTTGAAATATTTCTTTGTGATAAATAAACCACATTTGTTGGTACTTTTTTAATAATAACTTTTGTAAGAATGTCTTTTGTAAATTTCATATTCGCAAATTCTTTGATAGAAACCCGCCCAGTTGGATAAAGTTCTACCTCACAATCAAGCGCCATAAAAAGTGTTAAAACATCAGAAAAACCAAATCTTCCATAAATAGACCCACCAATTGTCGCTAAGTTTCTAAATTGAACACCGACAATATGACGTACGCTTTCTTTAATAGCTCCTTGCGTAAAATGGTTTAATTGTTCATTTGTTTCAAGCTCTCTTAAAGTAACCATAGCACCAATATGTATTTCATCACCTATTTCTTCAATTTGATCTAAATGTAAATCAGATAAATCAATAGCAAAATTAACATTTCTATTTTGCATTTTAAGCCATAACATACCACCTAAAACAACACTCAGCGGTTTTTTTGCATATTCATAAGCTTCCTCAATTGTTTGAGGTCGCACATAATTTCTAATCGATAACAAAGAAAGCCCTCCTTTATTGTTTTTCTTTTGGTAATAAAATATTTAAAATAATTGCTACAAAAGCAGCAGGTACAATTCCTGATTCTCCACAAATCATTTGAATCGCTTGTGGAAGTTGCACTAAAATTGCACTATTTGCACCAATACCATAACCTAACCCTAAAGCAACTGAGACAATTGTCATTGAACGAGCAGTAAGAGGTTCTTTGGTAATTAATTGAATTCCAGACATAACAATGGATGAAAACATGATGACTGCTGCTCCACCTAGTACGGATTGAGGCATAATTGAAACTAGTGCTGCTAATTTAGGAAATAAACCACAAATAATTAGGAAAATCGCACCACACGCTAAAGCAAAACGATTGACAATTTTAGTCATTGTTACTAACCCAACATTTTGTGAAAAAGATGTATTTGGTAAAACACCAAATAAAGCAGCAATGGATGAACCAATACCATCACAGATAACACCACCTGATAATTCTTGATCTGTAGCTTCTCTTGACATTCCACCTTCCATAACACCAGAAATATCCCCAACAGTTTCAACAGCTGTAACAATAAACATAATTAAAACTGGTAAGATTGCTCTTAAATCAAAAACTGGTTTTACTGGCATGAGTTTTGGTAAGGCAAACCATTTTGCTTGAGCCACCTTATCCCAATTTAAAACCCATGATTTAACAAACTCTGTTCCATCACTGGCAACACCTGTTGTTGAAATAAACAATGGTAAAATCATACATAAAACATAACCACAAATAATTCCAATTAAAACAGCCGAATTACTTAACATTCCTTTTGTACCATGTTTAAAAGCTAAAATAACAATTAAAACAAATAAACCAATTAAAAGATTTTCTACAGATCCATAATCTTTAGCACTACTTCCTCCCCCGAAAGAAGCAACACCAACACCAATTAAAGACAAACCAATGGATAAAACAACTGTTCCTGTAACAACAGATGGAAAGAAACGACGTAATGGCTTTAAAAGAAAACCTAAAACCGTTTCAAATAAACCACCAATAATACTTGCTCCCATGATGGCACCATATCCTAAAACACCACCACCCATTACATGAGCAACACTTTGGAAAACACCAATAAATCCTGAACTTGTTCCCATGATAATTGGGACTTTCCCACCAATAGGACCTATTGAAAATAATTGTACTAAAGTAACGACACCTGCAATAAGCATTGCATTTTGTAAAAGTGAAACTTGAATTGCAGCAAATACATCTGCATCATGCATTGCAGCACAAGCCCCCGTAATAATAAGTACTGGTGTTAAGTTACCAACGAACATTGCTAGAACGTGTTGTAAACCTAAAATAATTGCCTGTTTTAAAGGAATTTTCCCTTCAAAATCATAAGGGCTTGTATACTCTTTTTTCTCCATATTCTCTCTCCCTCACATTAAATTAACCTTCTAAAAACAAGAAAATTGTAGCATAACTCTTTTTTTTCATCAAGATACTACAAAAAAATAGATTTATAGACATAAAAAAAGCAGCTAATGCTGCTTTATAGGAAGAAATAAAACATCATTACTTCCTCCACAAATCATTCCTAAATTGGCACTTTCGCTATTATTTAATTCATAATGTTTCATCATTACCTTTTGACAATTCTTAGCATCTAAAATAGCTTGATATTCTTCCCTTCCCCCACCAATAGAACCAACAAGGCCTTTTTCATTTACAAACATCATACTACCAACCGTACGTGGTGTTGATCCTTTTTTATCAATAATAATACATAAAACACCATCACCTTGTACTTCTAATAAATCATTTGTTATACTTGAATATTGATGTTCATTTTTAATAGCTATAATTTCAGACATGATACTGACGGCAATCTCTGCAGGGGTTATCGCTTTTATTGGAAGTCCAATAGGTGCATGTACTTTACCAAGTTCAACTTGTTGATATCCTTCTTCTAGTAAAGCATCATAGGTTTGTCTAACTTTCTTCTTGCTTCCAATCATTCCTACATAAAGGCTTTGTCGAAAAAGTGTCTTTTTTAAACACAAACGATCATCTTTATGTCCTCTTGTCACAATAACATAACATGTATTTGCTTCCTTAGGAAAATAGGAATCAGCTTTATCAAAAGAAGCACAATGAATTTCATTTGCTTCTGGAAATAATTCTTTACATGCAAATTCTTTTCTTTCATCAATAACAATCGTATAGAAATCCAACATAGAAGCAAGTTTATTTACATATTGACTCACATGCCCTGCACCCAAAATAACAAGTTTCGGTTGTGGTAAGAACCATTCTTCATTAATAAGTGTTACCTCTTTTTGATTTTCTAATAACGAAGCGAGTGCTTTTTCATAAAGCGAACTTGCTCCGTTTACTTGAATTTTAATAGGAACATTATATTTATTAATTTTTTTTAAATAGATGTTGATAAGTTGTTGAATAAAAAGACTATCTACTTTTTGATTTCCATCAACTTTCATTTCTTGATAACCATGAACGACATCTTGAACAGGTTTTCCAAGTCCCTTTAAAGAAGTAATTAAAATAATTTCATTACTATCTTTGTCTACAACAGGTTCATTATTTCTTGGATATTTTAAAGGTAATCCATGAGAACCATCAGCTTCAATTAAAATTACATCTATTTCTTTTTTTCTTGCTCTTTCTTTTATATCATCAAATCTACTAAAATCGGTTCCACTTTTATCATCATCCATTATAATGTCTATAATATTTGAATAGCCATGACTTTTGCAGTATTTAACAAGTAAATCTCTTTGTGTTTCTATTCTTTCATAGTTTTCTCCATAGTCATCTCTACTCTCTCTGCAATAGATTACTACCTTTTTTTCATTGTTTTGTTTTTGCATGATATACCTCCATTTTTATTATTTATATAATGTATCAATAACATATTTTTGTTGCAATCTCTTATTGTTGCTATTATATATAAAAAGTTCTAAAACTTCAAGTTATCTCCTCAAAATTTTAGAACTTTTTATTATTTCATCTGTCTAGTATTACTAGACATTTCCAATTAATATTTGTAATTTAACTTTCTAACTCGTTACAACTTGTAACGGTTTATTAATTATTTGGGTTATTATCTTTTAGCATTTTAATCATTTTATCAAAGTCACTTTCTAGTTGTTTCATTTCTCTATCTCTATATATTTCAAATTCTTTTTCTGCTTTTTCTATTGCTTCTTGATGAGATATCTTTCCTTTTCCTTCAAGAAGTTTTCTTTTATTTTGTACGATTTGATTGTCTAATTCATCTATCCAGTCATTCATTGTCATTGCTCGTTGTTCTAATGCCTGAAATTCTGCATAATCTAAAAATTGGGAAACCAGCAAATTCAATCTTTGTAATTCAATTTCCGAAAGATAATTTTTAGCAATTTTCACATCATCAACTGTTACATAGTCTCCTTTAAAATTAGTCATACCCACAAAAGGCTTTTCATTGTCCACTCTTTCATATATCAATTCCGCTGCAGTATGTTCATGAACCGCGAAGTGTAGTTTGTTTTGTACTGTTGCAAAAAATTTCTTAGTCAAATCTGAACGTGGATCATAATCTATTGAAGTTGCATATATATCTGTAACTTGTTGATAAAAGTTTCTTTCAGAAGAACGAATGTCTCTAATTCTTTGTAATAATTCTCTAAAATATCTATTTCCGCCTTGTTTTAATCTTTCATCATCCATAACTACACCTTTTATCATATATTCTTTTAATATTTTAGTAGCCCAAATTCTAAAGTTGGTTGCTTTTTTTGAATTTACTCTATATCCAACTGCAATAATCATATCAAGGTTATATATCTTTACAGGTTTTTTAGAATTATCAATGTCGGTTTTTCCGACGGTGTTATTTTCATCAAGTTCACCACTATTTAATATATTATTAATATGTTCTGTTATTGTACTTCTTCCCACACCAAACAATTCTGCAATTAAATTTTGAGTAAGCCAT
>ERZ773210.3192-NODE-3192-length-12008-cov-2.876433_pt1 | contig 12008 bp, 12 predicted proteins | sample MGYA00580528_ERZ773210 | MGnify/ENA primary metagenome ERZ773210 (study PRJEB29015, sample SAMEA2737769) | human gut metagenome | biome: human gut; feature: human-associated habitat; material: faeces | place: China | collected 2012 ...
TAGGACACCACATGAGGCATGGGCAGGGCACTGGCTACGGTCTCCGTGGTAAGACCCACCAGATCCGGATTGGTGCTAACGATCCGATGGACACTGATGACCTCACCCACCCGAACCTTGACCTCCGGGGTGATGCTCCGCTGAGCGCAGTAGTCCAGAAACATTGCAGGTGTCTTGAAGTTCTTGTCAACCGTGACCATGGGAACCTTCTGAATCATCGGAAGCATATCCTCGGTAATGGTGTCCGTACCCAGACTGGAGAATGTTCTGCAGCGGTCGTTCACCACCAGGCACAGACGAACCGGGAACACAGGGATCGCCTCATACTTTTCCGTATCCACAGGGCCAACATTGAATGCCAGCTCTACAGAGCCGTCATCCAGCGCCTGGTCACAGGGAATGGAGGGATACTCTGTCACAGAGATCTTGATATTGGAATGCAATTCTTCAAAATCCTGAATCACACCCACGGCAAACTCAGAAAGGCAGCCATAGACGCAGCCCAGACTGATGGTTTTCATCACGGCCTTCTGACTGGCGAAAAATCGTTCGCACTCCTCCAGCTCAGACAGAATATTCCGCACATGATCCCTCAGAAATTCCCCCTCAGGGGTCAGAACCACGCCATTGGAATTCCGTTGAAAGAGCCTGCACGAGAACTCGTCCTCCAGCCGCATGATGGCCATGCTGAGTCCCTGAGGAGAGATATAGAGGTTTTTGGCTGTCTTTGAAAAGCTGCCCCACTTGCAAATTCCATCGAAATACTTCAGCTGCTGAATATTCAAGTGAATCACATCCCTTCGCAATAATTAAGAGCCCAACAGTTTATCATATTGTAACAGATGCTTCATGTTCTTTCAACGAAAGTTTCACAAAACTGTTGATATTTCGTCGTTTTTTACAAAAAGCTGCCTCATCCGCGCAGATGAGGCAGCTTTTCACTTATTTTATAATGTTATGGGGCGGAATCGTTACTCTTTCCATGCGGTGCGGAACTTCTGCCACTCAGGATCGGGGTCCTCGTTCCAAGCCCAGTCGCGGCCACCCTTGAATACCTCGGCATTCATTTCATTGCTGAGGATGTTCAACGTAGCGGTGGGGAAGCGCTTCGCCATGTGATAGTAGAACTCGCCGGGGGTGGTGGTAGCAGCCAGCTCTTCTTCAGTGGCGATCAGATAGTCCTTGGTAAACTTCAGGCCGCTCTCATCCAAAGGAGTACCCTCACGCATATGGCCGGGAATGACAACCTCGGGCTTCAGGTCATAGATGCCCTCAATGTCCTTGATCCACAGCTTCCGCTGTTCCTCGTTGACCTCGCAGGTAAAGGGATGGGCATCATTAAATACCACATCGCTGCACACTACGGTCTTGATGGAAGGGATCCATACGATGGTATTCCACATCAGGTCGCCCATGCAGCGGAGGATCTCCAGACGCTCACCCTCCAGTTCCATGTAGTCAGTGGTCAGGGGCTCCAGAGCATCACACTGCTTCCGGCAGAGGTTGGCTTCACCGATGATCTCCGTCCATTCGTCCAGCTTGGGCTGATACTGATGGGAATACAGGGTACAGACAGGAGCCGGTGCGTAGCACTTGGCGTTGGGGAAAACACTGTGAATCTCGCCCATACCCCAATAGTGATCCGGATGGGCATGGGTGGAATAGATGGCCTTCAGCTCCAGTCCGGTCTCCAGTATTTCAGCGATCACCCGGTGGGCATTGGCACGGGTCCATTGGCAGTCGACCAGAATGCACTCTTTTTTACCCATGACAATGACGCTGGTGACGTTAAAAGCATCCTCAGAGGACACAAATACCTTTGTGGCCAGCTTGTTTTCTCCGTGTCGAATGGTAATGGTCTGCACAAATATGCCTCCTTCTTAATATTTGTTTTGATGATTCAATTATATACATTACAGCCTCAGGGGGCAATAAATCAAAAATTGTGCGGCATCAAGTTTTCCTTGTAGCAACAACTTATTGTGTCCCCCTTAAACAGACTCTTTATTCCATGAGCCAACGTTGCATTGTATAATCTAAATAGATTTAATGATCTTCAAAGCCGATTTTCGGTGTTTTCAACAAGGCAAAGCAAGGAGGATATAAAGATGGATACTAGTCTGGATTACTCAGTGATCGACCAGTTGAACCTGTCTCTTCCGCCCATCGGTGTCTTTTATGACCTGTTCCGTCCGGAAGGCATTCCGCCGCTGGAGCCTGGCGTTGAAAAGTCTCTGTGTGAGCTGCTTTGCTACGCCCAGGAGCGCAATACGCCCTTCTGCTTTTCCAAGGATCACCCGGAAACCTGCATTGGAAAGATCATTCTGGGCATGGAGCAGTTTCCGCCCAGCGCAGAAAGCGGACAAATCGGGCAGCGTTTGGGGGTGTTTGACCAGCCCCGTTGCAACGGAAGGCTCTACTCCTCCATCCATAAGCTCCGGACAGGCACAACAAATTTTGTGTCCTTTGTCCCCTACGGGCAACTGCAGCGTGTTCCCGATGTGCTGATCTTCACCGGAACCGCAGCACAGGTTGAACCGGTTATGCGCGCTGCCACCTACTCCACCGGAATCAATTATTCTTCGGAATGCACAGCAGTCATGGGCTGCTCCTGGTTTATGGCAAAGCCCTATATGACCGGCGAAATCAACTTCGTGATCCCCGCCTTTATCCACGGCCCCCATGGTCGTCGTCTCTGGCCGGAGGATACGGTACTTGTTTCTGTTCCCTATCAGTGGATTCCGACGGTGATTCGGAATCTGGGTGAAATGCCCCTTCACCTGGCCGGACACAGAAGCAAGGATGCCTATTATGAGGAATTTTCAGAGATCCTCGCTGCACTGGACGAGGAAACCAAAGAATTTAATAAAACACAGGAAAGGAAGCGCTGAAATGATCCCTGCAATCAAAAACATGAAAAACGCATTTGATCTGACCGGCAAGAATGTGGTCATCACCGGAGGCAACCGTGGTTTGGGCCTTGGAATTGCCGAGGCAATGGCGCAAAGCGGCGCCAATGTGGCAATTCTCTGCCGCGACAGTGCAAAAGCACAGGAGGCTCTGGAAACACTCCGCGCCTATGGCGGCAATCACATGGCCTTCAACTGCAACATCACAAATCTGACCAGTGTCAACGAAACCGCGAAGCAGGTTGCCGAGCAGTTCGGTGGTGTGGATATTCTGGTGAACAACGCCGGCGTATCCTGCGTCAATGAACTTCTGGATATGGATGAGCAGCTCACTGACTGGTATAACGTGGTCAACACAGACCTCAACGGTACCGTTCACATGACCTATGCCTTCGGCAAACTCATGCGGGATGCCGGCAAGGGCGGTGCCATCATCAATATCGCCTCCAATGCGGCGTTTATTGTCAACAAGACCCAGGCCATGAGCCCCTACAGCAGCTCCAAGGCCGCCGTATGCCATTTCACTCACTGTATGGCAGTGGAACTCGGTAAGTACAACATTCGGGTCAATGCGATTGCGCCCGGCTTCTTCAATACCGAGCTTTCCAAGTTTATCCCCGCAGACCAGTTTGCCTATATCAACAACCAGATGCCTCTGGGGCGCTTCGGTGAACCCATTGAGGTGGGCGCGCTGGCGGTGTTCCTGGCATCTCCCGCGGCTGCACAAATCACCGGTACCGTTCAGGTGATCGACGGTGGTTACATCCTCTCCTGCTAAAGGGTCAGGCTACCCGGCAGAAAAGGCAGGTGAAGGATTTATACATTCGCCCCGCAAATATGAAATCAAAAAGAAGAAAAGAGGGAAAATATGCATTTAAGTGTATTGGTGCTGACTGTCATCTTCGAGATTATCATCATTGGCGGTGTTACGCTTGTACTGAATCGGCGCAGCACTTCCAGAGGAGATGACTTTGCAACCGCCAGCAGAAGCCTTCCTGCAATCGCCATTGCAGCCACGCAGGCTCTGACCTGCCTCGGCGGCGGCCACATTATGGGTATGCCCGGCGCAGCCTCCGCCTTCGGTGTTGCTGCTCTTTGGTACCAGATCGCCAGCGGCATTATGATCGTGCTCATGATGTGCGTATCCGGCCCCTGGATTCGCCGTCTCGGCTTCTCCAACATCCCTGATATGTTCAGCAAGATGTTCGACAAGCGCACCGGCATTCTGATCTCCGCATTCTGCTGCGCCAGCTGCTTCGGCGTGCTGACCTGCGAGCTGCAGGGCGTAGGCTCTGTCGTTTCCGCCATCACCGGCTCCCCCATTGCTCTGGGCGTGCTCATCGGCGGTATCATCGGCCTGCTGTACGTCATTTTCGGCGGCATGGAGCAGGTTGGCTGGGTCAACGTGTTTAATGCAATCTTCATGTATGTGGGCGTTTTCATCGCCATCCTGTACCTCAACGGCGTTATTGACGGCGGCTGGGTGAGCGTAAACGAGTACTACATCAACAACGGCGAGCAGTGGAAGCTGGAGCTGTTCTCCAACGGCGAGACCTGGCGTGTATACATCATTGGCACTCTGGTTGCCGGTATGTTCAACCAGATGGTCGCCGGCCAGTCCGGTCAGATTTCCGCATCTGCCAAGAACGTTAAGACCCTCCGTCGTGCCGCTTTGTATGCTGTTCCCATGAACACCATTTTCGGTGCCATGATGATTGCTCTGTACATGGGCACCAGCGTAATGCCCCAGTACACCAGCATCCCCGGCAGCCCCGGATTCCAGAACATGGCCATGATCGTTGGCGAGCTGCCTGTATGGCTCGCTGCATGGGTTCTGGCAGCATTTGCTGCGGCAATGCTCTCCACGGTTGCTGTTCAGCTGCTGACTCTGGCTACAATCTTTGTCCAGACCATTTACTGCAACTACTGGAAGAAGGACGCTACCCCCAAGCAGCAGACCAAGTACATCCGGATCGTCATTCTGGTTGTCTTCCTGCTGGGCACCGGCATGGGCGCAATCCTGCCCGAGGTTTCCGCTGCTATGACATGGCTCTTTGCATGGCTGCTGCCCGGCTGCTGGATGTTCATCTTCGGTATTTGGTGGAAACGCTCCAAGGCAGCTGCCTTCTGGTCTCTGCTGATCTGCGGCGTCTTCAACTGCATCTGGTCCTTCACCAGCCTGCCTGCGCTGGTTCATCTGGAGGGCAACAACAACTCCATCGGTCTTCTGGTGGTATCCATCTTGGTATACGTTGTGATTGCTGCACTGGATAAGAACGCAGAGGGTCCCTTCAAGAAGAAGTATATCGAAAACCGCAACGCCTGCGTTGCTGATGACCTTGTGAAGTAAAGGAGGAACTGAATATGGAAATTATCAATGATTTTTCCTTCCTGGCGCCCTATATGATTAAGTCCGTGATTCTGTTCCTGGTGATCGGACTGTCCAGTATCGTGGTAAACAAAACCAGCTTTTCCGTACCGGAAGACGATGAATAAGGAGGTCATACTATGAGTCCCGAAGTCGCCAGCGCTATCTGGGAGGCATCCGTTATTCTGGTGATCGTCATCATCGCCGGGTTGTCCTTCTACGGTGAATACAAGGAGAAAAAAGCCAACAAAAAGTAATCGGAATATATCCGATACAATATCAAGGAAGTCTGCGCTATGGGTTTTATGGTAAATTTTTCACAGCAGCCGGTCATGTCCGTATTCTTTCTGCTGATTGGGATATATCTGGTCTTTTGGGTATTTATTTCCGTTGTCATTACGGTAAGCAAGCGTGCCCGGGAGTATTTTTCCAGCTTCTTTCCCCAGTGGTTTGGGAGATCCGGCCGTCCCTTCACGAAGCGCGAAAGGATCGGAGCTGGTTTTCAGGCAGTCACGGTAGGGATTATCGTACTGGTGCTGCTTCTGTGACGCTGTAAAAGAGCTTCCGCAAGATCTTTGATTCCCGAATTACGACAGTCATCGCCGCCGACCGGATAGGTCGGCGGCGATATTGTGAATGGGCGGCAATGCCGGGGTGAGAGAAGGGGAACTGTTCCGCTGTGCCCGGGATATCACAAACAGCAGCATCAACGCGAAAAAATTCACCGCGCAAAGGGTTATGACGCCCCTCTGCGCGGTGAATGCTTATCTGCTCAGTACCTGATCAATGCTTACCGCGGCCAACTTCCCGGCACCCATGGCCTGAATCACGGTGGCGGCTCCGGTGACAGCGTCACCGCCGGCCCAGACTGCCTCATGGGATGTAAGTCCTGTCTCATCCACAAGAATGCAGCCCTTCTCATTGACCGAAAGCCCCGGTGTGGTGTCCTTGATGAGGGGATTGGGCGTGGTGCCCAGAGACATGATCACACAGTCTGCGGGAGCATCCTCCTCACTGCCGGGCACCACCACAGGACGGCGGCGGCCGGAGCTGTCCGGTTCTCCCAGCTCCATTCGGATCAAAGTCATGGAGGAAACATCCCCCTGTTCATCTCCGTGGATCACGGTGGGGGCGCAGAGGGTACGGAGGCGGACGCCTTCCTCCAGCGCATGCTCCACCTCTTCCCGGCGGGCTGGAAGATCCTCCATGCTCCGGCGGTAGACCACAGTCACTTCTGCGCCAAGACGGCGGGCGCAGCGGGCCGCATCCATGGCCACGTTTCCTCCGCCTACCACAGCCACCCGTTTCCCAGAAAGCTGCATAATGGGTGTGCAGGAATCTGGCTGGTAGGCTTTCATCAGATTGATCCGGGTCAGGAATTCGTTGGCGGAGTATACGCCGCAGAGGTTCTCCCCGGGAATGTGCATGAACTGGGGAAGTCCCGCGCCGGAGCCCACAAAGACTGCCTCAAAGCCGTATTCCTCTATCAGTTGATCGATGGACAGGGTGCGGCCAATGACCATATTGGTCTCAATTTTTACGCCCATTGCCTTGAGACCGTCTACCTCCCTCTGGACAATGGCTTTGGGAAGACGAAACTCGGGAATGCCGTACACAAGTACGCCCCCTGCCAGATGGAGGGCTTCAAAAACCGTGACGGAATATCCTTTTCTCGCCAAATCTCCTGCGCAGGTCAGGCCGCTGGGGCCGGAGCCGATGACCGCGACCCTGTGGCCGTTGGGGGCAGGTCTGGGAGGAATCTCACACACATGGTCGTTGTGCCAGTCGGCTGCAAACCGCTCCAGTCGGCCGATGCCCACAGGCTCCCCCTTGATTCCACGGACGCATCTGCTCTCGCACTGGCGCTCCTGAGGGCAGACACGGCCACAGACCGCAGGCAGCGCAGAGGTTTCGTAGATCACCTGATAGGCGCCTTCATAATCCTTCTCCGCAATTTTGCGGATGAAGCCGGGAATATCCACCTGCACCGGACAGCCATCCATACAGGGATGATTCCTGCAGCCCAGACACCGGGCTGCCTCATCCAGCGCCAGTGTCTCTGTGTAGCCAAGGGCAACCTCCAGGAAGTTGCCGCTGCGGATCTCAGGGGCCTGAGACGGCATAGGATTCTTGCATTTGCCCATGTTTGCCATTCCTCACGCCTCCTTCCGGAACAGATTGCAGGTCTGGCTGTACTTGTGCCGCTCCCAGTCGGCATACATCCGGCTCCGTTTCAGGCTCTCGTCCCAGTCCACCAGATGGCCGTCAAAGTCCGGCCCGTCTACACAGGCAAACTTCGTCTCACCGCCAACTGTGAGGCGGCAGCCACCGCACATACCGGTGCCGTCCACCATGATGGGATTCATGGAAACGGTGGTGGGAATGCCGTATTCCTCAGTGGTAAGCGCCACAAATTTCATCATGACAAGCGGCCCGATGGCAATGACCTGATCGTAGAAGTGTCCCTTTCCAATCAAATCCCTCAGGGCATCGGTCACCAACCCCTTTTCTCCGTAGGAGCCATCGTCTGTGCAAAGCCGGAACAGGTCGGAGACGCTTCTGAATTTTTCCTCCAGAATCACCATATCTCGATTCCGGAAGCCTGCAATGGCATGTACCTCCGCACCGCAGTCGTGGAATTTTTTGAGGACAGGATAGGCAATGGCACAGCCAACACCGCCGCCGACCACGCAGACCTTCTTGTTCCCTTCGATCTCCGTGGGACGGCCCAGCGGGCCTACAAAGTCCTCCAAAAACTCACCCTGCTCCATATGTCGGAGCCGCTCTGTGGCGGCGCCCACGGTCTGAACGATAATGGTGACGGTACCCTTTTCCCGGTCACAGTCATGGATGGTAATTGGAATGCGCTCGCCATCTTTGTGAGAACGAAGTATGACGAATTGCCCCGGCTGGGCTGTCTTTGCGGTCATTGGAGCCTCGATCTCATAGAGATTCACGCTGGGATTCAGCGTTTCCTTCTTCACAATTCGATACATGGATGTTTTCTCCTTTTATTCTTCTTGATACAACGCTTGGGGTATTTGTCTCTTTGGAGGCAGAACCTATGATCTGGTCAGGGTTACAGGCGTCAGATACGCCCCACAGAAAGGCTTCACCGCACCATCTGAATATACATGCAGACTGCATCGATGGAGCCGCTCAATATTCAGATTCATGGCATCCTGAAAGGCCATGGCGGACAGCGTGAGGCTTTTGTTCCGGACAAGATACAGGAACGTATCAAAATCCATTTCTTCGGATAGCGCCGACGGAGCAGCATCCGAAGCGGAACGCCGCCAATGGCGGGCAACATACTCCCGATTTGTCCCAGCACTGGTTCGGCCCATGGTCTGTGAGCCGGAAGAAACTGGGCAGAGCTTGCCGGCGCTGTTTTCCACAAATGCACCATGAAAGCCGCAGAGCGGATGGTCACACCGGGAGGGCCTGAAGCTCTCTATGGGCAGTTCTGTCTGACGGGAAATGGCCGCAAGCAGCTCATCCAACGTAAACCGCCGGTCTTCCCCAGGGATGCCAGGATACCGGCCAAAGTAGGATACCGGTTGGAAATGGATCCCCCGGACAGCGGGCATCAGGCTCTGTCCCAGACAGATCAGCGCACCGAGATCCTGGTCATTGATCCCGGGCACCACCGTTGGCACCAGCGTCACGCCCATGTGCAGCCGTCCGCACACCTCGATGGCCCGGAGCTTCTTTTCCAGCAGCGGGTGTCCCCGCAGAGTCTGGTAGATTCGGTCATCTGTGCCGTCAAACTGCAAAAACACAATGTCAAGTCCTGCCTCTGCCAGAGCTTCGGCATATCGGGGATCCTCAGCAAGGCGCAGGCCATTGGTGTTCACCTGAACATAGCTGCAGCCCGCTTCTCTGGCATAGCGAACCAGCTCGGGAAGGTCATCCCGAAGAGTCGGCTCTCCGCCGGAAAGCTGCAGCAGAGGCCGTCCACATTTCTTCACAATATCCCGAATGCTGGCCTTCAGGGTGTCCAGCGGCGGTTCTGTCTCCTGTTCTCCGCCGGAAGCAAAGCAGAACTGGCAATGAAGGTTGCAGCGTTTTGTCACCTCCAGCAGGACACAGCAGCTTTCGGATTCATGCTCCGGACAGAGGCCGCATTGTCCCGGACAGGACATCCCCTGCCCGACTTTCAGCGGCGAACTGTTTGCCGCCCATCGGTCAAAATCCAAACACCCGCGCCAAACAGGCGCTGTGAAAATACCGTGCTCGGGACATTCTTTCTTCAGGGATATGACACCATCCTGATCCCGGAGCAATTTCGCCGGGAGGTTCTTCATGCATACCGGACAAACGGATCTGGTTTCCCGGATCATTTCGGCCATTCTCATCCCCCCAATCCAAAGCACTCTTTCTTGTATACTGAAAGAGATAATTGATAGGTATTCGACACTGTTTCGATTGCCTCAGAAAGCATATCATCCATCTGCTCCGGCGGATAGAATGTGCTGGCATTCAGCACAACAGCAAGCTCTTTGCAAGGGTTTACAAACCGGTGGTTAATCTCAACGGGTCGTCCGGCCTCAAGAAGATCCACCTTCCCATATTCCCCCTCCGGGTTCCATGCCAGCAGCTTCAGATGCGGAATGCTTCCGTCAGTTCCCGATATTCGCGCCTGTACGTCCTCTGCAATTGCCATGAGATAGCTGTTTCCGTCAAAATCATTGCAGCAGACGGTTGCATAATACTGCATGTTAAATTCACTGACTTTACCCATGACCCGGGTGAATTCCACGCCACCATAGCCAATATCCGGGTTCCGCAGAGACGCTGACCCGTTTGTCAGCCTCTGAGCCAGCTGCTCCAGCCCCTGTCCCGTCAGGGCGCTGATGCAGATGACTTCGGCGCTGGGATTGCATTGCCGCAGGAAGTCCTGCGCCAGCCGCTGCTCCGCCGGTCTTAGCAGATCACATTTGTTCAGGACAATCAGATCTGCCTCCTTCAGCTGCGCCTTCAGAATATAGGCATAGTCACAGTCCCGGCCCCGACGCAGCTTCTCCACCGAACAGGGCTCCACCAGCACGGTAAAGGGAGCCAGCTCACACACCTCCGGGTATTGCTCCCTCAAGGTATGGTACACATGCTTCAGAGCGCCAACACCAAAGCCCGGAATGTCCGAAATCACCAGATCGCATTCCCCTGTGAGAAACAAATGATTCAGTCTGCTGACAAGGTTTTCTGTCTGATAGCAGATACATTCCCCGGTCAGCTCATATGCATTGCAGCCAGAAAGCCGCGCAAACCGATCATCTGCCAGTCCCTGACCGCCAAGATCATTGGTAATCATCGCAGCTTTTCCGTACTTCGCCGAAAGCAGATGCGTCAAAGCCATCATTGCGGTCGTTTTTCCCGATCCCAAAAATCCACTGAAAACTGCAAATTTTTTCATACGCTCACCTCTTTTGCTTTTTCTGTCTCCATAATTATTATACTTTGCAAAAACACCCCGGACAAGCAAACCACGCACAATAATGCATTGAATCGGCTCACAAAATATTGACACAATTTCCCTTTCTCCAAAAGAGGTGGAATTTCCAAAAAAGGTGCCGCAAAACCCATTGCAGCACCCCGGATGATTTCAGGACTTTGTCAGAACAAGATCCGGCTCCAGTTCTGCCCAACGGTCAATTCTGCGCTGCAGCTCGGCCTTGCTCTCCCAAAGGTCGCCGCTGATGTATGCGTTTGCGCGCAGCAGCAGGTCGGCTTCCCGGGCATTACACACACAGATAATCAGATCGGGGTTGAAGTCGCAGTCAGCCATCGGCGCGAATGTAACATAATTGCAGGAGCCTCTGGTTAGCCGGGGTAGCATATGATACAGACGGGCATTTGCTGCGGGGGAGCGGAACACTTCGAAGTCATAGCCTGCCCGTCCGCTTCCCTCCAGCCTTGGAATGTCGATCATGCCGAGCATCATTTTGCCCATGCAGTCGTCATTGTCGATGGTGGTGTAGAACTTGCGGCCGCTCTGTGCCTCCTTGACAAAGGAGCAAAGCGCCATTGTCTTCTCGCTCTGCTCATATCCCTCCGGCTTATCGAAGCTGTACTTCATTGCCACCGCAGGATAGGGCAGCTCCAGTTTTGCAAACACCTCTTTGCCAATGCTGATAACATAGTTTTGCTCCCTTCTTTCTTTCACGAGACACTTTATAATATCTGATGATCACAGATGGTCACATCTCATTGCCAAGCTCCCAATCAACACTTTGCTACAACACCATTATGCAATTCCCCCGCCGAAAAAGGAAGTAACAAAAGCATATGCGTCTTTCACAATTTGTTTCATTTCCCCATGATAAATCCTCTTCCATCCTTCAAATTGGTGAACTGACGGCGTCTTTTCACCGGAATTCCGCCAGGCAACCGCGAACCTGGTTCAGCGGGGTCCAATGAAAGGGATGCGGAATTTGGTCACCCACAACTACGGAAGTATGAGCTGGGACATTATCTGAGAAACTGCTGTTGCGGATATTTCCGCGCTGAAATCCTTCTGCGACAAGATGTTGGATTTAAGGCCTATCAAGAGATAACACCAGATATTATGGTGGTCGATGAAAGCATACAACGAATCCAGGCCAAAATAGATGGGCAAGGGTAAAAGAAATAAGTCATATTACATTTGATGTGAGTATTTCAATTTTGAGGGAGAGAGATGAATCGAAACGATAGTAGGCGATTCCCAATTCCCAATACCCCCCTCGCAT
>ERZ773210.3194-NODE-3194-length-12005-cov-9.317657_pt1 | contig 12005 bp, 2 predicted proteins | sample MGYA00580528_ERZ773210 | MGnify/ENA primary metagenome ERZ773210 (study PRJEB29015, sample SAMEA2737769) | human gut metagenome | biome: human gut; feature: human-associated habitat; material: faeces | place: China | collected 2012 ...
AGCTGATATGCATAAATATAATACGTTATACACTCATAGATTAATTATGCATGTTCTGACACCCGGTCTATGACCCTTACGGTAAAAAAGGATTTACTTCATTCTATCCTTAACATAGTTCATAATGTCCTCGTTGTCCTCAGGCATACGGCAGCCGACTATGTAGGTACCATCATCATCCGTTGAACGGATAATAACACCTGTGAGCTTCTCTCCCTTCAACAGCTCAAAAGCATTGATTTTTATTTCAACTTCTTTTCCTATTGCAGTCTTGAATGCTTCATCCCTGACTGCAAATGCGAATCCGCCTGCACTTATGTTCACCAGCTTACCTATTGCAGTATGTGCTGTTCCCTTAATTAAAGTCTCGCATGAATTGGTCATCGCAAGTCTCGGATACTTTCTTCTATTCATGACCTCAGGTCTTGAGGAAAGAACAAGCATGTAATGTCCGGACGTGTTCCTGTCTGCAGCAACACGCGAATCCTTCCATATATACAGTTCATTGTTAACTATAATATGTATGTTATACTTTTTATTCTTAAAGTCACCTAAGAATGAAGCCAGCTTGTCGGCTGCCGGAATATACACATTGCCCTGCTTTACCAACGTAACTGTTGTGTGATACTCTTTTCCACTCTCTTGGTCGAACAAGGATACACTCATTCCCTCCTGAATATCCTCAACGCTCATGAACCCGCCTGTTCCAAGCTCAGATACCAGCTTACCTACAACGCTCTCTATATCTGAAACGCTCTTGGCAGTCTCATCATACTTGCTCATCATGGTTCTGGTAGTCTCTTCCGACTCCTTAACACCCTTTACAATCGTAACCATAATGTCCTGAACCTGCTTCATATTGTCAACCATGCTCTGGTTTGAAGTCTCAACATGCTTCATTGCCGAATCCACAACCTGTATCTCGTCTCCAAGCTGCTTGGAATCGCTTGCAATCGTTCCAACGCTGCTATTTACAAGCTCAATAGTCTTCAAGGTCTCTGATATAAGCTTGAGTATTGTTGTTATTGATTCCGTCATTTTGTCCGATGTGCTTTCAAGAAGTCTGAGAGCCTCCATAATACTGCCGGAGGACTTCTGTGTGCCTGTACTGAGATCTCTTATCTCATCGGCAACTACCGCAAAGCCGCGGCCTGCATCCCCGGCTCTTGCAGCCTCGATTGACGCATTAAGCGCAAGCAGGTTAGTCTTTGAGGTGATTCCCTCAATAGTACTTGTCTCCTCCTTCACACGCTCAAACTGGCTGTGGAAGTCACTTAAAATATTTTCGACATCTGCCGAAAGCTCTGCCATGGAGTTGGTTGCTTCAACAGCACTCTCAAGCTGTCCGGAGCTTGAAGCTGCATGCTGTGCTGACTTCTCACTTATCTCAACAATATGCTCTACAAGACCAGCGACATTCCCTACCTGTTCATTGATATCATTAGTCATGTTCATTGTAGAATCAATCTTCTCACTGAGCACGGCGTTATTCTGTGCAACATTCTCCATTCTTGAAACTACAGCACCCGCACCTTCCTTATTCTCCTCGGACAACTCACGTATTACCGTAACACCATCAACTATTGTGCTGCTCGCACCCTTTACCTGATGTACAGTCATCACCACACGATTAAGATTATCCTTCACAGAACCTAAAAGCGAACCATCAGACCTTATAAGGTGGCTGGTTGACATGATATATCCAAAATAACAAAGCATGGTTATTCCAAACTCCAGCTCATAATACAGCTTATCCTCAGGAGTTTTCATTCCGCCAAAATAACAGCTTGCAATATTGATACCCACTATCACAAGATTCATTGTCGAGAAACGTAGCAGATACCACTTATCCTTATAAATCATGACCATGCTCGCAAGTGGGAAAATGAATGTAAATGCAAAGCCCTGCTTCGTAGTCGCCATGATATACAGGTAAACTATACCGAAGCCATACGCAAGAACATTCTTATATTGTTTTGTAGCCGCTCCCTGCAGCTTCAGCAAAATGCAGCCCGCTATAAAAGGCACCCAGCCGCAAACCAACAGCATGGCATAGTAAGCTGTGCTCCTGCGCCCCTTCGCAACTTCAACCGCATAAGCAGCTGAAAATACAACCAGCATGGCAAGCCACATTCCTCTTGCTATACGATTGGCACGCGCCTCAAATTCTTTTTCATCATGCTCCATATTCTGTCCTCCGTTTTATCATGAGTATAATGTACCCACATTCAATAATTGATTGTAACACATAATAAAAAAATTTACTATGGTTTACAAAAAAAATATTACGATGTTGTGGGCAAAACATACTCTATAAACTTAGCATGTATAACGTATTATATTTATGCATATCACCGCATCATGTGGTACTTCTCCAGTCCAAGCGAAAGGGCGATGACGACAATGTCCGTCACCGCCCTTCGCTCAAAGGTTCGCACCTGATTTATTCAGCGTTTTCTTTCTTCTTTTTGCTGTAAACGGTGATGCCGATCACAGCACCGCCGCTGATAAACAGCAGTGCGATCCAGAGGAGCATATTGCTGTTGTCACCGGTCTGCGAAGAATCCGGATCAGTCGGCTTGCCCGGATCAGTCGGTGTTCCGGTAGCTGGAATCTCAACTGCCGCCTTCTTGCAGCCGCAAACCTTGCACTCTTCATGCTTGGAGCCATTTTGCGTTGCGGTCGCTTCCTTGTCAACAATCCACTTGAAGTCGTGCGCCGCCTTATCGGCCTTATCTCCGCAAGAGCATTCATGCCAGTGGTTGTCGGCATCGTACTTCCACTCGCTGCCGTAGCTGTGAGTATGCTCACCGCCGCCGGTTGCCGGAATGGTTTCGGTTGCCATCGTATAACCGCAGACGGTGCATTCCTTATGCTTCGTACCGTCGGCGGTAGCCGTTGCCGGAGTATCAATAATCCAGTCGCTTGCGGTGTGTGCTGCAACATCTTTCTTATCGCCGCAGGAGCACTCATGCCAGTGGTTGTCGGCATCGTACTTCCACTCGCTGCCGTAGCTGTGAGTATGCTCACCGCCGCCGGTTGCCGGAATGGTTTCGGTTGCCATCGTATAACCGCAGACGGTGCATTCCTTATGCTTCGTACCGTCGGCGGTAGCCGTTGCCGGAGTATCAATAATCCAGTCGCTTGCGGTGTGTGCTGCAACATCTTTCTTATCGCCGCAGGAGCATTCATGCCAGTGGTTGTCGGCATCGTACTTCCACTCGCTGCCGCCACCGCATTCATTGCCGCCTGTGCCGCTATTGCGCAGAATCGTCAGCGTGTAGGTTTTAGCACCGATTCTCACGACAATGTCGGTTGTGCCGCTGTTGGGGATGGCAACGGTTGCGCTGCCGCCGGTGGACAGAGCCTGTCCGTTGATGCTCACGGGCTCGCCGTTTCCAGACACCGCTGTGACTAGCGTAGATGTTGCTCCGCTATCATTTTGCAGCGTATAGGTATAGTTCGTTCCGTTGGCGGTAAAATCGCCGAGCCCCACTGCCAGACCTTCAAAGGTCAGAAGGTCTTTACCGGGCACTGCGGCTCGCACCACTACGCGGGTGCCAAGCCGGGAGAAGGTGACGGTTTCTGTCTGGAAGGTTTCCCCGGAGATGGCACCGCCAATACTGGTCTTTTTCGTTTCCAGAACGGTCCCGGCAGCATCCAGCAGCGTGGCCACCAGCTCTGCGCCAGTCTGAGACTGCAGGCAGTTGTTGCGCAGGGTAATGGCGGCGGTGCTGTGACCGTTGCCGTCGTTCCCCTGTGTCACATCCATCGTCAGCTGCTCTCCGGTGCGGGCCAGTGCGCCGGTCATATGGACGCTGGCCTCGCTGTCACTGCCGTCATACTCCGGCAGGCGCTGATTGCTTCCCGTTCCACCAATCTGGCCTTCCGCCCACGCCTCGGCGTACAGATAGGTACCCACATTGGGGATCTCGGTTTTGCCAATGGATGTCATATACTCGCCCAGATCATAGGTCAGGTCCAGTGTAAAGGTTCCCTGATCAATGCGGGCGAGGGCGCTGTCTTCGGAAATGGTGATTTCATTACCGCTAACCGATACGCCGTTTGTGGTGCAGGCTACCTCTGCAGGTTCGGTATGCAGATCATCCGCATAGAACGCAAGCTTCACCTCGCGGCTCTTTCCGCCGGCCAGCGTGGCGGCAGAGGAATTATAGAGGGTCATGCGCACCGTGCGCTTGCCGGCGCTCTCCGCAATCACTTCCATTTGCGAGATTCCAATGTCGGGATAATCCAGATACACTGTGCCGTTTTCGTGGATGCCGCCGGCGGTGATGGTATAGCTCGGATCGGTCACGGGGTCCCCCACATGGTGCCAGACGGTAAGGGTGGTGCTTTCATTGGGCAGCAGTTTTTCCGTAAGGGTAGCGGTTTCCCCGCTGCCAAGGCTGACCGTTAGGTTTGTCACATCGTTCAGCCCGGTGTTGCGGATGGTAAAGTGAATGGGTGTCAGGCTGTTCAACGCCAGCGTTGCATAATCCACACCGATCTGTTCCACTGCCACCGCATCGGTGACAAAATCAGAGGTAGCGGTATAGAGGATCGTTTCCTCACCCGGAACGGTCACGCCGCCGATTACCTGCGGGTTTTCATCGTCATAGAAGGTGGCCTGAATGACAGCCTGCACCTGATTGCTGCCGCTGACATAGGCATCAAAGTGGTCAGCCAGCGTGCGATCCGGCAGCTCTGCCAGTTCCAATGGTGCGGAGAGCGTGTAGGTATTTGCGGCATAGCGCAGCTTGGCCGCCTTCAAAATGCCGTGATCTACCGCGCCGTTGGCGTTATTGACAGTCTCATTCCAGACGATGGTAAGATCATTGCGGCTGCGATGATCCCCGCTGAGGGAAGCGAAGCGGAAGTCTCCGCCCACGACGGCGTTGCCGCTGTTGGTCAGGGTCGACAGAGAGCCGGGGAAACTGTTGGACATGGTGCCGCTGCCGTCCACAGCCAACAGCTGAATATCGCTGCTGCCGTCTCGGACACTGTGCCAACCGATGACAAATCGGTCATCCCCGCTGCCGAAGTTGGCTGCAACGACCTGGGGGTTTTCGTCAAGATTGCTGTCACAGGTCGCCAGCATGGCTGTACCGGGAGTTCCGTCAGCAGCCACGGTACAATAGGCGATCTCGTAGGCGGAGGTATCTCCGGTTCCGCTGCGGTCCAGCGAGTAAACCGCCATAGCGGTTCCGTCGGGCAGCATGGCCGCCTGCAACGCCTTCACGCTGCCAGTAGCACCGTTATAAAGCATTTTTTCCTTGCTCCAGGTGCCGTTAGTGCTGTCATAGCAACTGTACATGATACAATCTCTGGTCGTGAAGTTCAGCAGGTTGTTGCTGCCCTGCGTACCGGGATCGGGGGTGTAGACGTTGCGCCAGAACACGATGGCTTTGCCGTCGCCGCCCACTGCCGTGGCTGGGGCCAGATCCGGCGTGCCGTCGTTGGTTAGGCGGGTGGAAGTCCAGGTTGTGCCGTTATAGACGGACACTACGATCTCCGTGCTGTTCATCAGCAGGTTTTGCTCTTCCAATGTCACGGGATCACCGGCATTTTTACCCGGCAGGTCGGTGCCCATGCGAACCCAAGCCGCCGCCGCGAAGCTGCCAGTGCCAGACAAAGAAACGCTCGTGTCGCCGTAGCCGGGGAACTCTGTGGGAACGTCAATTTCACTGGAGGGAGTATAGACGCCGCCATTGAGGGTGGAGAAATGTGCCCGGCTGTCGTAAATACTGCTGCTGTTGCCGTCGTTAATGTAGGCCAATACCTTCCCGTCATCGCTGAGCTGTGGATAGGATGTGGGGTTGGCATTGGTCTGGATGTTTTCCAGCCCATTGGTGGAGTTCAGAGAGAACAGCATCATCCGCTGCTGGGGCTGGCCCCAAGTACGGGCATATTGCTCCAGATAGTCCCGGCTTTGGAGCGTTGCACTGCCAGAAGCCACCTGCATTCCGCTCTGGACCGCCGCCATCCTCAGCGAGGCAAGGCTCAGCCCACTGGTGGCGCTATTCCAGTAGTCGTCGATTGTTTTCCAGTCATTAAAAGTCCTGGTGGCTCCAAGGGTTCCGGAGGCGATCACCGCCTCGTAGGAGATAAACAGGAAGTTTGCCACAAATTTGATTCCCACTTCGCTTTGGATCCCCAGGGCCTGACCGTTGATCTGGCGCTTTGTCTCGTCGGCAAGATAGGTGCGGGAAAGGAACTTATTCTGACTGTCCACATCCAAATTGCCGAATAGGCCGATCTTCAGCGCCACGACCGAATAGTCAAAGCCAATACCGCCAAACGCGTGGACATAGGCGTTGATACGCAGCGTGGTCAAAAAGTCATTCACTGCCGTGGCCGTGGGATCGCTCCAGGCAAGCTCTGTACCATCGCCCTGCCGGCCGTAGCGCACTGCGGTACGGAAATCCAGCTGAATGGCACCACCCAGCTCAAAGGTTGCTGTCAACGGCACGGGGCCAGCCATGGCGTTCACGCTGAAGGAGAAGCCCACACCAACGCCGGCGGTAAATCCGCCACCTACGGTGAAAACCTCCCACTCCTTTTTTTCGGTGTTATAGCGGATTTCCGCTTCGTAAAAGCCCTCCAACTGCAAGTTGAGATCCGTGCTGGTGACATTGTCGGCTATGGAGTTGGTTTTGTAGTCCCCCTTGGGATCATAGGTGCCCTGGGCCATCTGGCTCAGATCCCCGGTCCCGGGCACACCCACTTCCAGGTTCTGCGTCAGCACATTCGCACCCAACGCCACGCCGTCCTCGGAATAGTCCATGTCCTCCATCTCCAGCGTATTGTACCCGGCCCAAATCATGGCACGGAACACGGAGGGATCTTCGCTGGGGGTGATAATCATTTTGAACACGGAAGTGTCCACCGGACCGCTCAGATCATCCAGCCGTCCGGTCAGCACCTTGAGAATGTTACTATCGCCCACTCCGCCAAAGTCGACTTGATTCACTCCACTGGAGGATCCCATCGTCGCCAGAATACCGGTGACGCGGTCATCCTCTGTCACCTTGGGCACTCGGGTCAGATCAACGACCCGGAAGGGCATTATTTTCTCCTGTAGCAGGCTGCCGTTCAGGCTCAGCTGCGTTTTCATACCCACATCCTTGCCGTCGGCGATCCATCCAGAGGTGGTCATGGTGGCCTCGGTGAGGGTCAGATCGTTTTCCGCTACGGGGATGGATGAGAAGGGATACTGCTTGGTACTGCTGCTCTGGGCGGCAGGAAGAACGCCGTATTCGTCCGCCAGCTTGAGACTGTAATTCCGCGCGTTGGCAATCTTCTCGCCCCAGAGGAACATGGTGGTGTGCAGTCTTGCTGTTTTAAAGCTGCTGTTAGGGCCAATCTTCCCAGTCGAGCTGCGGACATCCACCTTCTGACCGTTGGCAAGACCGTAATCAACGCTTTGCGCCACAATGAAGGGTTTGTTTTCCTCCCCCGCCGGCACGCGCTCCAGAGAGACAACGCCCTCTGCGGTGCGCATTACATCGTCCACGCCCAGCTTGCCGTTGACGGTCAGCAGCAGCGGATAGTACTTGTCGCCGTCAATTGCGCTGATCTCCAGAATGTACTCCAGCTGATCCAGAGCGGAAAGCGCCGTGGTGTTGCTCTCGCCCTTTTCGGCCGACCAGAACTGGGTGGAATCCAGATAGACGGTTATATTTCCCGCCGCATCCGTGGTATAGGTGTCGCCGGTGATGCCGCTGACAAGTGCTCCTGCCCTGGAGCCCAGCAGAGCTGTCTGGCAGTAGCCTCCGTTTTTATAAACGCCGCCACGAACGGTCACCGTCTTGTTCGCCAGCGGATCGCCGCCCGGCGTGATGAGCGTCACAGATGCCCGGGCAACTCGCCGAAGGCTGAAGGTATTCAAGGGATAAAGCTGCAGTTTTGTGGCATCCCGCTCGCCGGAACGCAGATTTTCTTTATAGATGGTGCCCAGATAAATATCCGCGCCGGAGCCGGACCGCAGAGACACCTCACTGGCGATTCCGTTGGGTTCGTAAAGCGCCAGCACGCCTTCACTGTTGGTCGTGACCGTTTTGGGCACACCTTTGCCGTCGGTGTATTGCAGCGTAGTTTCCGCTGCAGGCGTCAGCTGGAAGAGATAGAACTTATTTTGCAGCGTTTTCGCTGTCACCTGTACGGCGGCATTCATGCCCGTGGCGGCATGGGTAGCCGTGACGGTTGCGGTGCCGTTGGCCAAGCCGGACAGCGCCATTTTGGTTTCGGGAAGGTAGGAATCAAAGGAGAAGTTTCTGATGTCCTCATACAGTCCGCCCTGCTTGTAGTTGACGGAAATGGCATTGTTGTTGCTGGAGAGCCACCGGATGCCGTCTTTAAAGGAGTTCCATCCGTACTCGTCATAGTTGATGCCTATGTACTCGATCAGCCCCAACTCCTGGCGCAGCTGCAAAATTTCAGCTGTATCGGTGGGCAGGGTGCCGCTGACCTTGGAGGTATTGTCCATGGTCAGCGCAGAAATCGTCTTTCCTTCGTCGTCCTGCACCTTCAGTGCGTCGGCATCGTAGACATACAGGGGGAAGGAGTCGGTGCTGGGAGATTCCTCACCAGGATTCTCCACGCTCAAAACCACTTGATAGGTGTCCTTCAGATTGCCGGCTTTCACACTCTGTAATGACAGGGAGACGCTCCCGGAGGTGCCGGATAGGCGCTCACTGTCCACCACTTTGGTGGTGTTGTCCTCTGTGACCCGGGTGATGGTCAGCGTGGGCTGCAAAGGGGCGCCCTCAGTGGTGTTTTCCACCGACCAGTCGATATTGACGGCGCCGTCAGTATCCTTGAGGTAAATGCTCTGGGGCGGTGTCAGCCTGGCTGTGGCAGGTGGTGCCTGCACGATGATCCAGGCAAGTGCCGACAGGCGGACGTCCTCACCGTCGGCGTTGGGGTGCGGCATGGAGACCAATACCGTGTAGGCAGGGGTATTGCCGTTGGAGAGCTTGGAGAGCACATTCTCCCCGATCCTCACGCTGTTTTTATCCTTGCCGACGGTATAAGTCGCAATGGGCTTGCGGCCGCTCAGCGCCGCCTCATTCGCGTAGTTGCCCTCATACAGGTCAATCCTGTAATTGAACTCTTTGTTCGGCGCCATCAGCGCGGCGTTGGAGCTCCACAGCACGGTGGCGGGCTGATTTACCCGCGTCACGATGGACGCGCCGCCGGGAATCACCAGTGCCAGGGAATCGCCTGCCGTCACGGTATAGGGCTTTGACTCGCCCGTCACATCATCGGCAGTGTCCTCAGTCCCGTTGTCCGCCGTAAAGGTAAAGGTGACGGCTCCCACCTTGGTTCCTGTGGTGGCAACAACGCCGGTATCCTCGTTGATGGTGGCAATGAGCGTGTCACTGCTGCTCCATTTGCCAGTGGTGTAGCTGGCCGTCTCACCGCCTGCCCCCAAAACCTCTGCCTTAAGCGTGGGGCGGGTGGTTTTGCCGAGGGAAATCGTATAGTCGGCGTCATTCTCTTCTGGGACGACCTTCACCGTGCTCGCGGAAACTTTCTTTGCCACCGTGAACTGCCGGGTCAGGGGAAGAACATTCACCCAGTCAGGATCGGCTTTCGTGCCCTCGTTGGCCTGCAGCGTCACCGTGTAGGTGCGGTCCAAAGCAGAGGGTGCGATTGCGTAGTCGCTAATGGTGAAGGCTTCCTTCTCTGTGTCCAGATAGACCTGCAGATGGATTGGTTCAACCGCAGAGTCGTACCTCAGCTCGAGGCGGAACGGGGCTTCCTTCGGGTCTGTGCCTGCCGGGGTGTGATAATTGCTGTATACGGTCTTGTAGACCTGCTCCATGTTGGCGTTCATCGTGAACGATGCCTTGCCGTTGTCGTAGTCGGCGGTCAGTGCGGTGGGAGCGTTACGCATCAAGACGCTCTTCAGATCAACGTCGGTAATCGAGTTGCTTGGATAGAGTGAGGTATCCAGCGTATGACCGAAAACATCTTCCACACCGGTCATACCATTGACGGTGACCGTGGTGTCATCCGCATCCTGCACCGGATACCAGAGCATTGCCGTGACGCCGTAGTCGTTCATGGAAAGCTCAGCGGCGCTATACACTTTGCCATTGATGGTCACGCTGGCTTTTCTAAGATCCACAAACTCGTTAAAGGTAACTGTGATAGGCACGTGCTGTCCGCTGGCATAGGTTCCCCCCGGGGCCGTGACGCTTTGAATGATGGGATTGTCCGTGTCCACCAGCTCGGCGGTGACGTCGCTGGTCTTGGCGGTGGTGGTGGAATTTTGGGTATCTCTATTTACATTCTTCAAATACAGTTCGAAGGGCAGATAGTACTGCTGATCCCCTCTGTTTTGCGTGGTAGACTGCAGGGAGATGCTGACCGTACTGCCCTTGTTAATCGTACATTCCTCCGTTCTCTTTCTGTCGCCGCTGAGCGTCAGAGCTGTTCCGTCGAGCTTGTACTCCGTCAGATAGAACGGGGCATAGGGTTGTGGGGTTATAGAATTATAATTGCCATACGGCGCAGGGCCAGTATAGGCAGCTGCGTCGGTACTCCAGTCAAACTTGATGCTGGCGTCGATTTGGTATGGCTGATAAAATGGGTCGGAGCCGACGGGAAGCACCGAGTTGCGGGCACCCTCCAAAATTCCAATGGTATCGCTTAGCGCAACGAAGTCCGGATTGTTGGCACCGGTGGCTGCAAGGTATTCATCTGCCAGCAAAGGAATAAACAAATCATCATATAATATGGTTGTATTTTTGAGTTCTTTATCATAGCTCGGCGCGTTCATTGATGTTTTTATTGTGGGAGCATTAACCGTCTTTTTTAGCTTGAGCTGACAGTGGTCGGTATAAGCGTCACCGTCATAGAACACCAGATTTTCCGCATCGTAAAATTCAATCATCCCCAGCAGGTCGCCATAGGAATAAGAATTCTTGAGCCAGTCTGGGTTCCCTCCTTTGGTTGTAACCTTGACAGTGATTTTACAACCACCTAAACTGAAAGTCGAGCCTACGTCATAGGTCAGCTTGTAGGACCCGTCGCTTTGCTCGACGACCTCACTCGTCTCGCCTATCGAGACCTCCACACCGGTGATATACTCGCTGAGCTGGCCTTTTTGAATGCGGTAGGAAAAGCCGACCGGTTTTCCGCCGTATACAGTAAAAGTCCCGGAGCTCCAGCTGTTGGTTGCGAGATCCCCCAGCGTTTGGCTCATCATGCCGCTCATATCCACCGTCTCAACGCCCACAGGCGCTGTGGCAGAGGCGGAATACTGCAAACTGATGCCCTGCAGCTCCAACTGCTCCATCAGGCTATTGAGATTCTCCAGTGCTTCCCCGGTAAACTCCCTGCCGGAGAAATAGGTGTCCTTGATCCGCTGCAACTCCTGTTCGATTTGGATCATGGTCTTCAAATCGCCCAGCGCCACCGGAGTCCCATCCACGTCGGCTATACGGGTGAGATCCGTGGCGGGATTTTCCAGCAGCTCCATGACAGCCGCCAGTGTCAACACCTGGCCGTCCAGCGTGATGGTTTGATCCACCTTGAAATTGCCGTCTTCATCCAGCAGCCCCAAAGCGTTCAGCATGGAAAGCACTTGGTCGCTGCTACCGCCGTTCAAGGCGGAGAGCTGCTCCAAAATCGCCTGATTTTCCTCGGGTGTGTTGCCCAGCGAATCGCTCACCGCTGCAAACGCCGTAGTTGGCAGCAGCGTGAGCGTCATGCACAGGCTCAGCAGCGCCGCTAAAAATCTTTTCTTCATGTTTCCTCATCCTCCTTGGTTTGTTCCTGCTGTTTATTGTTTTTTCTCAATCGTGTGCAAAACACGGTAACGACCACCGCCGCTGCAAAGCAGACAACGCCTACCAGCACAGAGCCGCCCGCATCATCCCGCAGTAGCATCGCGCCGAACACCCCCATGCGGCTGTCTGCCCCTGCACTGCAAACACATCCGCCGCCTGCATCATCACCGCGAACAGCATCATACACGCTGCGCTCAGCCCATATAT
>ERZ773210.3203-NODE-3203-length-11961-cov-8.397279_pt1 | contig 11961 bp, 9 predicted proteins | sample MGYA00580528_ERZ773210 | MGnify/ENA primary metagenome ERZ773210 (study PRJEB29015, sample SAMEA2737769) | human gut metagenome | biome: human gut; feature: human-associated habitat; material: faeces | place: China | collected 2012 ...
GCCGCCGCAGGCGGTGCCAGAGGCACCCTTGACGGATTTCTCCCGGTTATGCTTTTTCCCGGTCAAGCGACGGGGATATAAATTCTCCAGAGCCGTTCCCCTTCCCGGGGGAAGGGGCGGAGGGGTTGGGCGAACTCTTGCTTTTCCCTAAACCAAAACAGAAATGGAGGCTCAACCAATGAAACGACCTTTAGCATACCTGACCGCCGCATGGAGCGGCGAGCCGGATGTTGATATGGAGCTGGCGGCCCACTACTGCCGCCTTGCTTATGAGGCGGGCTTTTCCCCGATCTGCCCGCTCTTGTATCTGCCGCTGTTTTTGAATGACAGCGTTCCCGAGGAACACAAGGCCGGGATTGATATTTGTAGGCGGGTGGTAGTTTCCCGCCCTGCTCCGTTTTACAGGGAATCGACTGCGACTTTCAACTGTGCCATGGCCTTTTCCAGCGTGGCACGCGGGCAGGCTGCGTTCAGGCGCATATAGCCGCTCAGGCTGCGGCCGAACGTGTAGCCCTCATTCAGGCCAAGTTTTGCCTTGTGGATAAAGAAGTCCCGCAGTTCCTCGTTGCTCATACCCAGTGCACGGCAATCCAGCCACATCAGATAGGTGGCGTCCGGACAGTTGGGCTTAATCTGCGGAATGTTTTTGGCGCAGTAGTCGCAGACATAGTCAAAGTTGGCGGAAATGTACGGCAGAAGCTGCTCCAGCCATTCCTCACCCTCGCGGTAGGCCGCCTCCATCGCAACCGAGCTGAACGCATTATTGCGGTGAATGTCCATGCCGCCCCAGAACTTGTCGAATACGGCTTTCATCTCTGCATTGGGGAAAATCGTCGTGGACGCCTGCAGACCGGCCAGATTGAACGTCTTTGTGGCGGAAACACAGGTGATAATGTGCGCTGCAATCTCCGGGGAGAGCGTAGCGGTGGGGGTGTGGTGTTTGCCGTGGAAAATCAGGTCGGAGTGAATTTCATCGGAAACCAGCAGGGTGTTGTTGGCAATGCAAATCTCGGCCATGCGGCGCAGGTCGGCGGGGTCCCATACAATACCCAGCGGGTTGTGCGGGTTGCACAGCAGGAAAATGCTACATTCCTTGACTTTCGCCTCAAAATCGGCAAAGTCAATATGCCAATGGTCGTTTTCCTCTACCATTTTATTTTCCACCACGGTGCGGTCCCATGCCTCGACAACATCGTAAAACTCCGAGTAGACAGGGGTCTGAATCAGCACCTTGTCGCCATCATTGCTGAACAACTTGACAATGGCGGACAGGGCCGGCACAACGCCGAGACTCCAGCTCATCAGGGCAGTATCGGGCTTCCAGTGGTTGCGGCGCACTTCCCAGTCCTGCACAGCCTGAAAATAGCTGTCCGGGCGGGAGGTGTAGCCCCAAATGCCTTCCTCGGCCTTTGCCTTGCAGGCGTCAATAATGGGCTGTGCCGTGCGGAAGTCCATATCCGCAACCCACAAAGGAATCACATCGGCCGTGCCGAATTTCTTAACGCGCTCGTCATACTTTGAACTGCGGTTGCTGCTACGGTCAATGACTTCATCAAAGTTGTACTTCATTACGCTGCTCCTTTTTTGAAAATTCTTCGGCAGGGTGTCGCGGCCGCTTACCCTTGTTGTGCCTTAACTATACAGATTCCGGCAGCGAATTACAAATCCATGCGTGTTTCCTGAAAGTACACAATTTGTCTGGTTTTGTTTCCTGCAAGTGGAATTTTTCTTGCATTTCCGGGCCGGTAAAACTATAATAGTCTTAGGCCGACACATTTTCACCGATTTGTGTATTTGTAGGAAACTATACAATATATACAGGAAAGTCGTGTTTATTCTATGAATGTTGCACAAGAAACAGGGGCACTTATCCGCTATTACCGCAAGGAACGGCAGATGACCGTGGAGCAGCTTGCCGCGGCCATCTGCAAAAGCAAGTCATGCGTATCCAAATATGAAACCGGGCAGATTGCCGTTGACCTGCCCGCACTGTACGATATTGCCGCTGCACTGGACGTGCGGGTGACGCAGCTTTTGTATCTGCCGCCGGTGGCGTCCTCCACCGCGCCATTCGGCGTTGTCCCCGCCTTTTTTGCGGGACTGAGCCAGTTCTTTCTGTATTATTACGATGGACGCAGCAATCAGATCACCCGCTGTGTGGTGGACATTATCAACGAGAACGAGCGCGGTGTTTACCGCGTGCAGATGTTCATGAATGTAAAAGACTACAACCGCTATCATCTGTGCGAGAATGTCTACTACGGCACCATGACCCATTATAATACGCTGACCATGCTGGTGTTGCAGAACCAGAACATGGAGATGGACCACTATCAGGTCGGCATTCCCAGCCCTTATATGAACGCCCCTGTCAAGTGGGGGTTGGCTTTCGGCATTTCCAGCCGCCCGCTTATGCCTACCTCCACCAAAGTGCTGTTAAGCAAGAATATTCAGGAAGAAACCGCCGAATTTGAAAAAGACCTCCGCTTTTCCAAAGAGGACATTCGCCTGATGAAGCTGTACAATATGCTGACGATATTGTGAGAAGGCCCGATTTCACCGATAACAGAGTATTGAAATTGCTTTGAAAAGCAGACGACAATATAAAAAAAATCACCTTGCAAAGTACATTGCAAGGTGATTTTTTGGTGCGCCTGAAGGGATTCGAACCCCCGGCACCTGGCGTCGGAGGCCAGTGCTCTATCCAGCTGAGCTACAGACGCAGATGTATGAAAAATCGCTTTTCAGCGGTTCTCAACATATGAAATTATAGGGAAAAATCGGTCAATTTCCAATAGTGGTCAATTCGTGGTCTGATTACCGTTGACCACCGCGGTTTTGCAAGCGCAAGCAACGGTACATCGCACAAAAACGGCAATGAAATATGCTCTGTCGCAGTTGTCGGAGAACTACGACAAGCCCGTACAGACCAACGTTGAAGCGTGAATTTTGTTGGTTCTGCACAGTTGCGTCCAAAGCAAGAAAACGCCTGTTGGTGGTTGTCACAACGGGCTTTTCGGTGTTTTACGGTGCGTCTGCACAGTAGTAGTCAAATGGTGGTCAAAGAATGTAAAATAAAACGCAATAGAGTACCACTATTCCCGGTATATGACCCTTGCTTTAGCATCTTGCTGTTTTCCTATATAAACCCGTTCATTATGTTCAATTCCAAAAATGCTTGTGCATTTAATTGTCATGTTCATGCAAAAATATCCCAAAGAGTTTGTCCAACTTTCCCAACGATTTCTATAGACATCCTCAGCGAAATATATATCGAAAGCAAGTTTCTTCATCATCAATCTGTGGCTTATTCTGCTTGCAAATTTTAAATTACTTCATATTTCCATTGCAAGTATCCATAATTTTCGTCCATAAAGTGGGCCAAAAGCTGAAATCACTCCAGCGGCCGGGGATAAGCCAGCCGGGCAGGGTTTGCAGAAAATGGGGTACCGCCCACGCAAATGCCAGTGCTAAAGCAAACAGGGCTGCCCCGTGCAAGACACCGGGCAGGGCACAAATAAAGCGCAGCAACAGCACGACCAAAGCCAGTCCGACAATCAGGGCAGGCAGGGCACACGCTGCTTGAGCCAGCCATGCCTTTTGGGGGCCGTAAGTGATGGCGGTGATCTTTCCGGCACCGGTTGCTGCGGCCCACTGTTCGGCGTCCGTTTTGGGGGTGTCGGGCGAAAGACCCCGCAGCGCCGCGTGGGTAAAGCCGCTTTGCGCCGGATAAAGAAGCGTTTTGCTTTTACTTTTAAACACGCCGGAAATGAAATACTCGGTACGGTCCAGTGCAACAGTCAAGCCCATAATATCATAGCTGCCAAACAGTGTCCACGCCAGCGTCGAAGAAATCGCGCACTGCTGTCCTACGACACCGGGTGCTGTGCCCTGAAGATATTCCACAGGCAGACAGTCCTGCGCTGTACCGTCAAAGCCGATACAGGTCACATCTTCCGCTGTGCGGTCAGAATCTGCCGAGACCGCTGCTGCTTTCTCGCTCCAAAAGCTGGCAGTAACGGCTTGAGTGTTGGCATTACTTTTTTCCCATTCCCGTGCAGCGGCAAGCTGCCCGGCTGTAAGCGGGGAAGACAGGGTCACCGTCACGGTTGGGTTCTGCTGTACAATATGCGCTGCGCGGGTCTGCAAAAGCAGCTGCAAAACTACCAGCAATACTGCCGCAACCGCCCAACCTCTTTTACGATGCATCATGGATCTTCACCCGGTCCCCGACCTGCACGGCCCGCGTACTGCTGACAATGACCTGTGTATCGGCGTCCAGCGCACCACTGACGGCGGCGGTGGTATCGCCCGTTTCCACCACCGTGACAGGCAGCGATACTACGATATTCTGCTGACCCAAGATTGTGGCTTTTTGTTCGATAGCCAGCACATAGCAGCCGGTATTATCTTTATGTACCGCGCTGGCCGGCAGCACACAGGGCCGCTTTTCACTCTGCACCGTGGCCGATGCGTTGGCAGCACCGGCACACCATGCCCCTTTGGACAAGGTGCATTTTGCTGTAACGGTGCCGTTTTCATCCGGGGCCGAAAGGCTCTGCACGGCGGCATCACAGCTTGCGCGGCTCTGGCTCAGGTGCAGTACAGTGCCAACTGAAACAAGGTTGGCTTGAGATTCTTCCAAAGGAATTTCGGCGGTAAAATCGGCATCTGCAGCCAGCTGGCCGCCCACGGCAGGGGAGGGCTGCCCAACCACGAGATCCAGCGACACAAGGGTGCCATCACTGGGGGCAGTCAGTGTGCCGCCCGCCTGCTGCACGGCAAGCAAGGCATCCAGTTCGGCCTGCAGGGTTTCGGCATCAGAGGCCGTTACAGCAGCAGCGGCGCGGTCCAGTGCGTTCTGTTTTTCCGTGGTTTCCTGCTCTTTCTCCAGCGTGTGCAGTGCGGTGTTGCGGTTATCCTCGGCACTTTGGGCGGCGGAAAGTGCCGCATTGTTGGCATCTTCGGCGGCTTTTTGGGCGCTGTACAGGGCATCCTCCGCAGCTTCCAGGGCAGCGGCGGCGTTTTCTACGGCGGCCTGTTTTTCAGCGTCGTCCGCATAGCCGGCATTGCGGGCTTTTTCCAGAGCGGCAGCAGCTTCGTCCCGCTTGGTCTGGGCACGGGAAACGCTCTCTTCACCATCGGCGTAGATTCTGTGTGTTTCCTCGTAGGCACGTTCTAATTGCTGCTGGGCGAGCTGGGCGGCGTAGGGGTCGGCGGTGTCTCCCGCCGTCTGTTGTGCGGCCTGGGTCCGGGCCTGCTGCAACGCGGCCCGCTTGGCGTTTACGGCGCGGTCCACTTCAGCGGCATCAAACACGGCCAGCGTGTCCCCGGCCTTGACGGTCTGCCCCGCCTGCACGGGTACTGCCATGACCAGCAGACCCGCGGGCACTGTAAAAGGGGTGCCGCCCGCAAAGCTGACCGTGGCCGTAGTGCGCACGCTTTTTGTCACATTGCCGGAGGACGGCCTCTGCACCGTCACGCTGGCCATGGCTGCCCCTGCTGTACCGCGGGCCAGCAGTGTCAGCACCAGCAGCAGTGCAAAAAAGCGGACAATCCACCCAAGCCGCTGGCGCTGGCGTGGGTCCATCCCGGTAAGCAGTTCGATAGGTCCTCATCCTTTCACGGCTCCGGCCAGAATCCCCTGTTCCAGATACTTTTGGCCGAAAGCAAAAATCAGTACGGCGGGCAGCAATGCAAACAGGCTGGCCGCCATGGTCAGTGCCAGGTCGCGGGTAGTATCGGTCAGATAGAGTGACAGCGACCAAAGCGACTGTGTTTTTAAAAAGGTCATAGGCTGTTCCAGCGCATTCCAGGCATCCAGAAAGCTCATGGTCAGCGCAGCCAGGATACCGGGCAGCCCCACTGGCAGGCCGATTCGCGCAAACTGCTGCCACGGGGTCGCGCCATCTATAGCGGCAGCTTCCAGCAGCGGCAGAGGAACAGCGTCAAACCCGCGCTGCATCACAAATACGGGAAATGTGCTGAATGCCCCCGGCAGAATGACCGCCCAGACAGTATCCATCAGTCCCAGGTGGTTTATCGTCAGATAGGCAGGCACCATAGTGACCTGGAACGGCAGCAACATTAAAATAAGGTACAGCCCCCGCACGGCCCCGCGCCCGCGAAATTTCAAGCGGGAGAGTGCCCATGCGGCGGGAGCACCCACGACCAATTGACCAGCCAACTGCGGAAATGTCTGCAGGCAGGTGTTCCAATAGGTGGTAAAGTATTCCGGTGTGTCCAGCAGCAGCTTGACAGCAGGTTCCAGCGTAGGGTAGCTGGGCAGCAGGGTCCACGCAGCCTGCCCGCTGCCGGAAAGCGCCGGGCCGATGGTCGCTGCCAGCTCCTCCGAGCCGGTCAGCGTGCCCATCAAAAGGAACCATAGCGGGAACCATACGAGCAGGACGAATGGGAAAAGCAGAATTTTTTTTAGAGCCGTTTTATGCATACCGCGATCACCGCCCCCAGCGCCCCTGCCATCAGGATTGCTGCGGCGCTCAGCCTTGGCAGATCCAGTGCCAGGAACCAGTTGTTGAACAAATGCTGCAATAAATAGATGCTTTTTTCCGGGTAGGCCCCGGCCACCAGATAGGCTTCGCGGAAAACTTTAAAGGTGTTCAGCAGACTCAGCACCAGCGTGACGGCCAGTGTGGGCAGCAGGTTGGGCAGGGTAATGGCTGTAAACTGCCGCCACCCACTGGCACCATCCACGGCAGCGGCCTCGTACAAGTCTGTGGAGATGCTGTCCAGCCCGCTGGACCAAAGGATGCTGTCATAGCCGATGTTTTTCCACAGATAAGTACCGATCAGCACCCAGAACGCAGCATCCGTGCCCATAAAGTCACAATGGGTGCCAAAAGTTCCGTTCACAAGGCCGTTTTGGGCAAACAATACTTTCCAGAGCAGTGCAAGGCTTGCCACCGGCAAAGCCATGGGCAGCAAAAAGGTTGTGCGGCAGACCTCGGCCCAGGAGGTATTTTTTAAGCCTTTCGCCCGTAGCGCCAAAGCCAGTGCCAGACTGAGCGCCAGCAGCAGCGGAACGCATACTCCGATAAACCGCACCGTATTTTCCACCGCCAGTCGGAACGCATCGTTGCCCAGTACCGCCGTATAGTTGGCAAGGCCCACAAAGTGTCGCCCCATCGTGTCGGTCACGCTGCGGCGCACCGTCTCCACAAAGGGGGCCAGCACAAACAGGGTGACACCGCACAGGCTGGGGGCCAGAAACAGCCAGGGCGTAGGGTCCGGGTGTTTGTTTTGTCTTTTCTGCATACAATTTTTTCCTGCAAAGCGATGCGCGGGGCAGCATGGCCGCTCCGCGCACCGATGTTACTTTTGTTCTGCCAGATACAGCGCCAGATCACTCTGCACACCCGCCACAGCGGCGGCCACGTCCTCGCTGCCGTCAATGATGGCCTGGGCATGGTTTATAAAGTTCTGCTGCAGCATCACCGGGAACAATACAGGTGTGGTGCAGTTGGCGTAGAAGGCATCCAGGTCGCCGACATACGCGCCGGTCACTTTACCCGTTTTTGCGCCGCTTACCGTCGCTTTGACGGCATCGAGTTTTTCCCGCAGGCAGTCCGCCCGCACCGTTGTACCATCGGAGCAATACTGGCTTTGCACATCGGTGCCGAAGAACGCAGCGGCCAGCCCCTTTGCGGCATCCGGATTTTTGCTGTTGGCATTCACGCCCACCAGTACCTGCGGGTTATAGGCACCCTGCGTCAGGCCGGGCATCGGGATCATATCCACGGGAACGGCCTCGGCATCCGCATCAAAAATATCGTTGGTGCGCGCCATTGCAATGACGGCGTAGGGGGTGGCAACATCCATCCAGCCGAATTTGGCGCGGCTGCAGGTGCTGTACTCGTCCTGCTGTGCATCGATGGTGACAATGTCCGAGTTGTCGTAGCTCTGGGAAGATACACCGTCCATCTCGGTGTTGATATAGTCAGCCATGCCATAGTAGTCGGCAGTTGTTTTCACAAAGGTAAATATCTTGGTCAGGGCGTCTGCATCCAGTGCGCCGTCGTGCAGCAGGGCATTGGCACTGGAAGGCAGGAGCAGCTTCGCGAAGTCAACGCCGCTGGCCAGCGCCAGAGCATACTTCTGGTCATCGGGCAGAGCCGTGTAATATTCATCGCTGAACTGCTCGGTGTCGGGGCGGGGTGCAGCGGCCAGCACGGCGTCCTGCAGGTCGTTCAGGTCGGTCAGGCCGTCCAGCGTGCCCGCGTCACCACAGAGTGCCGGGACGATGAACCGCGCAGGCAGCACATAGGCCCTGCCATCGGTCATAAACGGATCGATGATATTGCTCTGCAGCGCATCCAGCGGCACGGTGTCACTCATGTCAGCCAGCATTCCCTTATTGATATAGGTCGTGTAGTCGACACGATCCAGAAGCAGCACATCAGGCCCTTCCCCGGCCAGCAGTTCGGTGTTCAGCTGGGTCAGCGCATCGTTGATGGCGGCGCTGACATCATCGGTGTCGGTCTGCACGGCGGTTTCAAAGGTAACGTCCACCTCGGGATTGGCTTTTTTGTAGGCGTTCACGGCCAGCCGCGCCGTGGCGGAATCCGCCAATGACCAGACGGTCAGCGTTGTGTCGGCATGGGTGGGCAGCGTTTCGTCATAGTGATAGAAATAGAGATCGCCGTTTCCGCCGCTGTCGCCAAAGAGCAGGACCATAAAGTCCTCCGCCGCCGTGCGCAGCAGAGAGAGCGGATAGTTGCTGGAAATGCTCATCGCTGTGCCCTCGGCAGGGACGACCTGCTCCGGCAGGGTGCCGCCGGGGGCCAGGCGGTAGATGCCGTCCGTGCAGGCGTAATAAGCCGCGCCGTCTGCGTCGCCGGTCAGCGCTTGAGAACTGGTCGCATTGGGGACCGGGTTCAGCAGTTCGGTGCTTGCGCCGGTGGCGGGGTCCAGGGCGTTCAGGATAATATCGCCGGTATTATTGTCAAAGCTCAGGTAAACAAGCTGGTTGCCGACTGTCGTGAGGGAGTTGAGGCTGTACGCCAGATCCTGCGGCAGTGCGGCGGTCGTAACACTGCCGTCAGTCAGGCTGACCTGCACAAAATCCACGGTGTCGCCGTTGGAGACAAAATCCAGCTTATCCCCCTGAAATACAGCTGTGTTGGGGTTGATGCCCTGCTTTACCGTGTCATCCTCTACAACGGTTTTGGTTCCGTCAGGTGCCTGCAGAACCAGCCCGGCATTCTCCCCGTCATAGGTGATAAGCGCCTGCTCACCGTCCGGCGCAACGAGGATCCACGTGACCATCGCATCGCCCACGTCAAACGCTGCAGGTTCCGATGTCCAGTTGGTTCCGTCAGTGCTGGTGCGGCGGGTGTAGTCTTCGATGCTGTCCTCCCCCACCTTGCCGGTGTACAGAACAATCGTTCCGTCCGCCAGCTGCGTCGGGTAAGAGATGAGCGGCTCACCGCCAAGGTCAACGCGGCTCTCGACCCAGCGGCCCATCTGGGTATCGGTGGTGTCTGCAGCGGTCAGGCTGGGAGTGGTGTCCTGCCTGGCGCAGCCTGCCAGACTCAAAATAAATGCCGTGCATAATCCGGCACTGATGATTCGTTTCATAAGTATGTGCCCTCCTTCATCGGGTGTAGCACCAGTATACCGCCCGAATCTTGAATTGTCCTTGAAAAAAGCTGCGGCTTTTCAAGACTGTTTCAAGGTTTGGGGTGTATACTAGAAAGGGAAAAGGAGAATTATGCCATGCGGATTTTATTGATCGAAGATGACCGCGCCCTTTGCACGGCGCTGCTGCCTGCCCTGCAAGCTGCGGGCTATACTGTAGATACCTGCCACGACGGCGCAGACGGCAAAGCCCTTTTGTGCGGCGGCGCATACGATGTCTGTGTACTGGACCGGATGCTGCCCGGGCTGGACGGTCTTAGCCTGCTGCGGGCCGCCCGCGCCAAGGGATGTACCACCCCGGTGTTAATGCTGACGGCCCTGTCCGGCATCAATGACCGGGTGGACGGCCTGGATGCCGGTGCAGACGATTACCTGGGCAAGCCCTTTGACACGCGGGAGCTTCTGGCCCGGCTGCGGGCACTAACCCGCCGCCCCGGCACCACTGCCGAATCTGCCATACGCTGCGGTGACGTGACGCTGGATGCCGCCCAACTGACCCTGAGCGGGCCAAAGGCCGCTGCGGCCCTGACCAAGAGGGAGGCCGATCTTTTAGAGGTACTGCTGCGCACACCGGGGCAGCTGCAGACCCGTGCGGTGCTTTTGGCGCGGGTTTGGGGACCACTGGCCGAAGTTGAGGACGCTAATCTGGACTGTTACATCCATTTTGTGCGGCGGCGGCTGAAAGCCGTAGGCAGTGCGGTAACGATCACCACCGTGCGCGGTAGCGGCTATAAGGCGGAGGTACCGCCATGCTGACTGCACTGCGCCGCCGTTTGACCCTGCTGATGACGGCGCTGACCTCGTTGGTGCTGGCAGGTGCGCTGGTCGTGACATGGAATTATGCCGCCGCCCAGTACAGGACCGCCGCGGAGACGCTGCTCACGCAGAACTTTTCTGCCATCGTTGACCGGCTGGACAGCGCCGACAGCGTAAGTGACGCTTGGCTGGCTGACCAGGAGCACAACAGCGGCTGCCTTTTGTTTTTGTGGGACAACGGTGCCGCGCTGCATTTTGCGGGCACCACGGGCAGCGCCGATGCCCGCAATGCGGTTGAACCTCTGTTAGAAGAAGGTTTTTCCCCCCTGCTGGACACAAGTCTGCATGACAGCAGCGGTGCCGTGCAGCGGCAAAGCGCGGTGTTCACGCTGAACGAATACCGCTGCCACGCAGCCTTGCTGCCGCGCGGCACAGCAGGCAGTTATCTGCTTGTGGCCGCTTTACAGGATATGGGCTTTGTACACCGTCATGCGGTCCAGACAGTTGTGCAGTATGGTGCGATCTGGTTCACTGGCACACTGCTGCTGGCGATCATCAGCTGGCGGCTGACCGGCAAAGCGCTGGCTCCGACGGCATTGGCCATGCGGCGGCAGAAGGAGTTCATCGCCGCAGCCGGGCACGAACTGCGCAGCCCGCTGGCCGTAGTAAAAGCAAGCCTGGACGCTGCGTGCCGCACTCCTGTGACTGAACGCGCCACCCTTTTGCGGAATGCCGAGCAGGAGACGGACCGTATGGCGCGGCTGGTGGAGGATCTGCTGGTGCTGGCCAACGGCGACTTGGATGCCTTGCCGGCCCATCTGCACCCCATCGCACCGGATAACCTCTGCCTAGAAGTATACGATGCGTTTTTCCCGTTGGCGCAGCAGCGCCAACACCCGTTAAGTCTGACCCTGCCGGAGGACAGCGTTCCTTCCATAGAGGCGGACCCGGACCGTGTAAAGCAGCTGCTGGCAATCCTGCTCAACAATGCGTTTGACCACACCCCCGCGGGCACCCCCGTGGAACTGTGCTTGACATACTGTGGGGAAAAAATCACCCTGGCCGTGCAAGACCACGGCCCCGGCATACCGGATGCCGAAAAAGCTCGGGTCTTTGACCGTTTTTACAGCGCTGATCCCAGCCGCACCGACAAGCACAATTTTGGCCTTGGTCTAAGCGTAGCCAAGGAACTAGCCCGGCTGCATCATGCAGACTTGACCGTGACCGACACCCCTGGCGGCGGGGCAAAATTTGCGGTGACTTTTGCGGCAAGGATATCTTAATGCTTGATTGACATCCATAACCGAAAGATGCATCAGCGAACCCTGCTGATGACTATGTACAATACATTAGACGGTGAGCAAACTCTCTAATGAAATCCATCATAGGTGGATTGTCGCCTTGAATTGTGAATGTCGTGTAAACAATTAGCACTTACTGTTGACCGACTGCTAATCTGTGGCGTATACTAGACTTACAGATTTATTCTGTACCAGCACCTTTACAACTGAATACACAGCATAACAGGTACTTTACTTTCCCGGTGGG